>Ga0070735_10001681_pt1 | contig 20855 bp, 17 predicted proteins | sample Coa_R1_FD_66443 | JGI IMG/M metagenome (GOLD analysis project Ga0070735, IMG submission 66443) | Surface soil microbial communities from Centralia Pennsylvania, which are recovering from an underground coalmine fire - Coalmine... | ecosystem: Environmental > Terrestrial > Soil > Unclassified ... | reverse complement strand
TCCGCGCCCGAAGTCTTCAACATGTCGCGGGCTTTCGCTACTTCGGCGGCGGTTCCATGTGCGACCAGAACGAACTTGCCGGCCTTGATCGACGTTTCGTATTTCACGACGCTGTTCTTTGGGATACCGATGCTGTAGAGTCCTGCACCAAGCGCACTGAGACCCCCTACGACGACAGCACCTTCGAGCGCCGCAACGATCCAGGAAACAATCGAGCCCGCAGCAACAACGGGACCGACACCCGGGACAATAAAGAAAGCCGCGCCGATGAGCAGGCCCCAAAGGCCGCCCCAAAATGCGCCCCACTTGCCCCAATATTTCATTCTGTCACCTGTGTTATAGAAACCAACGACGTCGGACTCGGTCTGATAATCGCGGCCGACGACGGCCAGTTTCTTGATATCAAACCCGCTACCCTTCAATTCTTTAATCGCATTTTCGGCTGCGGAGTGTTGGCCGAAAACTGCGACAACCGAGTTTTGGTCCTGTCTTGGCATGGTACTCATGGTTCTTCTCCTCTTCTTCTTCAAATTGATTTCTGCACCGCGATTCGATTCGTATCCGTCAGGGTTCCAGCTCTTGCGATAATTAGGGTCTAAGCCAAACGCGAATTGCCTCGTCACTTCCATCCCCGCAAGCATCGGCCAAGCGGGGTCTTTCGTTTTTCTTTAGGTGCTGTGGAAACTGTCCGTTTGACGATTAAGCCAGAGGCGAGCGAGCGAGTCCATTGGACGAAGGTATTGGTAATACCAAAGTCCAATGGCGGTCTACATTAGTTTGTTACATGCTTTGTTCGGCTAGAGAGCACGAAAAGGCGAAGCCGGATTACCAACTAGCGCGCACGAGGGTTCGATGGCTGAACTGACTTTCAAACAAAACGAATCCGAAGTATTGGAAGCGCCCTTTGAAGAAGGTGATGTTCAGGTGGGAAATCCACTGCCCATCGGCGGTGCGCATCAACAAGGAGACGGAGTTAATTTTGTTTTGTTCAGCCGACACGCGACCCGTGTTCACCTGGAGTTCTACGACTCGGCTGACGATTCGTCTCCCAGCAAGACGATTCATTTGGATCCGGCGAGCCATCGCACTGGCGATGTTTGGCACGTTTGGTTGCGAGGCGTTCCCGCGGGCCAACTGTACGGCTACCGCATCGAAGGACCATATGAACCGGAAAAAGGCTACCGATTCAACTCGAACAAGTTGCTGCTGGATCCATTTGCAAGAGCAATTGCTGGCGTCGAAAATTGGGATTTCCTGGCCGCCCGTGGCTACGACTCGTCCAGCAGCTTGGGCGACTTGAGCATTTCGACCGTCGATAACGCCAGCACTACGCCCAAATGCATCTTCACTGATGACCATTTCGACTGGGAGCTGGACGCGCCCCCGAAGCATTCCGCCTCCGGGACGGTGATCTATGAGACCCATGTACGTGGATTTACGATCGATCCTAGTTCGGACGTGGCGCATCCGGGAACCTTTTTTGGATTAACCGAAAAAATCCCATATCTCCAAGACCTGGGCGTCACGGCAATTGAATTAATGCCGGTAATCGAATTTAACGAGAACGAGTTGAACCGGATCAATCCGGTAACGAAGGAAAAACTAAGGAACTACTGGGGCTACAATCCGGTCGCCTTCTTCGCTCCGAAGCAAACGTACAGTGTCGCCGGACCCCACCGGCGGCACAACTTGGAATTCCGGGAAATGGTCAAGGCCTTTCACCGCGCTGGCATCGAAGTGATCCTCGATGTCGTGTTGAACCACACGGCCGAGGGAAACGAGACGGGACCCACCATCTCCCTGCGTGGCATTGAGAACTCGATCTTCTACATGCTGCAAGAGAACGGCCCCCGCTACTACAAGGACTTTACCGGTACCGGAAATACGCTCAACGCAAACCATCCTATCGTCCGAGAGTTCGTACGCCTTGTGCTCCGTTACTGGGTCATGCACATGCATGTCGATGGTTTTCGGTTCGACCTCGCGTCCGTTCTGGGCCGAGACGAGCACGGGAACATTCTGCAAAACGCTCCACTTCTCGAAAGCATTGCAGAGGATCCTCTCCTTCGTGACGTGAAACTGATTGCCGAAGCTTGGGACGCAGGCGGCGCTTATCAAGTGGGGAATTTTTCGACGCATCGCTGGATGGAGTGGAATGGCCGCTTTCGTGACGACGTGCGCCGCTTCTGGATTGGCGACGCTGGGATGATGGGATCTTTCGCCAGTCGCATCTGTGGAAGCTCTGATTTGTATGAACGAGCCGGCAAGGGCCCCGGGAGCAGCCTGAATTTTGTTACCTCGCATGATGGGTTCACACTCAATGATTTGATGAGCTATGACCAGAAACATAACCACGAAAATGGCGAGAACAGCCGCGATGGAAGCGACGCTAATTACAGTGACAATTGTGGAGTGGAAGGACCTACCGACGATCCCACCGTCGAGGGAATGCGGGGCCGACTAATCAAATCTTTCCTGTTGACCTTGTTTGTCTCTCGAGGGGTTCCGATGTTGCTGGGCGGCGATGAGTTTCGCCGCACTCAGCGCGGAAACAATAACGCGTACTGCCAGGATAACGAGGTGAGTTGGTTCGACTGGAGCCTGGCGCAAACGCACAAAGATATTCATCGCTTCGCTCGAGGGATGATTGCTTTCCGCCGAGCCCATCCTGCTTTACGAAAAGAGGTTTTCTATACCGACGCGGACATCAAATGGTTCGCTCCAAACGGTGGTGTTGCCGCATGGACCGATGAGCGGCAGAAATCTTTTGCATGCCTCATTCTTGGGCAATCCGAACCCGACTTGTTCCTGATGTTTAACGCCGACGCCAAGCCGGTTGATTTTTCAATTCCTGCTTTGTCGGGGATGAAGAGGTGGCGTTTGGCAGTGGATACCTCCCGATCCGCTCCCGACGATCTTTATGAACCTGGGAAAGAACCCTCCCTCGAGGGTCAAATCAGTTTTCGAGTTGAACCTCGATCGGGTGTGATTCTCTTGACCCAGGACGACGAGGCGCCGCGTGAAAATTAGCCCCGCTGCCGGTAAACCGGCTGATCCGTCGATCCTGGTGAATGTTCCGAAGCTCATTACGGACTACTACGAGCTGCATCCCGATCCGAGTGACCCGAGGCAGCGAGTCGTGTTTGGCACGTCCGGTCATCGCGGATCTGCTACGGACGTGGCGTTCAACGAGTGGCACATCCTGGCGATCACCCAGGCCATTTGCGATTATCGGAAACTCCAAAACATCGATGGCCCGCTTTTCATTGGCAAAGATACGCACGCTCTTTCGGAGCCGGCATTTCGAAGCGCTCTGGAAGTGCTTGCGGCAAACAACGTCGAGGTCATGCTCTCCGAAGGCACCGCGTACACGCCGACCCCGGCCGTATCGCATTCGATTCTGCGTTACAACCGAGGCCGAGAGTCAAGGTTCGCCGACGGCATTGTCATTACGCCGTCCCACAATCCTCCCGACGACGGTGGCTTTAAGTATGATCCCCCGCAGGGAGGACCGGCCGATTCAAGCGTAACTTCCTGGATTGAATCGAGAGCTAACGGGTTTTTGCGGTCGGCATTGGAGGGTGTTAACAGAGTTCTGTTCGAGAAGGCGCTCCACTCCCCCACGGTCCACAAGCACGATTTCTTGAGCACTTATGTAGAAGATCTCGACAGCGTTGTCGATATGGGCGTAATTCGCGATTCCAAGATCAAACTTGGAGTGGACCCCCTGGGCGGGGCGGGCATCGATTATTGGCCGCGGATTGCCGAGCGCTACCGTTTTGACCTCACGATCGTCAACAAAGCGGTTGATCCTACGTTCCGCTTCATGACTGTGGATTGGGATGGGAGGATTCGCATGGATCCTTCTTCGCCTTATGCTATGCAGCGGCTCATCGGCCTGAAGGATAAGTTCGACATCGCATTTGCAAGCGACACGGATCACGACCGCCACGGTGTTGTCACCAAGGGAAGTGGACTGCTGCCCTCAAACCACTATCTTTCGGTGTGCGTCCATTACTTATTCGCAGATCGAAAGAACTGGGGCGAAAGCGTCTCTGTGGGCAAGACGGTGGTGAGCAGCAGCATGATTGATCGCGTCAGCGCAAGATTGCAACGGCCACTCTACGAAGTCCCCGTCGGCTTCAAATGGTTCGTCGAAGGCTTTCTCGCCGGCCGTCTGGGTTTTGGAGGCGAGGAAAGTGCCGGCTCCAGTTTTCTCCGCCGGGACGGGAACGTGTGGACCACGGACAAGGACGGAATTATTCCCTGTCTGCTCTCGGCAGAAATTACAGCGCGCTCGGGAAAGGATCCGGGAGAGATTTATCTCGAACTCGCTCGAAAGCTGGGAGACCCCGTTTACGAGCGGATCGACGCTCCCGCCACACCTGAACAAAAAGCGACTCTTGAAAGATTGTCGCCCTCCGACATTCATGCGAAAGACGTCGCCGGTCAACAGATTCAGCAGATTCTCACCACTGCTCCCGGAGACGGCGAGCCAATCGGGGGAATCAAGGTAATTGCCAAGGATGGCTGGTTTGCAGCGCGTCCGTCCGGTACCGAAGAAATCTACAAAATATATGCCGAGAGTTTTCTCGGCCAGGACCACCTGCGACACATTCAAGAGGAAGCCCAGACGATTGTTTCCGAGGCGCTTGCTCGCAGCGCCCAAGCAGCTTAAGCCGATAAGCAATGAGAATGAGAAGGAGTTGTGATGAGTAGTCCAACATCGGTCGATTATTCCCTCGATACAAGTATTTCTGACGCGCTAACCGACCTGGCTTTGGACTTGAGGTGGTCGTTCAACCACTCCGCAGATCGGCTTTGGCAGCAACTCGATCCCGAACTGTGGGACCTCACGCATAATCCATGGGTTCTCCTGCAAACCGTATCTCACGAAAAATTGCAACGCCTTACTGCCGACCCGGGCTTCCAAACATTATTGGCTGACTTGCATCAGGAAAAAACCGTTGCCGAGGAATCGCAAGCATGGTTTCAAAAGGCGCATCCGCGTTCCGGCGTGTCGACGATCGCGTATTTCTCGATGGAATTCATGCTGAGCGAGGCTCTGCCGATCTATTCGGGCGGGCTCGGAAACGTTGCCGGCGATCAACTCAAAGCGGCAAGCAACCTCGGCGTACCTGTGACCGGAATCGGCCTGCTCTACCAGCAAGGTTATTTTCGGCAGGAAATTGATGCGCAAGGCCGTCAACAGGCTTTGTATCCCTTCAACGATCCCGGCCAGTTGCCGATCAGACCCGTGCGCGAACCAAATGGCGAATGGCTGCGCCTGGTCCTCCCCTTGCCTGGCTTTAATTTGTGGATTCGAGTCTGGCAGGTGCAAGTCGGCAGGGCAAAATTGTATTTGCTCGACACCAACGATCCGGCGAATCCGCCGACCTACCGCGGAATTGCGACTGAACTTTACGGCGGTGGTCCGGAATTGCGTTTGAAACAGGAGTTGGTCCTAGGGGTGGGAGGCTGGCGGCTCCTGCGGGCGCTGGGATTGCATCCTGAAGTCTGTCACTTGAATGAAGGTCATGCGGCATTTGCAGTGTTGGAACGGGCACGTTCCTATATGGAAGACAACAGCCAGCCATTTGACCTCGCCCTCACTATCACTCGAGCTGGCAACCTTTTTACAACCCACACTCCCGTGGAAGCGGGTTTCGACCGCTTTGCTCCCAGCCTGGTTGAGCGTTACCTCAGGAAGTATGCCGAGGAACGTCTATCGATTCCTTTTCAGGATCTCCTCGCGCTGGGCCGCCGCAATCACGAAGACGCGTCCGAGCCCTTCAATATGGCTTATTTGGCAGTTCGCGGCAGTGGCGCCGTCAATGGCGTAAGCAAATTGCATGGTCAGGTCAGCCGACGAATTTTTCAGGTCCTGTTTCCTAGGTGGCCGGAAACGGAAGTGCCCGTCACACACGTGACCAACGGCGTGCACACGCCCACATGGGACTCTGCCGAAGCAGACCGACTGTGGGAGCTTGCGTGTGGCAAAGACCGTTGGCGCGGAACCTTGGCAAACATGCAGAAGAATGCGACCGCAGTGAGCGACTCCGATCTTTGGCAACTCCGGGCCGATAACCGCAAGACTCTAGTTGAATATGTGCGCAGACTTTACGCCCGTCAATTAGCAGCTCGAGGTGCATCCCAGGAGGAGGTCTCGCAGGCCGCCCTCATACTCGATGACAATATTTTGACTCTGGGATTTGCTCGTCGCTTTGCTCCTTACAAGCGCCCGAACCTGCTCCTGCATGATCCGGCACGGCTTCTTGCGATTCTGGTTCATCGTGATCGTCCTGTGCAACTTGTCCTGGCGGGCAAGGCGCATCCCCAGGACAGAGAAGGACAAGACATGATCCGGCAGTGGGTTGAGTTTGCCCGCCGTCCGGAAGCTCGATCCCGAGTGGTTTTTCTTTCCGACTATGACGTTCTCATGGCGGAACACCTGGTTCAGGGCGTGGACGTGTGGCTGAACACTCCGCGACGGCCTTGGGAAGCAAGCGGCACGAGCGGCATGAAGGTGTTAGTCAACGGCGGGCTGAATCTTTCGGAACTCGATGGGTGGTGGGCGGAGGCGTTTTCGCCGGAGGTTGGCTGGGCTATTGGGGATGGGCGTGAACATGGCGATGACCCTTCCTGGGACGCAAGCGAAGCTGAAACGCTCTATGCGCTGCTTGAAAGAGACGTTATTCCAGAGTTTTACGCTCGGGATGAACATGGAATTCCCCGCCGCTGGGTGGCTCGCATGCGCGAAAGTATGGCTTGCTTGACTCCGAACTTTTCGGCAAATCGTGTCGTGCGTCAATACACCGATGAACGTTACATTGCGGCGGCCACGGCTTTTCGGCAGCGTCACGAAAATCGAGGCTCACTGGCATCGGACCTGATCGCTTGGCAGGCCGATTTAGCGAAACACTGGTCCTCATTGCGATTCGGCTCCACCTCCGTTCAACAACAGGGTGAGCAATATTTCTTTCAGGTTCAGGTCTACCTTGATGATATGAACTCGGAAGACGTGAGAGTCGAACTCTATGCGGATCGGAAGGAAGATGCTGGACCCATCACACAAGTTATGGACCGTGGCGAACCTCTGGTCGGTGCGGCAAATGGCTTCACATACACCGCCGTTATCCCGGCCGATCGGCCGACCGCAGACTTTACTCCGCGCCTCGTTCCGCAGCACGCAGGGGCGTTGGTGCCGTTGGAGGCGCCTTTCATTCTCTGGCACGACGCACCGTCCTGGCGATGAATGAGGACGGTATTCAATGATCTGAAATGGAGAAACGAATCTGATGCCTAATAAACGTAAATCACCTAGTGCGCAACAACCCGTCGCCCTCAATACCGATTTTCTGGGCGAGGATCGGCACGACGCCGTGGCAAAACTGGCTTACAAGTTCTGGGAAGAGAGGGGACGCCCGCTTGGTTCGCCCGAAGTCGATTGGTTCGCAGCAGAGCGAGCCGTGTACTCGGCGTTAGTCACCTCGGGTTTGATTGACCCCGCGATCGACCCGCAGCATGTGGCGGAAAAGTTATACGCCTGATTCGGCTAAATCTTTGGCCGCGCTTTAGCCGTAAGTAAGGTCGGTGCTCTGTCCGACTTCGATAATGTAACCGTCTGGATCTCGGATGTAGCAGCGAATCTCGCCGTATTTGGGTATCGGCTCCGTGATGAACTCGGCTCCTCGGCTTCTCCATAATTCATAGCACGCTCGAATATCCGCAACCCGGAAATTCATAAAGCTGTTGATGTGGTTCGGGTCGGGTACGCTTAGTGTTACCGTCGGTTTATCTGGGGTCGGTCCCCCTCCAACGTTCAGAATCATCCAGATATTCGCAAGCTGAAGGTATCCAGGCGCGTTGCCGTCCCCCAGGCTCAGAATGCGAGCGCCAAACACCTTTTCGTAATAACGGGCCGATCGCTCGATGTCGGCGACGGTGAGAAAATGCGCGATGCTCATCCCCTCTCGCGGGGGCATCTCGTAATTCTTATGGTCGATTTGTACGGCGTTCGTCACGGCGCTCATGGGCGACTCCAACTTCGATACGTTTCCGCTGAATGTAAGGAGCGGTCGGTGCGATGCCCGCAATTGCCTCTCATCACCGGTATCTTCATTAAGCCAGACGCGCGACGACGAGTCTATTGGACGAACGTATTGGTCAACGACGTAAGTAGGGATTGGAATACGGGCAGCGCGTTTAGGTCTTTGCGCACGCTGCCACAGCCCGAGGCTGTCTCACCCGGAGCGCAGCGAAGGAAGCGATCCGATGGGCAGCGCCGTGCCCTCAAGCTGGTGTAGTGAAGCCTTTTCAAAAGGGAGACTCAGGTCCGTGCCTCCACCCATCGAAAAGCACGATGGGTGGAGTAGGGTCACTGGTTGCCAAAGAGCACTCGATTTAACGGAAGAAAGGCGAGCCCTCCTAAGCGACTCGCTGCTTCTTCACGTTGAGCGCCGGCAGGAGAAGATTCAGAAGCGCTTGGTCAGAGAACGGGTTCTGCCCTGAGATCAACTCCCGATCTTGAAGCACGTAGCTCTGCCACGGCGCGAGCACACTCACGTCACCGCCCGCCGTACGCAAAGCGAAGTCCGGGTAGAAGAGAACCTTGCCCCCGATCTCCATCGGCTCTCGCTGCTGCTCTTCCGCAGTCGAAAAGATGGTCATCTTGTATCCGGAGTAAATCCAACCTTGAGCCTTGGCCCGCGCTTCCGCGACATCGCCAGCCGCCAGCGCGGCGACAAACTCCTTGGAATTCGGAAGTGCAGAAAGAAGTGAAATCGGGCCATGGCAAAGCACCGCCGTAGGCTTGGAGGCTTTATGAAAGTGTCTCATCACGGTGCCAGCGTCGGGATCGTCCAGAAGATCCATCATCGGGCCATGGCCACCGGGGACGAAAACCGCGTCATACTCGTCCAAGCCCGACGCGATTACGTCTGAAATGCGAGTTGGATTCTTGAGCCCTGTCAGTGTGTCGCGGAATTTTAGATAATCCTGAAGCCTGGCCTCGTCGCCACCGAAGAAATCGGGGACCGCCGAATGTTCATCCATTTGCGGCGTGTTGCCTTTCGGGTTGGCGAAAGTGATTTCGTAGCCTTCCTTCATCAGGGCGCGAACTGGAACCGTCAGTTCATTGAGGTAGTAGCCGGCGCCCGTATAAACCTTGCCATCTTTCAAAGGCAAGCCGTGACCGCTCGACACTAGCACTAACACTTTTCCTTCCGTTGCCATTGTTTTCCCCTTTCCATGTGAGAGCGAGTGGCTGTTCCACGCCAGATTGGCAGAAACGCGAGGTGGAGTCTATTGGACCAAGGTATCGACCAAAACCAGTACGGATTAAACATTTCACCAAAGAGCGTTGCGTACTGTTTTGAAAGAATTCCGATACCAACGTATCGCCAATACCATCGTCCAATTGATTCGCCGGGACACCTCGCGTCTAATCGCTTCATCGCGCCGATGAGTCGAAGTAGTGACACCTGACAAAGAGATTGGCTAAGCATGGATGAACTACGAAATGTTTTGGCCCGCTTGCAACAACAGGACGCTGCGCTGGGCCATTTCAATGTTGCCGATCTAGTGCTCCTGAAGGCGGTTGTCGCAGCCGCGGTTGAGGTTGCGGTTCCGGTGCTCGTTGGTGCTTCCGAAGGAGAGCGGGACTTTTTGGGCACCTACGAACTTGCGGCGCTTGTGAAAGTCATGCGGTCTGAAAATGACATCCCGATCTTCCTCAACGCGGATCATACGCATTCCTTGGCGAAAGCAGTGGAGGCGGCAAGGGCGGGATTCGATGCGGTTGTAATTGATTTTTCCGCGCTCCCCTTTGATGAGAACGTTTCCCGCACAAAAGAAGCTGTTGACGCTATCAAAGCGATCAACCCCTCAATCCTCGCAGAGGGAGAGATCGGCCACATCGGAACCGGCTCTGAGATTCACGAGAGCGTGAGCAACGAATATCTGAACCTCACCACACCTGAGGAAGCTCGGCAGTTCGTCGACTCTACTGCCATCGACGTCCTTGCCCCTGCTGTGGGTAATATGCACGGCATGCTGGAAAGCATGGTCCAAGGGAAAACCAAAAAGCATCTGAACATCGAGAGAATTGCCCAGATCAAGAAGGCAGCGGGAATATTTCTCACACTGCACGGCGGGTCGGGAACAGATGATGAAGATTTCGTGCGCGCAATTGCTGCTGGAATCAACATCATCCACATCAATACCGAATTGCGCGTTGCGTGGCGCCGATCGCTGGAAGGCAGTCTGGCCAGTCAGCCAGACGAAGTTGTGCCATACAGGATCTTGCCGCCGGTCGTGGCGTCCGTGAAGCAAGTCGTGAGTTCCCGCTTGAAACTGTTCAACACTCAGTTGAAGTCTCATGAGATGCACGTATGAACAGCGGTAGGTAATTCACTCATGATTCTGGGGGCATTCGACAACAGGGAGGGCGCTCGTCCACTGGCAGAATACGTAAAGATAAGGATGACAACAATATGCCGGAAGCAACCTGGAAGCCTCACGAGAAGCATGGACAGCTGACGATGCAGAGTGACTTGCCCGACAGCGTCTATGCGTTTCCGAGGCAGCGCAAAGAGCCACTGACGGATGCACAACATGTACGGAACGCGGTCGCACGGTTCGATCAAGTCACCGGCGTCTCGGATGCCGACCGCACTTTGGCGTTTGCCAACATCGAAAAAGCGGCAGACTACTACGGGGTAAATCTTTCGGAAACCTCATGGCACGACTTGGGCGTTCATCCGCAAAGGAATCGAAAAGAAGCGTCCGCCAAGGGCGTTAGAACGCGTGAACTCCGAACCGGGAGCTGAGAGTCTAACCACTCAGCAAGTTCAGTCGAAAGAATGTGCGTGAAGCATATGCCCAGCGATAAATCCATTCGATCCGGTTGGCGATGCGATAGTTGCGGCGAGCTTGTGTCCCGCCCGCAGACAGGCTGGGTCGAGTGGCTTGCGGCAGAGGACAATGAAGGAAAACCGAAACCGAGCGGTTTGCGCTTAGTACACGGCCGCGACACCGGACCAAGGTGCCGAGATCAGTACGGATGTCAGTACAATCCAGGAGATGAATTCAGAAAAAACCGGGGCATCGTGGAAGGATTATCTCTTGATCGGTTCGCGGGACCCGATGGCCTTATGTTACTGCTTTCGATGATTGCTGCACGTGAACTCCCGGTCCGCGAACTGATCGAATTAACCAAGCGAGTGCAGATTCCAGGCTACGAAGCCGTGTACGAAGTGGTTCACGATGCCGTCAGCGAAGGAGTGATCGCGCCTTCGATCTCGTCAGGCTTTTACTTGCAGTGTGAGATCCGGGACGTGCTGAAGTGGGCTAGACACCTGAATTTTCTGAAGACGCGTGAGGTCAGCCGGCAGAATCCTTGCGTTGTTTCCGGCTAAGCATTTCGCGACCATTTCCTGACGGGTTGTTTTTTTGTTAGTGACTGCTCGTCGAAGCGGTACAAGGAGGTGCCAATATGAAAGCAGTTGTTGTTCACCAATACGGCGGTCCTGAAGAACTCAAGTTTGAAGACTATCCCGACCCGGTCCCCGGTACGGGCGAAGTGCTGGTGCGGGTCGCCGCCACGAGCGTGAACCCCATCGACTACAAGCGACGCGCCGGATTGACAAAGGATTTCTACCCCATGAAGTTCCCGAGCCTCATAGGAGTCGATATTGCGGGAACTGTGATCAGCGTCGGGCCGAGTGTCGAGGGTTTCTCCGTCGGCGACCAGGTATTCGCCATGGCGGACAATACCTACGCCGAGCTTTGCGTCGTAAAGACTGACGTGCTCGCGAAAGTTCCTAAGGGACTCGATTTGATCCAGGCGGCGGCGCTGCCTCTGGTAACAACGACCGGAAACCAGCTCCTTTCGGCTACGGGCATCAAGGCGGGTCAGACCGTCCTCGTTGTTGGCGCTGCTGGAAATGTAGGACGTTCCGCGGTATTCACTGCGAAGCAACGAGGGGCGACTGTGATTGCGGGGGTGTTGAGCAAGCAGAAGGCGGAAGCGAAGACCGTCGGCGCGGATCAGGTTGTCGCAACCGATGATGACAGCGCGATTGCGGGTCTTCCGCCGCTCGATGCAGTAGCGGATGCGGTCGGAGGAAGGACCGCCAAAAAGCTGATCGCCAAGGTCAAGCCGGGAGGATTCTACGCATCTGTTGTCGAACTGCCGAAAAATGTTGACGCGTATCCGTCTGTGAAGGTGGTCCACGTATTCTCCAAATTCGACAGGAAGACTCTTGAGTTCATGGCCGAAGCCGTGCGAGATGGAAAGCTGCTGATCCCGATTAGCCAGAAACTGCCGCTCAGTGAAGCGGCCGAGGCTCAAGCAGCGGCTGAGAAAGGGACTGCCGGAAAGATTCTGCTGGTCGCTTGACGTTTTCCGTGCGGAGCACGTGCCAGACTGAGCACTCTGGCCAGGACTCCCGGCACCAGTTCCATCGGGAAACGAGTTGCAGGCGGACGCGAAGTTTCGGATAAAGCGGAAGCCGAATAGCAAGAAGCGTCGATAGCCGCTCTTGAGTCGCATGGTCGGATGCCCCACCATAAGGACAGGATCACTGCCTTCATGAGCGGCATGAGCCAGGTAAATCGTGCGTTCTGTATGGTAGAGAGCGGAGCGCGCTTCCCCGGCGAAGGCGCGACCGGCGTCGGTCAGGTCGATGATCCGGCCCTTTTCACGGACGATCCTGACTTCACTCTGGTCACGATTGGAGTCGGAGTACGAGTCCGAGATTTGGCGTCCATCTACCCAGCGTGGCATCATAGAATTACCTCCGGATGCGTAGCTCTCGACCAGCAACGTTCTTCGCGATTTTGCTGACCCTGATTTTCAGCTTCTCTACTGGGTGCTTCGCTTTTCCCGCCGCTTCAGTCGAGCAAGTCAGCCAGGCTCAGGGCGGCTGTCACGGCCATCATGGCCCCATGCCAGATCCATCGCCGTTGCATACTTGCTGTTTTGCCGCGCATCAAGTTCCGGCGGCGACTTCGATTAGCGCTGCTCCAGCATCGCTGGATGCCACAGCAGATCACGCAATAAGCACTCTGTCGATCGGCGAGCCTGACCCTGCAATCACGACCGCGGCTGAGATGCTCAATGCCTCGCCTCCGCTGATCGCCGTCCTTCGTATCTGATCCCTTTCCATTTCCCTGAATTCGATTTACGGATGCGGGTAAGCGTCTGCCCGTCTTGACCTTTGTGAGTGAATCGAGGAACTGGAATGTCAGCAAGCAAGAAAATGTGTGTTCTTTCTCTTTCGTTGGCCCTCTTGGCAGTGCTGCCCGCTTCGGCACAGCAGCCGGATAACATCGCGCCAGAGCGACTCCATCCCAATTCCCAACGGCAGCAGAGCCCAACAATGCCCGGGATGAAAACGCCTTGCAATCCAACTGGACAGCAGCCCCACCGCACGATGCAAAACATGAATCACAATCAGACGCCGGGAAAGCACAGGAACGGGCAACCCAAGACCTTCATTGAAGAAATTGTTCATCACGGCATGTCTGGCACTAGCGCCGAACCAGACGCCACCCCCATGCCGATGCTCATGACCACGAAGGGCAAGTGGATGCTGATGTTCCATGGCGAGGCTTTCGTGAACGCCATCCAGCAGAGCGGCCCTCGCGGTGCCGACAAGGTCTTTTCCACCAGCTGGTTTATGCCTATGGCGCAGCGGCAACTCGGGCCAGGAACGCTCACCGCAAGAATCATGCTGAGCCTCGAGCCGGGCACGATCACGGGTCGGTACTATCCCGAACTTTTCCAGCAAGGCGAGACCGCGTACGGCAAGCCCATTGTTGACGGCCAACACCCTCACGACTTCATCATGGAATTAGCAGCACTCTATGACTTGAAGGTTGGCGAGCACAGTCTGCTTTCGTTCTACTTCGCCCCCATGGGGGATCCAGCGATGGGACCGACTGCTTATCCACACCGCGCGTCGGCTTCAGAGGATCCAATCGCTCCTCTGGGCCATCATTTGCAGGATTCAACCCACATTTCGGATGACGTAATCACCACCGGATTCGCCTACAAGTTGGCTCGCATCGAAGCTTCCGGATTTCACGGACGCGAGCCGGACGAGTTCCGCTGGGACATCGATTCGGGCAAGATCGATTCCTGGTCGATTCGCGGAACCGTGAATCCTGCTCAGAACTGGAGTGCACAGTATTCTTTCGCACACCTTACAAGTCCCGAGGCGCTGCATCCGGCGGAAGATGTGCAGCGAATGACCGCGTCCATCATGTTCAACCGGCCAATCCCTCGGGGAAACTGGGTGAGCACGCTCTTGTGGGGACGCAATCGCAGCCTGGACACCGGGCTCGTCTGGAATGGATACCTGGCGGAGTCCACACTCCGATTCGCGGTGCGCAACTACGTTTGGGGACGCATCGAGAACGTCGATCGAACAAACGAACTGCTGCTCAAGAACCAGTTCGAACCTCCGAATTTTCAAGAAAGCATCATCGGACGCGTGCAAGCCTACACCGCAGGCTACGCTAGGGATTTCGATTTATTCCCTCACCTGGCGACCGGTTTGGGCGCGCAGCTGACGGTTTATTCAACTCCCGGAACCCTGGTCAGCGAGTACGGAAGCCATCCGGTAGGTGTCGTCATGTTCTTCAGGGTTCGGCCTTTCGGGAAAGAACGTTAAGCCTTGATCGCATCTGATGCTGCTTTTTACGAACGATCTCGCAACACTCCGGAACGCCGATGTTGCCGCCCAGACAAAACTGAACCGACAAGGTCGATCTCGCTACATCCCAGAGCGAATATGAGCGGACCAGGACTCTCCACAGCGAAAACCAGAACATATCGCTGATGGCGATGCAAACCGCTGAGGCCGAGTATCGTAACAACCAGGCACAGGTGACGGCCGACCAGCAAGACTCAAACCTGCAAGTGGACACAATTCGCCAACGCTGGGGAGATGCTGTCGCGAAATGGGTCTCCAACAACGCTCCATCCCTCGACGCAGTCCTGGAGCTGAGCGAGTTTCTGGCGCAGATCGCCTTCCCGTCAGGCGAGGCCGCAAATGCGCCGGCGACGCTGACGCTCACTTCGCCGTGATCGATGTCGAGAACATCTATCGGCGCTTGCGCGAAAAACGTGCTCTTCTCGAGCCCCGACCCATATTTCGCGTTGTAACCAGTCTCGGTTTGTTGCCGCTCGCGATCGGCAGCGGAGCTCCCGGAAGAGAGATCGAGGGCCCCATGGCAATCATCATTCTCCGCGGACTGTTGACTTCGACCGCTCTCAATCTTCTCGTGCTTCCAACCTTAGCTCTCAGATACGGAAACTTTGAACAGATTCCTGCCGACCTGGACGGGGCACGATGAAACCCGCGCCGGTTGCCCAATTCTCACCCTACCTCTCCCCGGTCCGCCTCTTGCCCTCCATCATGATTCTTCTCAGGATCCGGTTGATTCGCGTCTGGTAGCCCGGACCTTTGGACTTGAACCAGTCCACGACCTCGACGTCCACGCGCAAGGAGATCCTGCGCTTCCGTGGACGATTCCAGCGCGTGTCTGCGCCCCCATCCTCCTCCGCCAGGAACAACAGATCGTCATCCGCCGATGCTTGCAGCTCGATCACTTTCCCACGCCGCGACCGCGCCGCTTTCCTCTTTGCTTTCTTGCGCTTAGCTGTCATGACATAATCGTACACCCGTTCTCGTCATGACGATACGTTCCTGCAGGAACATCGCGCGCGCCACAAACAACACTCCCCTGGCACCAGCCCGAAAGCACAACGGAACCGATGTGCTCGTGAATCAGGCCAACGCCAGGGGATGAATGTCGGAGAGAATACGTGACCTTCACTCGTCCTTACTTCGAGTGCTTGTCCGCGTAGATGCGCTTGCTCATGCGATTCGATTCGCGATTGAGCTGACGCTGGTCCTGCTTCGTGAGATGGCCGTTGTCTTTCGCCATATCTCTCTTCTCGTTGTGCTGCAGGCGCTGCTCGCCGCGTTCCATGCGGGCGGTCTGTCCAGGCCTCAGTTGGCCATTCTTTACGCCGTTCGCAATGCGATCCTGCTGTCTGGTTTCACGCCGGTTCACCTGATTCACTCGCGGATGCCCTGGATCAACGTGGCCCGCGCCGGCGCCTGAAGTGTTTTGGGTTTGAGCAGAGGCTGATCCGGCAAACATCAGACCACCCACTGCCAGGACTAGGAGTGACTGCGTGATTTTGTTTGTCATGCGTGAGTAAACCCCCGCGACGAAGTTTAGTTCTGCATTCGCGGCGCACAGCGTTACCAAGGGACAACGATGGCGTAACCACTCATCGGGGTAACCACATCAGTGATTACTATCGTGCTCGGCGTCGCTCGGTTGGCAAGCCGCAACTCGAAGCGGTAACATGCAAGCAATTCTGAGGACCCTTGATGAAAGGCAAAGCCGCCGTGCGGTACGTGTGCTTGTTCGTTTTATCTCTCTTCATATTCGCTCTTCCCTTCCCGGGTGTTGGCCAGGAATCTTCTGCGTCGCTGCCGAGCGAAACGCCGCAGAAACTCGTACCGGTCACCGACAGCTTCGATTACGTGAAGCGTGACGTGATGATCCCGATGCGTGATGGCGTGAAGCTGCACACAGTGGTCGTGATTCCAAAAGGCGCAAAGAACGCTCCGATCCTGCTGACGCGCACGCCCTACAACGCGAGCGCACAGGTCAGCCACGCAGAGAGCTCCCATCTTGGACCGATTCTGTATGGCTACGACAACGCAACCGAGGTGATTGTCGACGGAGGCTACATCCGCGCCGTCCAGGATGTGCGCGGCAAATATGGATCCGAAGGCGACTACGTGATGACGCGTCCTCTACGCGGACCTTTGAATCCGACCCAGGTCGATCACTCCACGGACACCTACGACACGATTGATTGGTTGGTGAAGAACATTCCCGAAAGCAACGGCAAGGTGGGTATTCTCGGAATCTCTTACGATGGATTTCTTCCGCTGATGGCGCTGGTGAATCCGCATCCGGCGCTGAAGGTCGCGGTGCCGATGAATCCAATGGTCGACGGATGGCGTGGCGACGACTGGTTTCACAACGGTGCCTTCCGCGAGCAGAACATGCCCTACATCTACGAGCAGGAAGGCACGCGCGATAACAGCGCTCAGTGGTGGACCGATCATTTCGACGATTACGACGTGTACATGGAAGCCGGATCGGCCGGCGAGTTAGGACGGCAGCATGGGATGGAACAGGTTGGATTCTGGCGCAAACTGCTGGAGCATCCGAGCTATGACTCATGGTGGCAAGACCAGGCAATGGACAAGATTCTCGCAGCGCAGCCGTTGAAGATTCCCGTGATGCTGGTCGACAGCTTGTGGGATCAGGAAGACATCTACGGCGCGACCGCTGTGTACAAAGCGATCAAGCCCAAAGACACGGACAACGACAAAGTTTTTCTGGTCATGGGGCCATGGCATCACGGACAGGAAATCGGCGACGGCAGCACGCTGGGCGCCCTCAAGTTCAACAGCGATACTGGCCTTTACTTTCGCGAGCACATCCTCGCTCCGTTTCTGGCGCAGTATCTGAAAGACGGCGCGCCGAAAGCCGACCTCTCTCCGGTCATGGCCTTTGAGACGGGAACGAACACGTGGCGGCGCTTGCCTTCGTGGCCGGCAGGCTGCGCCTCCGGATGCGCAATTCATCCCAAGCCTCTTTACCTTGCGCCGGGATTGAAGTTGAGCTTCCATGCGCCGCAGAGGGGAGCCGCATACGATGAATACGTTTCCGACCCTGCGAAGCCCGTGCCTTTCCGGTCGCGTCCAATTCAGCCGGTCGGCTATGGAGGCGAATTCACATGGTCGCAGTGGCTCGTAGACGATCAACGCGAGGCATCGGGGCGTCCCGATGTGCTCGCTTTCGCATCTGACGTTCTGAAGGAACCAGTCAAGATCAGCGGAGAGCCAGTCGTGAATCTGATTGCTTCGACGAGCGGCACGGATTCGGACTGGGTCGTCAAGGTGATCGATGTGTATCCGGACGAAGTGGCCGGCGATCCGCACCTGGGCGGATATCAGCTGATGATTTCGGCAGACATCTTCCGCGGGCGCTATCGCGAGAGTCTCGAAACACCCAAGGCGATTGCGCCAGACAAGCCCCTGCTCTACAAATTCGCTCTGCCCAATGCGAATCATGTCTTCCTGCCCGGCCACAGAATTATGGTGCAGGTGCAGTCGAGCTGGTTTCCGCTGTACGACAGGAATCCGCAGACGTTCGTACCGAACATCTTCTGGGCTAAGCCGGGCGATTACAAGAAAGCCGTCGAGAAGATTTATCATTCGCCAGAAGAGGCGAGTTTTATTGAATTGCCGGTAGTGGAGATGAAGCAATAGCGGCGCTGCCCTCGAAATTCTGATGCGAAATACTTTCCGGATAATTGCGGCCTTGCTGTTGCTGACGATGCCCCTGCTCGCACAGGGAAAGAAACTATGGGTGCTGCGACAGCCGGGCGAGATGGTGGAGTACGATCCGGCAACATTCGCGGTCAAGCAAAGAGTCAAGGTTCCCGCGGAAGCTCTGAAATCACAGGCTGCGATCGCAGTGAATCGCGTGGGACAAATCTTGTTTGCCCCTGCCCCTTCCCTTCCTCTTTCCGACGATGACATCAAAGCGCCGCACAAATTCTGGCTGTGGGACGGGCACACCGCGACAACAATCGACGAAGACGTGAAACACAACGCCGAAGAGACGGGATCGAATCAGGCGATCACGGAGCAAGCGCCGCTGGCTTATCTCTCCGCTGATGGAAAGCATCTCTACTGGTTTGCAAATCGGCCCCGCAAGCTGGAGCGCGAGGGCGTTGATCTTTCGACTGAGATCACGTGGCAAGCATGGCGCACCGACTTGGCTGGAGCCGACCGCGAAGAACTCGCCTCGAAAAAATTACCCGAGTGCCGCTGCAAAACCGGAACCTGCGAGGACACGTGCCCATCCGAAGTAACATGGGCTCCGGCTACAGGCGTGGAAAACTTCTCTTTCGTCACCCAGTTCATCGCAGGACAAACCGGATCGATCTACAAGGCCAGCACGCGATATCAGGAAGACGCTGGCAAGTGGGAATCTACCGAACTGCCTGAGCCGCTGCAACGAATTCTGGACACGACTCCCGACGGCGCGACCGTTGTAGAAGCCATTCCCGACACCGGATGCTGCGGATGGTCGAACCAGAGCGACGATCAGACGCTCGTGCTGAAGAGCGGAAAAAAGATCGCCGTCTTCGATGAACTGGCGACGTACAAGAATCCAGATTACGACGTCAGCTTTTTCACGCCCACCGCCAGGCTTTCGCCCGATGCGGACTCCATCGCGATGACAATCACCTCAACGACGGCCGCGAACAAACCGATTCAACTCTCCGAACAGGGCCAGGCGAATCCGGAAGAGTCGGAGCGAATCCGCAAAGCCCTCGCAGAATTGCCCGCAGTTGTAGTGAAAAGTGTGGAAGACACTCCGCACCAGTTTGCATTCGTGCCGCACGCCTCATTAATAGGATGGATCACAGACAAAGAACTGCTGCTGCTGGAAGATCATCTCCTCGTGACCTACAACGTGGAAAAGAAAACGCGCCGCCGAACCACGATTCGCATAGACGACGCTTCCTACGTTTTCCTGCGCTAGCGTATCGTGCCAGGTGCCAGGCGCCAGGGGCCAGGTGTCAGAGCCAGCGGACAGCTATCCAACTAGCCCCTAACCTCTAGCCGCTGACCCCAGTCTTCTCACTTCTTCTCCGCGCGCGCCGGTTTCAACAGCAAGTCCTGATAATCGAAGCTGAAATCCGCCAGCGGAGAGACGGCCGCCATTTTCGCGCTGTCGATGGATCCATCAGGGTTCAGCGAGAATGTGATGAACGCATCTTCAATCGTGTGCACCCGCCAGTGCGCTTTGAAAGTGTCGTGCTGCCAATGCTGCAGGTCTCCAATCATCATAGGAGTGTGATCGAAAGAGATGACCAGCCCGCCGTTTTCCATGCGGATGGTGATCGGCCCGTACCACGCGTCGTTATAAACACCCGCATATTTTTCCAGAGGCAGAGACGGTTTGGAATTCGCATCGCGAGCACTCGCCGCTTTTGCCATCGTTTCGGCGGCGTCTTTCTCTTCGGTGTCCTTCACCGCCTTGAATGCCGCGACCCAATCCGTCGACGGAAGCTGCATGTAGTAATCGAGCACGTGATACAGGATCGAATCGAAAGCCCCGCCTTCTTCAGCATTGGTGAGGATCACGACTCCAAGATTTTCTTCCGGCACGAGCATGACGCGCGAGACAAATCCCCCCACGCCGCCGGTGTGTCCGACAAGTTTGCGCCCGTGATAATCTCGCAATCCCCATCCCAGCGCGTAGTCGGCGAAGTTCGCTCTAAGCCCCGCGAGCGGAGCCGGTGGATCGCTGATCGGAAGAATTGTCTGCGGCGCCCACATTTCTTTCTGCCGCTGCTCGGCAAAAAGCTGGCCCGGGCGGTCGACGAATTTCCCATGGTTCAGTTGCAACTGCACCCATTTCGCCATATCCGCCGCACACGAATTGATCGAACCCGCGGGCCCGGCGTTGTCGAGATCCTCGAATGGAATGACCTGCAGCTTGCCGTCGACCCGCGAGTGCGGGTATGCATAATCGCCGCCAGGCTTGTAGAGTGTCGTACTCGTGTTGGAATGATTCATCCCGAGCGGCTCGAAAATGCGTTCCCGAATGTAGTCGTCCCACGACGTGCCAGTGACCGCCGGAATAATCTGGCCTGCCGTCATGTACAGAAGATTGTCATAGGCATAATGACTGCGGAAGCTGGAATGCGGCTTCATGAAGCGCAGCTTGTAAAT
>Ga0070735_10001680_pt1 | contig 20861 bp, 18 predicted proteins | sample Coa_R1_FD_66443 | JGI IMG/M metagenome (GOLD analysis project Ga0070735, IMG submission 66443) | Surface soil microbial communities from Centralia Pennsylvania, which are recovering from an underground coalmine fire - Coalmine... | ecosystem: Environmental > Terrestrial > Soil > Unclassified ... | reverse complement strand
GACGGCAATCTCGATATCGTTAAAACAAATTTCGCCGGCGACACGCCATCGCTCTATCGCAATGTAGGCGGCGCTAATTTTGAAGATACAACCTTCGCCGCTGGACTTGGCGCGCACACACAATATCTGGGATGGGGATGCGGCTTCTTCGACTTCGACAACGATGGGTGGGCAGACATTTTGATTTGCAATGGCCACGTCTATCCTGAAGTCGAGCAACTCAAAACCGAAGCTGGATACGCGCAGCACAAGCTGCTGTATCGAAATTTGAGAAACGGCCGCTTCGAAGAAGTGACGGAACTTGCCGGACCGGGAATTACCGCGGCAGTTGCGGCGCGGGGATGCGCTTTCGGCGACTTCGATAATGACGGCGACATTGACGTGGTGGTGAACACGGTCAATGGCCTGCCGCAATTACTGCGTTGCGATTCGGCTTCAGGGAATAATTGGATCAAAGTCAAGCTGATTGGCACGAAGTCGAACCGTAGCGGAATTGGCGCACGCGTGAGTTGCACTGCGACTTTTCCCGACGAGAGCAAGCCGCACCGCCAGATTGATGAAGTCCGCAGTGGCGGCGGCTATTTTTCGCAAAGCGATCTGAGAATTCACTTCGGCTTAGGTAAGGCGCAGAAAGTTGATGTTCTCGATATTCACTGGCCTAGCGGGCAGGTGGATACGTTGAAAGATTTGCCGGCCAATCAGCTGGTCACGGTCAGAGAAGGTGCTGGAAGCTTGAGCACAGAGAAGTTTCCGCCCAAGCGCTGATATCCACCGCTATCTAGTTGATAGGCGGTTGCAACTGCCCAAAGACTTGAGTGATGGCCGAACGGCGGCGCAGCTCGATCAGCAAGGCTTGCGCGGCGTTCTGATAAGTCTTGCTTGGGTCGGAGGTGTCCGCCCAGACGGCGTCGTAAACAATTTGCGAGGCCTCGCGAATATCCATGTGCATGGCGGCTTCGAGTACGTCGACGCGCTCCTGCAATTCGTCATAACAGCTCTGGCAGATATTGGCGGCGGCGGGTGAATTGGGGTGCTTCTCGCGACGTTCGCAATGCATGGCCGGAGTTGGCGAGTCCGGCGGCAACGGGTTGGCCACGACCTGCGAGTTGAAGTCGCGAAGGAATCGCTCGCGCTCTTCTTCGATTTGCTTAGGATCAGGCAGCTGTTCAGCCGGAGTGACCGTGGTCAAAGGCTCGGTGGCGGAAACGCGCTGCTTACCTTTGCATACCGGACAGGCCGGAAGATCGGCTGCGAAATATGTCTTGCAATTGGCGCATGGCAATCCATATCCAGTTGGCTTGGGTCCGAAACCGCCGGTTTTGAATTGATCAACCTGCCGTGCCGGAGCTGCCGCTGTCGCCTGCCCGCGTCCCGAATCCTTTGTGGAATCCAAGCTACTCATAGGTAACCCTCTGACCAAGGTTGAAGCTTCAAAAAATTATTGCGGATTTCCCGAACGCATAAGCCGAATCAGTTCTTCTTCGCGTGCATGATAAAGCTGCTTCGCAGGATCTAACCGGCTGGCAGTTTGTATCTCCGCCAGGGCTTCGCGGTCCTGGCCCATGTTCATGAGGCAAGCGGCCAGCGCATAGTGATGCTCCGCCGATGGTTCCAGCCGAACCGCTTCGCGGAATTCGATCAACGCGGCCGGAAGCTGGTTCACTTCCAGTAATCCGGTGCCAAGAAAATAGTGCGCGGTCCCGGAATCAGGGTCCAGCTCAACCGAAGCGCGCAGCTCGCGGATGGCTTCGGCCTGGTGATCTGCCGCCAGCAGCAACTGGCCTAACGCGCGATGTTCCGGCGCGCTGTTAGGATTTTGCTCAACCGCAAGTTTCAGTTCCGCAATCGCCGGCGTGTATTCGTTCTTCGCCATGTAAGCCCGGGCGAGCGACTCGTGCCCGTGCTTCCATGAGGGATTCATCCGGAAAAGTTCGTGATATTCGGCAATCGCAGTGTCATATTCGCCCTTCGCGAAATAAATGCTGGCCAGGTTTTCGCGGATCGACGGTTCAGATGGCGCAAGCGCCTTCGCTTTATTGAGTTCAGCAATACCTTCGTCGAAGTGCTTATCCTTGCCGAGCAAGGCGCCCAGGCTGCTATGGGCCTGCCAGAGGTCTGCATTCAACTGCAGGGATTTTCGAAAAAAGCTGACCGCGGCGTCGGGTGAGCCCTGATCACGTGCGACTAATCCCATTTCGTAATAAAGGTCCGCGTTCTCAGGATCGCGCGAAAGGGCCTCTTTGAATGCATTCATCGCCGCGCTGTACTGCTCGTTGGAATAGTGACCCAGGGCCAGCATGCGATAGGCTTCCGCGTCGTCAAAATCCATGCTGAGCGCAGTGCGGGCCTCGCCAATAGCGTCATCGCCGTCATCGTCCTGATAGAAAACTAATGCCAGGCGGTTGTGGACTTCGGGAAAATTCGGATCGGATTCCTTAGAAGAGCTGTACTCGTCGAAGGCCTCATCCCAGTGACCGCGCTGCTGGGCGATGTACCCCAAGGCAAAATGCAGGGCGCTGTTGTGCGTATCGCCTTCGAGCAGTCCAGCGATACCGGATTCAGCGACATCGAATTGTTTGTTGTGCGAAGCCGCCGCGGCTTGGGCAAGAGATGCCGGGCAGGCATTCTTGCTGGAAGCCGCTTGCGAATGGCGTAGCTCAGATAGCAAATCCTTTTTAGCGCCTGCGGCACGAAGTACGCCTTCCGTGCGTGGGGTGAGAGTTACAGCCGACCCTCGATCCTTAACTGCCTTTATTAAACTGTAAGTGGACGCGTCCCCGGCTAGCCAGCCCAGCAACTGCGCGCAGTCTACCGGCTCTACATTATTCGCGAATGACGCGGGGACTGCGACGAAGATCAGGCTGAATAAGACGAGTATTTTGCTGCCCACTGAAACTCCGAAGGCCGGCCGGTGTGCCGGAACCTAAACGCTGTCAAGAAGATAGAAGCTGAAGGTAATCTGGGCTAGGTCACGGAGGTAATAGCTATTGCAGGAAAAGGTACAGATAGAGTTGCGATCTGAGGCCGACGCATCCATTTGACGACACGGTTGTGGTTCAGTAACGTCTTAGCTGTAGCAGACTTGGCGGAGGTTTCCCATGGAAGGCTTGTTTCAACCCATGCATTTGCTGGTGATCTTCTTGATTGCCTTGATCATCTTCGGGCCCAAGAAGTTGCCGGAATTGGGCAAGGGTATTGGCGAAGGCTTTCGCGCGCTAAAAGACAGCATGAAGGAGTCGCCAGTGGCGCCCACTGCGACCGCGGCGCCCGCTTCAGCGCCAAGCACTGAAGCAAAAAGCTAAGTTTCTGTCTGGCTTCGTGCCCTCCTTATTTTTATTAACGGAGGCCGGCCTTCCGTCATCTCAAAGAATTGAAATCTAAACTAAGGGGAAGCCCATATGCCGAAGTTTCCGCACGGAGATCCCAAAGGTGCAGAAGAGCCGCAGCCCGCGACAAACCCACCCACCCGAGAGGAACAGGAAAGCCTGGACAAAACTATTGAAGACAGCTTTCCGGCAAGCGATCCTCCGTCCTCAATACCTGATCCGGACGAAGACGAAAGCGCGGCTTGATTCAAGTTTGACATTGAAGCCTTCCCCCGGATGAAACCAAGCTGAAGTGCGTCTATAATTTCGTGTTGCGCGGCTGATGCGCAGGCGAAATGGCTTTCACCCTTCTCGTTAATGGCACGGAGCAGCACGCAGAAGTTGAGCCGGGGAAGCCGCTGCTGTATGTTTTGCGCGACGACCTGGGCCTGACTGGCACCAAGTACGGTTGCGGCGAAGGGCAATGCGGTGCTTGTACCGTACTGGTTGACGGATCTCCCGAGCGTTCCTGCCTGCTGCCGGTTTCCTCGGCCACCGGGAAAAAAATCATCACCATCGAAGGGTTGAGCCGCGGAGACCGCTTGCATCCTGTACAGCAAGCTTTTCTCGATATCGAAGCATTCCAATGCGCCTATTGCACGCCGGGCATGATTGTTTCGGCGGCTGCATTGCTTGCGCGCACGCCAAATCCCAGCGAAGAGCAAATTATCAGCCACATGGAAGGCAATGTGTGCCGGTGTGGCGCGTACGGCAGGATCATCGAAGCTGTGCGTCACGCGGCTGCGACTTACGGGAGTCCGAAAAATGCGTGACTCTGCACACCGAAGGGATGCATTCATAGACGAACTTCACGAGCCCCAATTTAACGATTCTGAAGTCAGTCAGCACGATGCCATTTCGCGTTTGCCGCACGCTTTCAATTTCGATCGCAGGGGATTTTTCAAAGTTCTGGGCGGAGGCTTGCTGGTCTGTCTCGCAGCGCGCCATGCAATCTCGCAGGAATCCGGCGCTGGGGCGCACCACGATCATGATTTGCCTAAGACGCTCGATTCCTGGTTGCACATCGCGGAAAGCGGCCAAGTGACAGCGTTCACCGGAAAAGTCGAAGTTGGGCAAAACGTTCGCACCTCGCTCGCGCAACAGGTTGCCGAGGAGCTTCGGGTGCCGCTCTCATCTGTTCGGCTGATCATGGGCGACACCGAACTGACGCCGTATGACATGGGCACATTCGGCAGCCGCACAACTCCGCAGATGGGCATGCAGCTGCGAAAAGTTTCCGCAAGTGCGCGCGCGGTTTTGATTGGAATGGCTGCTGAACACTGGTCAGCCGACGCGGCGAGCCTGACTGCGGAAAACGGCAGGGTCCGCGATTCTAAAGCTAATCGCTCAATCAGGTACGCGGAACTTGTGCATGGTCAAAAGTTGTCGAAGGTCATTGAGGATGATCCGAAACTTACTCCGGCCGCGGATTGGAGGACTGCCGGGACCTCAGCGCCGAAAACGAATGGCCGCGACTTCATCACCGGCGCACATGAATACGCGTCGGACATCAAGCTTCCGGGAATGCTGCATGGAAAAATTGTGCGCCCCAGCGCCTTTCACGCAAAGTTAACTTCGTGCGATACCTCGCAGGCGGAGAAAATTCCTGGTGTAAGCGTGGTGCGCGATGGCGATTTAATCGGCGTGTCGGCCGCCGACATATTGACCGCTGATCGCGCGGCGCAGGCAATTCGCGCGCAATGGGATGCGCCACCGCAAATTTCCGACCGCGAGCTCTTCGATGAGTTGAGAAAGCCTGCATCGGACAAGGGCGACGACACAGAACAATATGTGCTGGGATCGGTTGAGAGCTCGCGTGGGCAGGCAGAGAAGACGCTGCGGCAAACTTACACCGTTGCATACATTGCGCACACTCCGCTGGAACCGAGAGCTGCTGTCGCCGAATGGAAAGATGGCAAATTAACAGTCTGGACCGGGACTCAGCGTCCATTTGCCGTCAGCGAGGAGCTTGCTCAAACTTTTCATCTTCCGAACGAAAGGGTGCGCGTGATCGTGCCTGACACTGGTTCCGCGTATGGAGGCAAACACACGGGCGAAGCCGCCGTCGAAGCGGCGCGGCTTGCGAAAGCGGCCGGAAAACCGGTGAAGCTGATCTGGTCGCGAGAAGAGGAATTTACCTGGGCGTACTTCCGTCCCGCGGGGGTAATTGATGTAAGCAGCGGAGTGAAATCCGACGGCAGTCTTGCCTTCTGGGAATTCGATAATTACAACTCTGGCCCGGCAGCGATGCGCACGCCTTATGAAGTTGCCAACCAGCGAATCACGTTTCATCCTTCTGACGCTCCGCTGCGTCAGGGATCTTATCGATCATTGGCCGCGGCTGCGAATCACTTTGCGCGCGAGTCTCACATGGACGAACTGGCGCATGAACTGCAAATGGATCCTCTCGAATTCCGTCTCAAAAATTTGAAAAATGACCGCTTGCGCGCCGTTTTTCAGGCTGCGGCAGAAAAATTCGGTTGGGGAAAACAGAAGACCTCAAGCAGGACCGGTTTCGGCATTGGAGGAGGTTTTGAAAAAGGCGGCTATATCGCCACTTGCGCCGAAGTCGCACTCGAGCGCGGCACAGTCAAAGTCATGCGCGTAGTGCAGGCTTTTGATTGCGGTGCGGTGGTGAACCCTCAGGGCTTAAAGAATCAAATCTCGGGCGCAATTATGCAAGGTCTGGGCGGCGCTTTATTTGAGGCAATCCGCTTCGAGAATGGGCGGATTGTGAATCCGCACCTTGCGCAATATCGCGTTCCGCGCTTCAGCGATCTGCCGCGCATCGAGGTCGTGCTGGTTGATCGCAAAGATCAACGTTCGATGGGCGCAGGCGAGACGCCCCTGACGGGGATTGCGCCGGCGGTCGCGAATGCAATCTTCGGCGCCGCCGGAGTCCGCTTGCGATCCATGCCTCTGGCGCCCAGTGGATTGCCTAATCACGCAGCTTAGTTTTCGGTTTTTGATGCGTATGTTCTGCAACCCGACAAGTAGTGGCATCATCCTTTTACAGGTCTAAACTAAAAAATTTTCGCAAGGTGAAATATGAAACGACTTGGCATCCTGTTCTTCGCGTTCTTCTGCTGCGCTGTTACCGCACTGTTGTTAAATGTGACGCTCTTCGGGCAGGGAAACTCCTCTCCTTTTTATGATTACAGCGCTGAAAGTCCAGGAAGGACTCACAAGATCACGACTAGCGATTTGCCGAAGCCGTTTGCCACGAAATCGGCAGACAATAATCCCATCCCGTCGCCACGACCGGCGGACGTCATGCCCAAGACTTTGCCGGGATTTAAGGTGGATATTTTTGCCAGCGGCCTCGACGAGCCACGAAAAATGCTGATCGCCCCGAATGGTGATATTTTTCTGGCGGAAAGTTCCAAGGGCGAGATCGTGGTCTTTCACGGAATGAAAGACGGAAAGCCGGAGCAGAAATCAACTTTTGCGACCGGGTTGAATAAGCCCTTCGGGATCGCATTCTACCCTCCGGGAGAAGATCCGCAATGGGTTTACATCGGCGATACCGATTCAGTGAAGCGTTTTGCTTATCACAACGGTGATGTCAAAGCTACAGGTCCGGCCCAGACCGTCATTGCTGAAATATTTCCCGGTGCCGCACATGCCCATGGACATTGGACGCGCGATGTAGCCTTCTCGCTCGACGGCAAAAAAATGTTCGTGTCGGTGGGATCGGGATCGAACATCGATGATCCCGACACGCATAAAACGGAATTTCATCGGGCGAATGTCCTCGAATACAATCCCGACGGCTCTGGTCTGCGCGTCTTCGCATCCGGTATTCGCAATCCAGTTGGGCTGGCGGTGAATCCCAAGACCGGCGAGCTTTGGACCGCGACCAACGAACGCGATGCGCTGGGCAATAATCTTGTTCCCGACTACACCACGCACGTTCAGGACGGCGGCTTTTACGGCTGGCCCTGGTATTACATGGGCGGCAATCACGACCCCAGACTGCCGGACAGCCATCCCGATCTGAAGGCCAGAATGCTTACGCCCGACGTGCTGATTCAGCCGCACAGCGCTCCCTTGAGTTTCGCGTTTTACGAGGGCAGCCAGTTTCCTGCAGAGTACAAAGGCGACATGTTCCTGGCGCTGCATGGATCATGGAATCGCAATCCCCGCACCGGCTATGAAGTGGTGCGAGTGCCTCTGCATGGCGAGGGCAAAGCCTCAGGTGATTATGAAGATTTCCTGACTGGATTTGTCACCGCCGACGGAAATGTCTGGGGCCGACCGGTTGGTATTGCGGTCGCGAAAGATGGATCGCTGCTGGTGAGTGATGATGGCAGCAGATCCATTTGGAGAGTCAGCTACGAAGGAAAGTAGCCGATAGAAGTTCACGAATTTTGTTTTCGCAAATACTAGTGCAGACGGGCAACCCTGCCCGTCTTTCTTTCTGTTGCAATAAGTCGAATTGAACTGAGCAAACGGGGTCCGGCGGGGCACGTCCTAATGAAAGGCGCCGGCATGCTGCAATCGTTTCGGGAATTTCAGCCAAGTTTTCCTTTCTCTTCCACAAGGAACTTCCACACTCCACAGTTTTCGCACAGCCGGGCGGCGAATTCCGATTGCTGAATTTGAGCAGATGGGAGAAAGTTCAGTCACTGCAGGCGTGAACGACACGCTACCAGTGATCGCGAAAGCAGGGTCTGCGGCAGTTTTCCTAAAGACCGAAGTTGGAACAAGCTGTAAAGCTTGGATCAACCGAAAGCCGGACGGATATGCTGCCGAGCGGTTCCCAAAACGTGAAAGCGTTGGGGCACCCAGGGCGTTGCGGCCTCCTCAGAGAACGGTCTCGCCTAGCGAGACTGCGACCAGTGGACGCGATCAGACGCGGTGCACTTTTAAGTGCGCATGCGCTCTGGACTTCAGGGCTTGATTCGAATTGCCCGCCGTCATGCGGTGTGCTGAGCGAATCTGGCTCCGGGTACGGACCAGGTAGCCCTTTGCGGTGTCAAAGGGCACGCGTGAAGTTCATGCGGCAACGTGCGGTTCGGGTGGCTGGCCCGGACCGCATTATTTTTTTGCGGTCACTCCTCAACTGCTAGCAAAGTAACCACAGAGAACACAGAGTTTCACAGAGGAACAATCAAGATCACAACACGCAATTCTCTGTGGCTTTGTTCTGTGGGAACTCTGTGGTGAGGCTTTTGAACTTGCCGTTGACACCATGCCAAACACAAGCCCATCGAATTTGCATTGACCTTCGCTTTTTATTCGGCCTATAATTTTTTTGATAACAGAAGCTGATCGGCCTGGCTTGCGGAGCGTTGCTCCGCCCGGACAGCCGAGGACGGCTGTCCCCACAGTGGTGGGTGCAGTTACGCATGTGATGGGTGCAGTTGAAGGACGGCTGCACCACTTGATTGAGGCAATTATGAATCCGCTTAAAATTAATTTCGGATTCTTTTTCCGAAACATCTTCCCGCTATCCACAACGTTCCTGCGCGTAGTATCAGCTTCGCGCTGGACGAAATCTCTCCTGAAAAATACCGGACCAATTTAATTGGCGACCACTGATTACATTTCCACGCAAGCGCTGCCTGCAAATATTGAGGCCGAGCGTTCGGTTCTTGGCGCCATCCTTCTCGATAATCTGGCCTACAACCAGGCCGCCGAGCATCTCAAGCCGGAAGATTTCCTGCTTGACTCCCACCGCCGAATTTACTCGCGAATGATCGATTTATCTGAGGCTTCGCACTCCATCGATCTGATCACTTTGTGCGAAGAACTGTCCCGCAAAAGCGAACTGGAGACCATCGGCGGCGCGGCTTACGTCTCCGGGTTACTCGACGGAGTTCCCGATCGCCCAAGCATTGAGAATTACATCAAGATCGTGCGCGACAAGTCGTTGTTGCGCTCCCTGATCCACACGGCCACGGCGGCCATCGCGCGCGCCTCTGAGCAGGGCGACGCCGCGGAAGAGATCCTCAACGACACCGAAGCACAGATATTTCAGCTTTCGGAAAAGCGAATCGGCCGCGGTTTCATGGGAGTGCAGGAGATCATTCGGGAATCTTTCGGATCGGTGGATGCTTTCCTGCAGCGGGGCAGCCGAATTACGGGACTGGAAACCCATTATGTAGATCTCGATGAGAAGACCAGCGGATTCCAAAAATCGGATTTGATCATCATCGCCGCCCGGCCTTCGATGGGCAAAACCTCATTCGCCATGAACATTGCGGAGAATGTAGCTATCGAAGATCGAAAGACGGTAGCCGTTTTCTCGCTGGAAATGTCGAAAGAGGCTCTGCTGCAACGCATGTTGTGCTCGGTTGCGCGAGTTGACGCTCACAAATTCCGCACCGGATCGCTTTGGCAGGACGATATGCGGAAGATCACCCGCGCGATCGAGCAGCTGGCCGAAGCGCCCATCTTCATCGACGACACTCCGGGCATCAACATCAGCGAAATGAGGGCCAAGGCGCGGCGGCTGTTGCAATCAAAGGGAGCACTCGACCTGATCGTGGTTGATTACCTGCAGCTCATGTCCGGAGGAGGCAAGCGTTACGAGAACCGCACCCAGGAAGTGTCAGCCATATCACGGGGACTGAAGGCGCTGGCGAAAGAATTGGCCGTGCCGGTCATGGCCCTGTCGCAATTGAGCCGTGCTCCGGAGAGCCGCGGCGCAGGCGATCATCGCCCGCAGCTGGCGGACCTTCGCGAATCGGGATCGATCGAGCAGGACGCCGACCTGGTGGCGTTTATCTTTCGCGAAGAGGTTTACAAGCCGGACGATCCTGAACTCGATGGCATCGCCGAACTGATCATCCGTAAACAACGCAACGGCCCGACGGGGACTGTCAAGCTGGCATTTTTGAAAAGTTCCACGCGGTTTGAATCGAGAGCGGATGGTGTTGGACCGGATGCGGACGAGGGCTAACATCTGAAAACTGATAACACGAACTTTTCTGCCGGCCGGCAGTTGTTTGAACGCCGTCTCTGCGGCTAAGCCCTGTGGAAAGATTGTGGAACACTGCAGCTACCTTGCTGAAATCAGCAAAACCGACCACTCGGTCGGATAGCACTTAGGTGCCAGAAGCTTGCAAGTTGCTGCCCATCCGTCGATTAGAAGTAAACCGCCGTATGACCCTTGGTAATTATTGAAGTTACAGAGCTTTAACAATCCAGGAAGTTTTGCACATGCCCTCCGTGGAAATCGTCAATTTCCAGGAGCATTCGCCGTCTGAAGCGACGGCGGAATGTCATTCGACGAAAAAAGCCGGGAGGACTGCTCGCCTCCTGATGTTCCTACCGCCGGCTTTTATCGCGACCCTCTGTTGAAAGGAATTGGCGTCCAACGGCAAGCTGGATGGGTTTCTGACCAGTCGCTTCGGCAGACGCCGTGCGGCTAAGTTAACGATTCTTGGCTTTATCCCTTGCGATAGAACGGCTGATACGGTTCTCCTGCCGGTTCAAACCTCGCTGTTCGGACTTGGTCAGATGTCCGTTGTTCTTAGCCATATCCCGCTGCTCACGGTTTTGTAAATTGGCTTCCCGGTTCTCCAGGCGAGCCGTCTGGCGCGGCTTCAAGGTGCCGTTCTTCACGCCATTGGCGATCCGCTGCTGCTGGCGGCCTTCGCGGCGGTTAACCTGGTTTACCCGTGGATGTCCGGGATCGACTACGCCCGGTCCCGAGCCTGTATTTTGTTGCGCGGTGGCGGAGCCAGCCAACATCAATCCCCCAACCGCAAGGACAACTAGCGAACTGCCCAATTTGTTGATCATGCGAATAGAAACCCTCTTCGGTCAGAGTAGTTGTGAGTTGAGATCGCAGCGAGGTTACGAAAGGAGTACGTCCACTATCCGCAGCGCTGGATAATGCCGGATAAAGTCTCGGTCGAAGAAGAACCTGGAGGCCCAGTATGGTTCGGGCATCACTCATGCAAGTTCAACTCCAACTGCGAATCACACTTTGACGGCGGCAAGAAAACCGGCGCCACAATCGAACTTTCAATCGGAATTACAGCCAACCTGATAGCCAGCAATGGCCGCGTTCTTATTGAACCCGGCCATCTTTTTTGGAAGCCGAATATGTGGGGACAGCCGCCCACAACTGTCCGAACTCTGCCGAACTGGCGCAATCCACGATTACGCGCTCACCGAAACGTTAGCCGACAACGGGATTAGCGGTGATTGAAGCTGCGTTCTGCTACTGGGGCTGTTTTGTTGGAAGTCCTGCGCCAAAGTGCTGTATGCCTGCTGCGCCGAGGTCAGGTTTTCGGACTGTAAGTCGTGGCCTAACTGGTTCAACAGTTGATTGATTTCGCCACTGGCACTGCCGCGGTGGTGATGGCCTTGCGGGGCGTGACTCTGAAGGTCTTGCTGAAGCGTGGTGTAGTCATGCTGAGCTGAGGTTATATTGCCGGCCTGAAGGTCCTTCGCAAGCTGGCTGAATGCCTGAGCGACAGGGCTGCTGTTCTGCGATGATGAGGTTGAGTTGGCTTGCGGAACATCCTGCTGGAGGTTCGCAAAATCGGCTTGCGCGGCCGCGAGATTTCCGGACTGCAAGTCTTGTCCGAGTTGCTGGAATTCTTTTTGGAAGTTCTGAAAGCTGTTTTGAATATTTCGAGGTGTGTAATGAAACAGACTGCTGGAAATGTCCGCCACTGACATAGCAATCTCCTACGTTCAAGTTGTCCGGTCAAGAGTTTGCGGCCATTCATAAGTAATTTTTTCAGATCCATTAGCCAGCTCTTGTTCCGGTACGTCCCAGTGGTACTGGCAACCACTCTGCCAAATGACTTTGTGAAAAACAGTGGCGCAATCATGGGAATTGCGCTGGACTTTAATGCTCACACGCGAGCAGTAGGCAAGTTTTGCCTTAAACAACGCGGCAAGAATTGCCGCACACGTAGTCCTTCAACCTGCTAGTGAGCAACGCAGCGTTGCTGTTTAGCAACTAATCGCCTTACTCCTGTTTAATTTCGAGGGAGGAAACATGACTTCTCGCTTCGGCTGGGCTGGACGTTTTGCCGCGACCGCCGTTGTTGGTTTGACATTGTTTACTGCGGGTTGTGCGCACCGTTATTACGATCCTTATCACAACGATTATCACCGTTGGGACGCGAACGAAACTGTCTATTACAACCAGTGGGTGACCGAGAACCACATGGATGCTCGTCGCGACTACCGTCATTTGTCCAAGGAAGATCAAAAACGTTATTGGGACTGGCGCCATAATCACGACCATGATCGCGATCATGATCGGGACCACGACCGCCACTGAGTTGTTTTTGGACCTTGTCAGTTCTCCCGGTCGCGCTCGTATATAGTTCATTCATGTCCAGTTGCGTAGGTTGCGGCCGGGAGCTGCAGCCTGGAGGATCTCCAGACAACATTTGCCCCGAGTGCCGTGCGCGGGCGTATATCAAGGCGCAGGAACAGGCGCGCGCGAGCCGGCCATCGCTGATCAAAATAGCTCCCGTAACCTCCGCGATTATCGGTGCGAATGTCCTGGTTTTTGTTGGCATGGTGCTGACCGGAGCTTCGTTCACCACCCCGCAGATTCCAGACTTGGTGAGATGGGGGGCAAACACCGGAGTGCAGACTTTGGTGGACCAGCCGTGGAGAATGTGGACGTCAAATTATGTCCACATCGGGATCGTTCACATTGCGCTAAATATGTGGTGCTTGTGGAGCCTCGGCGTTTTGGCGGAGCGCATCTTTGACCGCTGGACTTATTTTCTGACGTACACATTTTGCGGAATCGCCGGCAGCCTTGCCAGTCTGGGACTGCATCCTAACCGGTTCGGAGCGGGAGCCTCGGGGGCAATTTTCGGAATGGCTGGGGCGTTGATTGCCGCGCTCTACCTTGGGCATCTGCCGGTCCCGCCGCGGGCATTGAAGTCAACTTTGAAGAGTTTGATTCTATTCGCCGCGTACAATTTATTCTTTGGCGCAGTAGTTCCAGCAATCGACAATTCCGCGCACATTGGTGGGTTGCTTTGCGGGCTGATTCTAGGAGCGGTCATGGCGAAGCACCTGACGTCGCCGCCCGAGGAAAGAAGTTCCTGGCGAAATTTAGTGTTCCTGGTAAGCGGAGTAGTTCTGGTGGGAATATTCTTTGCGGTTAGAAAATCAGTGCTGCACGCATAACTTCACTCGCCGCCTTCGCCTTCCTCTGGCGTGATCGCATCCACTGCGCGGTTTTTTACAGAAAAAGTAAGCTTCTGGTCAGGTGCGTACGCGAAGGTCACGCGGGTCGGACCGCGTTCCCAAACCGGAGCCGGGCAAGCCGGGTGGGAATCGTTGGGGCTACCAATAGGCTTTTTTAAAAGCGGCTTCCGTCGGCCAATCTGCATAATGACGGCGGAAACTTTCTGTCCGTCGTCCGATGTTCCGCAGTAAGCGGCGTAATCGCGAAACCAGTTTACGGCCGAAGAGTCGGGATCGAATTCGGCGAGCGCGAGCTGCTGAATTTTTCCGCTCACCCGATCGATCATTAACCAGTCGCCGCGCTGCCATTGCCATTGGATAGGGCCGCTCTGCTGCGGCAATGAATCGTTCATACGGTAGATTCGCTGGACGACAAATATGCGCTCGGTCACGTCATGGGCCGCGCCGAAGGTGAATTCTTTGGCGCGCCCGTCAACGTATAGCATTCTGGCTTTGATAGTTGCTGACGATTTTTCATCGCCATCGCTGCCAATCGAAATGAATGTCCAGTGTCCAAGTGCGACGACGTGCGGCTTGGAAGCGGCCAAGGCGCTGATGTGTAGTAATAGAATGCAGGTCGAGAGATTCCAGCATCGGCTCATTTCAGAACATAAACATCCTTTGGGCTGACTGCGCAAGGTCAGATGAACATTTTTTGCCTGCGACGGCTCCAAATCGGGACCGCATAAATTTTCGATGATTCACCTTTGTGGCTTTGCTATGTGAAACTCCGTGTCCTACGTGGTAAAGGTTTTTAAAAAGATTGGGCGATGCCCATTCGACCATCAGTCGCCGAGGTCGCGGCCCTTGGTGAACCTTGGTGTCCTTGGTGGTTTATGTTTTTAATCATTTTGAAGGTGAATAATGGATAACGAGGAGAACAGCTTGATTTCTACAAGAGGTTTCACCAGATTTGTCTCGACAGTAGGCTTGGCCGTTCTAAGTTTCATCACGCAGGCGCCAGCGCAACAAGCACAACAGAACTCGCAAAGTGCAGACCCCAGGATCCAGGCTGCATTGAATGATATTTCAGCGCAGAGTGTGCGAACTGACATTGAGAAGCTGGTGAGCTTTAAAACGCGCAGCACCCTTTCGGCGCAGGATGAAGCGTCAATCGCCGCCGGACATGGAGTGGGCGCAGCGCGGGAGTGGATCAAGAGCGAGTTTGAGCGCGACTCACGTGATTGTGGCGGATGCCTTGAGGTGAAGACCGACAGGTTCACGCAACCGGTCAGCGACAGAGTGGCAACCCCCACCGTGATCACGAATGTATATGCGGTGTTGAAAGGAAATAATCCTGATGACGCCAAGCGTATTGTGCTGGTCACCGGCCACTATGACTCCAGAAACAGCAGCAATGAAAATGTGACGGATGCCGCCCCTGGCGCGAACGATGATGGCAGCGGCACAACTGTGAGCCTGGAGTGTGCGCGGGTTTTAAGCAAGTTGAAGTTGCCCGGAACTATTATTTTTCTGACCGTCGCTGGCGAAGAACAGGGACTTTACGGCAGCAAGCATTTTGCGGACTTTGCGAAATCGCAAGGCTGGGACATCGAAGCCGCGCTGAACAACGACATTGTCGGCGGAGACAAAAGCGCCGGCCAGGATCCCAAAGTTGTGCGGGTATTTTCTGAGAGCATTCCTGATGGCGCGACTGAAGTTCAATTGCGAATGATCCGCGCGCTCGGCGGTGAAAGCGATTCGGCTTCGCGCGAACTGGCGCGGTATATAGCGCAGACGGCGAAGATCTATCGAACTGAAGTTTCTCCGCTGCTCGAATTCCGTCGCGACCGTTTCCTCCGGGGCGGAGACCATATTTCTTTCAATGAACAGGGGTTCCCGGCAGTGCGCTTTACTGAATATCGCGAAAATTTTACCCGCCAGCACCAGACCGTGCGCACGGAAAACCGAATCGAATATGGCGATTTGCCAAAATATGTGGATTATGACTACGTAGCCAATGTGGCGAGAGTGAATGCGGCAACGCTGGCGGAGTTGGCATCGGCTCCGCTGCCGCCGCAAAAGGTTCGAATCGAAACCAAGGACCTGGTGAATGACTCGACCCTGGTGTGGGAACCGCCGGCTGACGGGCGTGCCGCGGGATATGAAGTGCTGTGGCGCGCAACCAGCGCTCCGGACTGGGAGCACTCGGAATCCGTAGGAAAAGAAACGCGGTCAACGTTACCGGTATCGAAAGACAATGTAATCTTTGCTGTCCAATCGATCGATGAGGCGGGGCACAAAAGTCAGCCCATCGTGCCTGCGCCGGAGCGGTAGCTGCTGCTAGCATAAAGAATGTAGGTTTATTGCGGGTGCAAGTATGCCTAGAAGTTTCAATTCGGTGATGGGTTTTCCGCCGTTCCGGGGCGCGGTGCGGCAGATAGTGCTGGCTAGCGCCGGGATCTATGTAGTGATCCTGTTGCTGCTCTCGTTTGCGCCAGGCACGGGCCAGTCACTAATTGCGCTGGGCGCTCTCAGTCCGGGCGGCATTCATCATGGCTTGCTGTGGCAGTTTGTCACGTACATATTTGTATATGTTGATCCGCTGGACTTCGTTCTGTCATTGCTGGGGATTTATTTTTTGGGCGGAGCAGTGGAAGATTCGATCGGCTTCGCACGTTTCTATGGTTTGTTTTTTGGCAGCGCGATTCTGGCGGGGATGGCCGGGTTCGCATTATCGCTTAGCGGCGTAATCGCGCAAGGAGCCGCTTTCGGGTGTGGCGCGGCAGTAAACGCAATTCTGATGGTGTTCTATCTCTTTAATCGCACCGCCCCGATCATGCTGTTCCCAATTCCTATACAGATCCCGGTGAAATGGATCGTTCTTTTCACCGGTGGAATTGAGACCGCGTATTTACTGCTGCACCATTTTGATCTGTTCGATTTTGTCCTGCTGCTGGGCTTGGGCACTGGATATATCTGGTATTCGCTGTTCCTGACCCGCAGGAGCACTTTGCAGATTTCCGAGCGCTACTTCGCTTTTCGCAACTCCTATTACCGCTGGAAGCGCCGTCGCGCCGCGCGCAAGTTCGAAGTCTACATGCGCGATCACAACCGTACTGTCACTTTTGACGAGCACGGCAATTACATTCCTCCCGACGATGACAAGAAGAACGGTGGATCGAAGTCGGGATGGGTCAATTAGGAAGCAGCTTTTAGCTGTTAGCTCTTGATTCAAATCAACAAAACTTGTCATCCCGAACGCGTCCGCGCTGAAGCGGACGCGAGAAGGACCTTACGTCAGCTGGCACTTTCTTTTGTGGCCGACAGGATCTGACGTTCCTGCAGTTGTCTATGCATACGCAATCGCATCGGACGGTCCCTCTCTCGCGCAAGCGCGAGTTCGGGATGACACCGCTGCAATGGGCTTATAGGGTCACGCTAAGAGCTAACAGCTAAGAGCTGAAAGCTTCTTACGCGCTCACCAGTGACCCAATCTTTTCCCCGGTCACGACTTTAGCGATATTTCCCCGCTGGTTCAGATTAAAGATGATGATGGGAAGATTGTTGTCTTTGCAGAGGGAAATGGCGGTTGAGTCCATCACTTTGAGTCCGCGCTTCAGCACTTCCATGTATGTGATCTGGGTGAACTTGGTCGCGTCTTTCACGATCATCGGATCGGCGTCGTAAATGCCGTCGACTTTGGTGGCTTTGAGGATGGCGTCGGCTTTGATCTCCATGGCGCGGAGCGAAGCGGCAGTATCGGTAGAAAAGTACGGATTGCCGGTGCCGCCGGCGAAGATCACGATGCGGCGTTTTTCGAGATGGCGCAGGGCGCGGCGGCGAATGAAAGGCTCGGCGACCTGATTCATTTCGAGCGCCGTCTGGACACGGGTGTAAATGTTTTGTTTTTCGAGCGCGTCCTGCAGCGCGAGGGCGTTGATCACCGTCGCCAGCATGCCCATGTGGTCGGCGGAAACGCGGTCCATGTTGCGGGCTTGTTCGGCAACGCCACGGAAAAAATTTCCGCCGCCGACAACGATTGCAATTTGCACACCCAGGGAATGGACTTCCCCCAGTTCTGCGGCGATCTCATGAATCCGCAGCGGATCTACGCCAAAACCTTGATTAGCAGCCAGGGCCTCGCCGGAGAGTTTCAACAGAACGCGTTTGAAAATCGGTTCAGGCATAATGTCTCAACTATTATCGCGCATCTTAGAGGTATTGAGATGTGCTTCTCGATCTCGCCGAATTTATCACGGCAAAACTGAGAAATGATCGCATTGGAGTACGACTTTAGAATTTTGTTGGTATCTGACAAGGTGCGGCTCGCGAATACGATGTGAACCTCATCACTGAGGCTCATAAAATCCCCAAACATTTGCTGAGAGTTCGCCAGTTGCGAAACGGATACGACGATCAACTACCACAACCTCGTAAATGGACATACGATGCGTTTGAGATTATCCAAGAGCCTATTCCATTTTGCCGGCGGCCGGCCCAACGGCGGTCGCTTGCTTGGTTTTAGGGTCAATGCCGATGAGTCCCACTCCGCCCACTCCTTCGCGGCTGACTGTGACCACGTGGCCGCGAGCTCTTAGTTCAGTCTGCACTTTTTCCGGCAGCGAGTTCGGCACGGACAAGCTGCCCAATCGGGGCCGGTCCTGGCCAAACGAACCGACGAAATGCTCGGTGGAGAAGCGCGGCGCCTTGAACGCCTGCACGGGGCCCATGCCGAAATCCACGTAGTTGAGGATGACCTGGATGGCTGCCTGGTCCTGTTGGTCGCCGCCGGCTACTGAGATCGCCATCACCGGCTGATTATCGTGGAATAGCAGCGTGGGGCTCAGCGTAATTCGCGGCCGCTTACCGGGCTCGATCACATCGGGAGTTCCCGCAAACGTGTTCAAGCTGGTCAGTCGTGCTCCGTGAATAATGCCCGTACGCCCCGCCACGCCCGCTGTGCTTGAAAGTCCGCTGGGAGTCGCCGCGATGACGTTTCCAAATTTATCCGTCACACACATGACCGTGGTCCCGCCATGCCAGGGGCCGGTGATGCTGGGCGGCTTGGTGGGTTTCATGTTGTAGGGATCGCCTGGGCGGAGATCGAGCGATGCCTTTTTCGGATCGATCAGCTTGCGTCGCATCTCGGTGTACTGATCGGAGAGCAACTGCTGCATTGGGACTTTCGCAAAGTTGGGATCGCCGTAATACTCATCCCGATCCGCCAGCGCCAGTTTCTCGGCTTCAATCACGGTGTGGATGTAATCGGCCGAATTGAATCCCATCTGCTTCAGGTCGAAGCCTTCGAGCAGACGCAACGTCTGTAGCAGGTAAGGACCCTGCGTCAGTGGCCCAGTCTTATAAACCGTGTACCCGCGATATGTGCCAGTGAGCGGATCGACCACGGGAGTTTTGTGCGCGGCCAAATCCGATTTGCGGAGGAAACCACCCTTTTCGATATACCAGGCTTCGAGCGCATCGGCGATGTCGCCACGATAGAAGCGGTCCGAGACAGCTTGCAGTTTCTGCTCGCGTGTGCCCTTCGCGGCTTTTTCGGACTCGACTAATTTGTGGAAGGTCACCGCCAAATCTGCCTGCCAGTGCACGCCGGTTTCAATCTTCTGATCGCTGCCAGTATCGATATACCAAGTGGGGCCGCCCGCGTCGAGAATCGCAAGCGTCGGCTGCACGACCTCCTCGAAGCTTTTGGTTCCATAAACTTTCAGCAGGGTGACGACCGCGGCTATCGTGCTTGGTACTGCGGCTGCCTTGACGTCACCGTCCGGAATTCCGTGTTTCATGTACCAGGCAATGGCTTTGGGGTCGCGAGGCGCTTCGCCTATCCCCTCAATCAGCTTCACATTTTTCTGGTTAGCGCTGTAAACCAGAATGGGGACTTCTCCTCCCACGCAGAACGCGCCTACATAGGTTACGGACAGCGCCAGCAGAGTCGCGGCGCCAGCGTCGGCGGCGTTTCCGCCCTGTTCCAAAATCTTGATGCCGGCGGCCGTGGCAGCAGGCCTGCCGGAAACAACCACGCCCTGGCTGCCGGTGGCGACACTTGGCCCTCTGCGTGTTATGGGCGTTTTGGTGGCTTGCGACCACGCGAACGGTGCAAGTAAAAGGAAAAAAACGAAGGATGCGGAAGTAATTTTTTGCATAAGATATCGGTTTCGCCTGTTCACCTTTAACGCCGGAGACTCCTCGATGAGTCTGATAGAGATGGCAATATGCCAAGCTGAGCCATGAGTCAATTATGACGTTGCTCGCGTGAGGCTTTTGATCTTCGGAAAGTAGAGCCAGAGATGCCCATCATTGTCGTCTTCGCCGAACACAATTTCACCCTGAGGGCCGACAACCGCATCTCCAAACTGATAGCCGTAGCGCCGCTTTTCAAGAACTGAAGCCGCAACCCCGAGATTGCTCACGCTCCCGGAAATTGTGTCGCAGCAGAAGAGGTTCGCAATTTCGGTTCCGCAGAATCCAAAAAGCCTGCCATCCGGAACCATTGCCATCGGTCCGACTGGTGCCAAATGCGCTTGGCCAAGCTGGCGGAAACCGTGGCTTTCGTCGAAAGAGAACAGGCGTCCAGCATCATCACCCGTAAGGAGTTGGCCGACATCACCACCGCGGGCCCACCGCAGCCCGGAGTTCCATTCGCCTTCGGGTAAATCGACGGCCGCACGGCGAATCTTGCCAGAAGCGAGATCGAATTGCCAGAGTCGCGCACCGGCATCCTGTCCGAACACTCCGGAACTGCTCATCCCGAGATGACCACGCCCTGTTAACTCCCCGATAACAGTGACTTTTCCCGACTCGACCTCCACAGTAAACAGATGACCGGTGGTTATACCGATCACGGTGTTCCTGGACGGGTCGCAGATTGCGTGAACCACCGGCTCGTTTGCAACGCACTCTCCGAGGTCCTGGAGAACCGGCGGCGACATGCCCCACTCCTGGATCCAGTCTTGCGCCAGATCGATCTTTGGAATTGCAACGGCACGGCCACCGCGTGCTCCGTTCACGAATGCGATGGCGCGGGACTTGGCGCTGCAAACAGCTACCGTGTTCGTAGAGTCAGGCACAGCGCCGGCATCGAGTACGACCCCGGTGAGGTCGTGGAACCTGGCTGCGAAAAGATGTGCCTGGCGTCCGCTGGTCCCACCGTAAATCTGTCCTTCGGGATCAATATCCAGCGCGGTGATGTGACACTCATCGTGGGTAATTGGCGTAGTCATGCCCGGAAGGCACGTAGGAAATGCGACCATGAAGCCTTCGCGGACAAACTGGTGCGCGAGCTCGTTTTCATACGCTTTTATGGCCGGCGAATTGGGATCGAATCTGCCCTCTGGCTGCATTGTCGTAATCTCC
>Ga0070735_10001679_pt1 | contig 20887 bp, 20 predicted proteins | sample Coa_R1_FD_66443 | JGI IMG/M metagenome (GOLD analysis project Ga0070735, IMG submission 66443) | Surface soil microbial communities from Centralia Pennsylvania, which are recovering from an underground coalmine fire - Coalmine... | ecosystem: Environmental > Terrestrial > Soil > Unclassified ... | reverse complement strand
TGACGCGGCCACCGGCCCGGTGACGAAGCAGCCCGAGGACGCGTTGTCCGCGACCACGTCGGGCAGGGTGAACCGGAAGTCGCGGTACCGGCTGTCGATGACCTCGATCCCGCCGTACACGGCCGAGACCGCGGCCAGCGCGGTGGCCGCGGTGACGCCGGGACCGGCCAGCCGCGACCCCATCAGGAACACGATTTCCGGCTCGGCCCGCGGGTGGATGAGGCGCTCGCGGGGCACGGGCGCGCCGGCCGGGAGCACCATCGCGTCGGTCAGCCAGGCCACCAGCGGCGAGCTGATGTTCATCCGCTGCTGCTTGGCCCGGCTGGTCAGCCCGAGCTTGACCCCGATCAGCCGCTCACCGCGGGCTAGCCGCCGCCGCAGCGTCTCGTCCTGGACCGCGTACGCGGTGGCCAGGTCCAGGCCGGGCCACTCGTCGGTGATCGGCGGCCGGTCGGTCCCGGCCGCCTCCGCCTCGAGCAGCACGCCCGCCGCCCGGTCCACGGTCCAGTCGCTCACTGCGCGGCCTCCATCTGGAGCTGCTCTGCTGCCTGAAGTTCGAGAGCGATGTCGATGATCATGTCTTCCTGGCCGCCGACGTAGCCCGCCTCGCCGACCCGCTGCAAGATCGCGTGCGCGGGCACCCCGTAACGTTCGGCGGCCCGCTGCGCGTGCAGCAGGAACGAGGAGTACACCCCGGCGTATCCCTGCACCACCGAGGACCGGTCCATCCACGGCAGCCGCGGGATGAACGGCCGCACGACCTCCTCGGCCGCGGCCAGCACCCCGTCCACGTCCACCCCGGTGCCGATGCCGAGCCGGGCGAACGTCGCGGCCAGCACCTCGGTGGGCGCGTTGCCCGCGCCCGCGCCGAGCGCGCACAGCGCGCCGTCGACCTGGGTCGCGCCGGCCTGGCAGGCCAGCACCGAGTTGGCCACGCCCAGCGACAGGTTCTGGTGGCCGTGGAAGCCGACCTGCGCCTCCCGGCCGATCTCCGTGATCAGGGCCTGCACCCGGGCCTGCGCGTCGGACAGGACCAGGGCGCCGGCCGAGTCGACCACGTAGACGCACTCGGCGCCCGCGTCGACCATGATCCGGGCCTGCCGGGCCAGCCCGGCCGGGTCCAGCCGGTGGGCCAGCATCAAGAACCCGACCGTCTCCATGCCCATGTCCCGGGCCGCGGCGAAATGCTGCTCCGACACGTCCGCCTCGGTGCAGTGGGTGGCGATCCGGGCCACCGACGCGCCCGCCTCCCGCGCCTGCCGCAGGTCCTCGACGGTCCCGACGCCGGGGAGCAGCAGGACCGCGATCCGCGCCGTCCGCGCCTCGTCGACGGCCGCCTTGATCAGGGCGATCTCATCGACCAGCGAGAAGCCGTAGTTGAACGAGGAGCCGCCCAGGCCGTCGCCGTGCGAGACCTCGATGACCTGCACCCCGGCGCCGTCCAGGGCGCTGACCACGGCCCGGACCTGCTCCTCGGTGAACTGGTGCGCCATCGCGTGCGAGCCGTCCCGCAGCGTGGAGTCGGTGATGCGGACCTCGGGCGCCGGGGCGTTCACGCGCTCACCCCGGCGGTCGCGAGCAGTTCGCCGACCCGGGCCGCGGCGGCGGTCATGATGTCCAGGTTGCCCGCCCACTCCGGCAGGTAGTCCCCGTTCCCGCGGACCTGCAGGAACAGCGCCACCCGCGCGTGCCCGGACCACGATTCCGCGGGCGGGTCGAACTGCGGGTCGGCGCGCAGCGTGTACCCGGGTACGTACCGCGCCACTTCGGCCACCATGTCCAGCACCGACGCGGTGATCGCGTCACGGTCGGCGTCGGGGGAGATGGCGCAGAACACCGTGTCGCGCATGATCATCGGCGGCTCGACCGGGTTCAGCACGATGACCGCCTTGCCGCGTCCGGCCCCGCCGACGCGCTCGATGGCCCGCGCCGTCGTGGTGGTGAACTCGTCGATGTTGGCCCGGGTTCCGGGCCCGGCCGACCGGGACGCGATCGACGCCACGATCTCCGCGTACGGCACCGGGGTCACCGAGGAGACCGCGTAGACCAGCGGGATCGTGGCCTGGCCGCCGCAGGTGATCATGTTGAGGTTGGGCGCGCCCAGGTGCTGGCGCAAGTTCACCGGCGGGCAAACCAGCGGCCCGACGGCCGCCGGGGTCAGGTCGATGGCCTGGATCCCCGCCTCGGCGTACCGGGGCGCATGAGCGGCATGCGCCCGGGCCGAGGTGGCCTCGAACACCAGGTCCGGCCGCTCGTCCCGGTCCAGCAGCCAGTCCACGCCCGCCGCGCTGGCCTCGACGCCGAGCTGGCGGGCCCGCTCCAGTCCTTGCGAGCCCGGGTCGACGCCGACCATGTACCGGACCTCGAGGTGCTCGCTGCGCCGGAGCTTGGCCAGCAGGTCGGTGCCGATGTTGCCCGACCCGACGATCGCCGCGGTGGTCATTGTTCCGCCCCGGCCGCGAAGCGGGCGGTCACCCGGCCGAGGCCGGCGAACGTGGCGGTCACCGTGTCGCCCGGGCCGACCGGGACCGACGCGGTCACCGAGCCGGGCAGGATCACCTGCCCGGCCTCGAGCTCGACGCCGCGGGCGCCGATCGTGTTGGCCAGCCAGACCAGGGCCCGCAGTGGCGAGCCGAGCACCGCGCCGCTGGCCCCGGTGCCGGCCAGCTCGCCGTTCTTGTGCAGGTTGCACCCGGCCAGCCGCAGGTCAACCGCGTCCAGGGCCACGGGGCTGGCGCCCAGCACCACCCCGCCGGAGGAGGCGTTGTCGGCGATGGTGTCGGCCAGCCCGATCTTCCAGTCCCTGATCCGCGAGTCGATCAGCTCCAGCGCGGGCAGCACGAAGGCGACCGCCGCGATCGCGTCGGCCACCGTCACCCCCGGTCCGCGCAGCGGCCGGGCCAGCACGAACGCGGTCTCGGGTTCGACTCGCGGCTGCAGGAAGCCGGACAGCGGGATCGGGTCGTACTCCGGCCAGAACATCCGGTCGAGCAGGTGCCCGTAGTCCGGCTGGTCGACGTGGAACTGGCGCTGCATGGCCGGGGAAGTCAGGCCCACCTTGTGCCCCTTGACCCGCGCGCCGCCGGCGGTCCACCGCGCGACCTGGAGCAGCTGGATCTCGTACGCGTCCGCCGCGGTCAGGTCGTCGTACTGCTCGGTCAGCGGCTCGACCGGCTTGCGGCTCGCGTACGCGCCGAGCAGCATCTCGGCGATCTCCACCCGCGTCCCCTGGTCCACGGCACCCCTTCCGGATAACCCAAACTGTATGCACTTTATCGCACCCGCCCCCCGCAAGCCAGGCCCGCCAACATCGTGGACCGCTACCGTCGCCATGGCAGCCATAACGGTCCACGATCTTCCGGCGCGCCGCTCTCCGCGCGCACCACGGCCCGTTCGGTCCAAAATAGGGACGGGGCCGTTGAGGAGGTCAGCCGTGAGCGTATGGACAAAGCAACGCGTGCTGGACGCGGCGGCCGGGATGGAATGGGTGCCCGGCGGCGCCATCGAGCTGCGCACCGAGGACTACCGGCTCATCCGGTACCCGGACGTGGTGCTCGACCCCACCCTCCGCGCCGCGCAGGTCACCTGGTCGCGGACCACGCGGCCGCTGGGCGAGGTCGTCGACGAGATCGCGGCCCGAGCCCGGGGCTGGGACGTGCCCGGAGTGGCCTGGTGGATCTCGGCCGCGACCAAGCCCGCCGGGACCGAGGAGGAACTGTGCGCCCGGGGCGCCGAGCTGATCGACGCCGTGCAGATCCTGGCCCTGGATCTCGGCGGCGAGTTGCCGCGGCTGGACGTCCCCGACGACGTGGTGGTCGAACTGGTCCGCGACGAGCGCACGTTCCGCGCGGCGTCGGCGGTCACCGTCCAGGGCTGGCAGAGACCCGAGCCGGACGAAGCCGAGATCGCCGGTCAGCTCGAAGAGGCCCTCGCGGACCTGGCCACCTGGTCCAGCTTCCGGATGGTGGCGTTCGTCGGGGACGAACCCGTCTCCACCGGCGGCTGCACCCTGGTCGGTGAGGTGGGGGAGCTGTTCGGCGCGGTCACGCTGTCCGCGTCCCGCGGGCGCGGCGCCTACCGCGCCGTGCTCGCCGAGCGGCTCCGCCTGGCCCGAGAGCACGGCGCGAGCCTGGCCCTGGTCAAGGGCCGCGGCTTGACCTCCGCGCCGATCCTGCGCCGGGCCGGGTTCGCCGACTACGGCGAGGAACGCTGCTACTGGCTCCCGGTCAGCTGACGCCAGGTCCTCGCCGGCTGATCCGATCCGCGTGACGTCCGGCATTGAGAGTTGTGCCCGGGCGGCGGGCATGCTCTCATGCAGAAATGGCCGACGTGATCCAGTCCCCGCCGCACACCGGAGCCGACACGCTGGGCGAGATCGAGCGCCAGGTGCTGTGGCTGTCCACGGCGATCATCGACCACGCGAACCGGGTCCGGCTCAACCCGGCCGGGATGAAGGTCGGCGGCCATCAGGCGTCCTCCGCGTCGATGGTCTCGATCATGACCGCGCTGTGGTTCGGGCGCCTGAAGGCCCAGGACCGGGTGTCGGTCAAGCCGCACGCCTCGCCGGTGCTGCACGCGATCAACTACCTGCTGGGTGAGCTGGACGAGTCCTACCTGCCGACGCTGCGCGCGTTCGGCGGCCTGCAGAGCTATCCCAGCCGGGTCAAGGACCCCGATCCGGTCGACTACTCCACCGGCTCGGTCGGCATCGGCGCGACCGCGCCGATCTGGGGCGCGGTCGCCCGCCGCTACCTCGGCAGCCACTTCCACGGGACCGCAGGCCAAGGTCGTCAGTACTCGCTGCTAGGCGACGCCGAGCTGGACGAGGGCGCGGTCTGGGAGGCTATCGTCGATCCCGGCGTGGCCGAACTGGGCGAGGTCGTCTGGGTGGTGGACGTCAACCGGCAGTCACTGGACCGCGTGGTGCCGCTGATCGCCACCGACCGGCTGCGCGGCATGTTCACCGCGGCCGGCTGGCAGGTCATCACGCTGAAGTACGGCCGGCTGCTCGAGGACCTGTTCACCCGGCCCGGTGGCGACGCGCTGCGCCACCGGATCGACGCCATGCCCAATCCGGAGTACCAGCGGCTGCTCCGCTGCGACCCCGCCGAACTGCGCCGCAGGCTGCCCGGTGCCGATCAGGCGCTGGCCGGGCTCATCGCCGGCCTGGACGACGCCACCCTGGCCGCGGCGATCAGGAACCTCGGCGGGCACGATCTGTCCAGCCTGGACGAGGCCTATCAGGCCATCGAGGACGACCGGCCCACGCTGATCCTGGCCTACACGATCAAGGGCCACGGCCTGCCCGTGGAGGGACACCCGCAGAATCACTCCGCGCTGCTGACCGCCGGGCAGATGCGCGAGCTCGCGGCGCAGCTGGGCACCGACGCCGACCATCCCTGGCAGCGCTTCCCGGCGGACAGCGCGCCCGGCCGGCTGTGCGAGCGGACCGCCCAGCGGCTGAAGCGGGAGGCCGTCCCCGGGCACACCCCGCCCCGGGTGCCCGAGGACCTCGGCCGCACGCCGACCGGCGTGGCCACCACCCAGGCCGCGCTGGGCCGGGCCCTGCTCGACCTGACCCGCGAGGCGCCGGAGGCGGCCGGGCGGGTGGTGACGGTCAGCCCGGACGTCAGTTCCAGCACCAACCTCGGCGGCTGGGTCAACAAGGTGGGCGTGTGGTCGGCCAGCGAGCGGACCGACTGGTTCGCCGACGACGCCGAGACGATCCTGCACTGGCGGGAGAAGCCGACCGGTCAGCACATCGAGCTCGGCATCGCCGAGACCAACCTGGTCGGGCTGATCGGCGAGCTCGGCGCCACGTGGAGCCGGTGGGGCCAGCCGCTGCTGCCGATCGGCGTGCTGTACGACCCGTTCGTGGAGCGGGCGCTCGAGCCGTGGTCGTTCGGGATCTACGCGGGCGGCCAGTCGATCCTGGTCGGCACGCCGTCCGGGGTCAGCCTGGCGCCCGAGGGCGGCGCGCACCAGTCGATCACCACCCCGTCGATCGGGATCGAGCAGCCGGGCTGCGTCAGCTACGAGCCGGCCTTCGCCCTGGACACCGAATGGTGCCTGCTGGCCAGCCTGGCCCGGCTCGGCCGGCCGGGCGGCAGCTCGGCCTACCTGCGCCTGTCCACCCGCCCGGTCAGCCAGAAGCTGGCCGCGGTGCCCGCCGATCCCGCGGCCCGGGAACGGCGCCGTCGCCAGGTCGTGGCGGGCGCCTATCCGCTGAAGCGTGTCGGCGACGGGCCGCGCGTCACCATCGCGGCCATGGGCGCGGTCGTGCCGGAGGCGCTGGCCGCCGCGGAACGGCTGGATTCGGCCGGAGTACCCGCGGACGTCGTCTGCGTCACCAGTCCCGGCCTGCTGTTCCAGGCCCTGCGCGCCCGCCAGGGGCTCCAGCCAGACACCGGGACGTGGATCCTGGACCAGGCCTTTCCCGCATCCCGGGCCACACCGCTGGTGACGGTCCTGGACGGGCACCCGCACACGCTGGCCTTCCTGGCCACCATCAACCGCGTCCCGCACGCCGCCCTCGGCGTGGCGCAGTTCGGCCAGTCCGGCTCGATCGAGGACCTGTACCGCTACACCGGCCTCGACACCGACGCCATCATCCGCGCCGCTCTCGACCTGCTGCCCTAGCGTCAACACGGCCTGTCTTCAGAGCCAGGGTCAGGGACCGGCGTCCAGCGCCGCCGGCCCGAGAAAGCGCTCACGCCGCGACCCAGAAATGGGACTTCAGTCACACTGGTACCGCCAGCACCGCAGTCCGCACGCTCCGGACCGCCCGAACTATCAGCCCGGGCGCTGAATGAGGTGAAACCGGACTTTCAGTACCTTCTAGTGTGGTGAAACCGGGGATTCACCACACTGCGGCCGGTCCCAGGCGCACAGATTGCGTTGCTGACGGTTCCTGTGTTGCAGAAGTCCGGTTCCTGGCCTCCGTGACACCGGCCCTGGTCCGCGTCGCAGACCAGGTCCACCGAGTAAAACCGGTCAGTCCCGTCCAGGATCCGGCGCATCAGCTCCGCCCCGATGCCCTGCCCCTGGTATCCAGGCAGGACCTCTAGCCAGGGGATGAACGCAGTCAGCACCCCGTCGCCGAGCATATTCACAAAGCCCACCACGCCGCGGACCGATGAGTTCGGGCGTGCAGATTCGTCTGCCGGATGACTGATCGCGAGCGAAGGCGGACAAATGGCTGACCTGCACGATGTGCTTGGACCTTACGTAGCGGACGGATCGCTGCCCGGAGCGGTGGCCATCCTGGCTGGTGGCGGCCGGGACGAGGTGGCGGTCGTCGGTTCGGCTGCGGTCGGCGGCCCCGCGATGACCAGGGACTCGATCTTCCGCCTCGCCTCGATTACCAAGCCGGTCACCGCCGCGGCGGTCATGATCCTGGTCGACGATGGCCGGATCACGCTCGACGACCCGGTCGCCCGGTGGCTGCCGGAACTGGCCGACCCCAAGGTCGTCCGGACGCCGGCCAGCCCGGTCGACGACCTGGTCCCGGCCGCTCGGCCGATCACCGTCTTCGACCTGCTCACCTTCCGCGCCGGGTACGGCTTCGCGTCGGACTTCACGCTGCCCGCGGTCCAGGCCCTGTTCCCGGTCCAGAAGGACGGCCGCGAGGTGGCCAGCTTCCCGCCGCCGGACGTGTGGATGGCCGACCTGGCCCGGGTGCCGCTGCTGTACCAGCCCGGCGAGGCGTGGCTGTACGACACGTGCTCTACGTTGCAGGGCGTGCTGATCGCCCGGGTCAGCGGCCAGCCGTTGCCGGAGTTCCTGGCCGAGCGGATCTTCGCGCCGCTGGGCATGACCGACACCGGTTTCGACGTCCCGGCGGCCAAGCGCGGCCGGTTCACCAGCTACTACCGGACCGGCCCGGCGGGCGGCCTGGAACTGGGCGACGGTCCCGACGGGCAGTGGAGCACGCCGCCCGCGTTCCCCCTCGGAAACGGCGGGCTGGCCGGGACCGCCGACGACTGGCTGGCCTTCGCCCGGATGCTGCTGGCCGGGGGTGCCGCGGCGGACGGCCGCCGGGTGCTCACGGCCGATTCGGTGCGGCTGATGACCGCCGACCACACCACCAGCGCCCAGCGGGAGATCGGCGCGCTGTTCCTCGAGGGCCAGGGCTGGGGGTTCGGCGGATCGGTGGACATCGCCGCCCTCGACCCGTGGAATGTGCCGGGTCGCTACGGCTGGGTGGGCGGGACCGGGACCTCGGCGCACATCACCCCGTCGTCCGGCACGATCGCCATCCTGCTGACCCAGGTGGCCGCGGACAGCCCGGTCGCCCCCGCCTGGATGCGGGACTTCTGGCAGTACGCGGCCGGCGCCTGCTGACGGGCCGCGCCACCGAGCTAAGCTGTGCTGCATCCGTGCTAGCGGGGGAGGCGTCGTCGATGACAGAGCCCGCGGACGAGATCGCGGCAGGCCAGGGCCACTTGCGCGCGTCCCACGCCGACCGCGAGCAGGTGGTCGGCGCCCTCCAGGCCGCGTTCGTGCAAGGTCGGCTGACAGCGGACGAACTGGACGAACGGGTAGGCCAGGCGCTCGCGGCGCGGACTTACGCCGAACTGGCTGCGCTCACCACCGACCTGCCCGCCGACCAGGACCGAGCCCCAGCGCCAGTACCAGCCCCGGGCCCGGCGTCGGCCCGGCGGCTGCAGAACCCGGCCGCAAGCCGGCCGGTCAAGGCGGGCGCAGGCGCGATCGGGGTGACGGTGATCGGGGCCAGTGTCGCCGCCGCAGTCATCTCCGGCCAGCCCGCCGCAGGCGTGATCATTGCCGTCTTCATGCTGGTCCTGGCCGCCGCTGCTACCGCCGTCGTCGCCTCGCTCATTCATGTGGCCCTGAAGCTCGAGTCACGCCAGCGGAGCCGCCCCCGTAGCCCGCATCCGCCGGGACCGGAATCCGGCGCAGGCGGTCACCCGGTCCGGCGCGCCCCGGCCCCGGGGGCCGATCCCGTACGGCCGCCGCGCCCGCCGCACGGGCTGCTCGCCACTGGCCTGGCGCAATAACCCGGCCTGGTGCGTTACCTGACGGCGGCCGAACAGACCGGTGACTGGCTCCTGGCCACGGCCGAGCGGAGCCCTCAGGGCTGGTTCTGGCCGGTCCAGCCTGGTGTATCGGCTGAGGTCATCCCGGGCCTGGGCTGGGGGACCGCCGGTCCGACGATGTTCTTCGTGGAGGCGTTCCGGACCACCGGCGACGAGCGCTGGCTGTCTGCTGCCCGGGCCGGGGCGCGGTGGATGGACGCCCACCTCGACGAGTCCGCCCGCCAGTGGGCTGGATGCGGGCTGATGACCGGGATCGGCGGCTGGGCGGTCGTTCTCGACGAACTGGCCGCCGCGGCCCGCGACGAGCAGGCCCGCGACCTGGCCCGGCGGGTGCTCGAGACAGTCGCGGCAAACGCGTCGACCGACGGCGGCGCGGTGCACTGGCACGACCTGACCGAGATGGTGTGGGGCACGGCCGGGATCGGCTGCCTCATGCTGACGCTGGGTCCCGGCTACCTAGGCCAGGCCGCCGTGGACCTGGCCGTCCGGGCGGGCGACTGGCTGCTGGCTCAGGCCGAGGCCGCACCCGCCGGGATCCGGTGGTCCCTGGGCCGCGCCTATGAGGCCGAACGGCGCGGTGACCAGCGCCGCTTCCCGAACTTCGCGCACGGCGCGGCGGGCATCGGTTTCTTCCTGGCTCGGCTGGCGCAGGTGACCGGCGAGCAGCGCTTCCTGGCGGCCAGCCTGGCCGCGACCGAATGGATCATGACCACCGTCCGCACCGATGACGACACCTGTGCCGCGTTTCATCACGATCCCGGCGGCACCGACCTGTACACCTTGGGCTGGTGCCACGGGCCGCCCGGGCTTGGCTGGCTGTTCCGGCAGCTGGAGCTGACCACCGGCGAGCGCAGCTGGCGGACCTGGCTGCGCCGGGCCGCCCGGGCCGACCTCATCAGCGGGATCCCCGCCCGGCGCGAACCCGGGTTCTGGGACAACGTCGCCCGGTGCTGCGGCTCGGCGGGGGTGGCCGAGTTCTTCGTCGATCTGCATCAGCTTGAGCACGACGACGGGGACCTAGCCTTCGCGGTCACCCTGGTGGACGACATACTCGACCGGGCCATCGTCGATGGGGTGGGAATGCGCTGGTCGAACCACGAGTTCCGGTCACTGGAGCCCGATCTCCCGCCCGAGACGACTTATCTGCAGGGAGCTCCCGGGATCGGCTCCACCCTGCTGCGCATGCATCGTCACCTGGCCGGTGACCCGTGGACGGTGCGCTGGCCGCATGCCCCGGACTGGACCGCCGCGACCTAGGAGTGCCGGATGAGCGAAGAGCTGGAGCTGATCGACTGGCGCCGCCGGGTCGGTGAGCTCTACGCGGCCGTGCGCGCCGCGGATGACCCGCAGAAGGGGCACGCGCTGTGGCGAGACGGCCGAGATGAGCTGTTCCGGTCCCACCCGCAGAGCCCGCTGCCGCCCGGCGATCCGCTGCGCAGCACCGGCGTGCCCTACTGGCCCTATGATCCGCGGCTGCGGTTCGACGTGCCCGTGGAGCCCGCCGACCAGGACGCGTCGCTGTCCGTGCCGAGCAGCGAGGGCACGATCCCGATGATCCGGCTGGGCCGCGTGCACCTGCCCGCGCCGGTGGACGCCGGCCTCGACGTGTGGTGGCTGCACCAGTACGCCGGCGGGCTGTTCCTGCCGCTGCGCGACGGGACCGCGGGACGGGAGAGCTACGGCGGCGGCCGGTACGTGCTCGACACCGCCAAGGGCGCCGACCTGGGCGGGGGCGCCGGGCGGCTGATCATCGACCTGAACTTTGCGTACCATCCCTCGTGCCGGTACAGCGCCGAGTGGATGTGCCCGCTCGCTCAGCCGGGAAATACCATCAGTGCCCAGGTCAGGGCGGGCGAGCGCCTGTAGGCTGGTTAGGATATAGCCCACCGAACCAGGTCAGAGCCGACGGCAACGGAGAAGATCGTGCGGACGCAGGATCATGGTCGCGAGGTGCGGCGGACCGTGGCGGCGCTGCCCGGCGCCGCCCGAGGCATCCACCTCGTACCTCCGCTGCGCATCAACATGCAGCGGATCCGTCCCCTGGCGCCCGATCTCGCCTGGGTGTTGTTCGTGGTCCTCAACCTGGTCGCCATGCGCCTGCTCCCGGCCTGGCAGACGGTGCCGTTCCTGGCCATCTGGGTCAGCCTGACCGTCATCTACGGCTTCCGGCTGTGGCGCATCCAGCCCACCATCTTGACCATGGTCGCGGTCACGCTGGCCACCGGCGGGATCATCTTCGTCCAGGTCCTCAAGGGTCAGCAGGACGCCGACTACCTGGCCGAGGTCCCTCTGATCGCGCTGATGTTCCTGGTCATGGTGTGGCACGGGCGCCGGCGGCTGGCCGCCACCCAGGAACGGCTGACGGCCATGGAACAGGTGCAGCGGATCTCCCAGGAGAACCTGCGCCTGCTGGAGCAGCAGCGCCAGTTCCTGCAGGATGCCTCGCACGAGCTGGGCACGCCGATCACCGTGGCCCTCGGCCACGCCGAACTGATCGAGCGGGCCGCCACCGACCAGGCGGTGGCCGCGGACGCCCGGGTCGTCACCGGCGAACTAGCCCGGCTCCGCCGGCTGACCAACCGGCTGCTCCTGCTGGCCTCGGCCGGCACCCCGGACTTCCTGCACGTCACCCCGGTATCGGCCGATTCCCTGGTCCTGGACGCCCTGGAACGCTGGGGCAACATCCCGCGCCGCTGGCGGCTGGGGGAGGTGGCCGAGGCGACCGTGCTCGGCGACAGCGACCGGCTGGTCGCCGCCCTGGACGCGCTCATGGAGAACGCCGTCGCGCATACCGAGCCGGGCGACACCATCGAGGTCGGCGTCCGCCCGGAGAGTGGCGGGAACGTGGTCCTGGCCGTGCGTGACTCGGGCTCCGGCATTCCGCCGACCGAGCTTGACCGCATCTTCCGCCGGTTCGCTCGCGCCCAGCCAAATCGCAACCGCGAGGCCGGCGGGTTCGGCCTCGGCCTGCCCATCGTGCAGGCCATCGCCGAAGCCCACCACGGCTCGGTCCGGGTGCACAGCACCGCCGGCCAGGGCTCGACGTTCGAGATGGTCATCCCCGCCGTCCCCGACGCCCTGGCCAGCTGAAACGGCCAGCTGAACCGGGACCATCCCCCAGGCGGGTGACGGGGCATCGGCCGCGCGGGTGGTATCGCGGCGGACGAGTTCGTCCTCCCGGCCGATTCACGGCGGCCCGCGGTTGCATAGCCTGAAACCGTGTTCGCGACCAAGGCCGCCCTCGTGGTCTCGGTCCTATTCGCCGCCGGGGTGCTTCGCGATCGCCGCAGCTTCGCCAACGCGATCCTGCTCGGCCTCGCGCTCGCGCTGCTCGGCCTGGCCACGGCGGAGCGGCTGGCCAGGGCCGATGATGTGGCGGGCAGGCTGGTCCTGCTGGCCGTGTTCGCGCTGGTCGCCCTCCTCCCGTTCCTCGTCGCCGTGTACCTGGTGGTGAACGGCCTGACGATGGTACGCCGGGAAAGCCTGCGGCCCGCCAACCTGCTGTCACTGCTGGCCGGACTCGGCATCCTCGCGGTGACCGGGTTCTGGCTGGCGGCGCCGCTGACCCGGTCGGGCGAGCTGGCCCTGTCGGCCACGATCGTCATGCTGTTGTTCGGTTACGTCTCGTTCCAGTGCGTGTCGTTCGTGCTGTACGCCTTCCTCTACGGCCGCCTGTCCGTCCCTCGGGCCGCCGACTTCGTCGTCGTGCTCGGTTCCGGGCTGCTTGACGGCGGCCGGGTGCCGCCGCTGCTGGCCAGCCGACTGGACCGGGGGTACGCGGTCTACCGGGCACTGGCGGCGCGCGGCGGCGACCCCGTGCTGCTCGTTTCCGGCGGCAAGGGCAGCGACGAGCAGGTCAGCGAGGCTGACGCGATGGCCGGCTACCTGGCCGCGCGCGGCTTCCCCGCGGACCGGATCTACCGCGAGGACCGGTCGGCGAATACCGAGGAGAACCTGGCCAACAGCCAGGCGATCATGGACCGGCTCCGCCCCGGTGCCACGTGCGTCATCGTGACCAGCAACTACCACGTGTTCCGGACGGCGATGATCGCCCGCCGCTTCGGTATCCGCGGTCAGGTGACCGGCGCCCGCACCGCCGGCTACTACTGGCCGAGCGCCACCCTGCGCGAGTTCGGCGCCGTCTTCCTCAGCTACAAGGCCGTCAACCTGGCCATCTGCTTCCTGCTCGTCGCGGTCCCGGTCACCGCCACCCTGCTGACCGGACCGGGCTGAACCTAGATTGGCAGCATGAGATCTCTACGGGTCGCGGTGGCCGGCGGCGGCCTCGGCGGACTCGCTCTGGCCCAGGGCCTGCTGCGGGCCGGCGCCGACGTCACCGTCTACGAGCGCGACGCCAGCCTGGCCACCCGGCGCCAGGGCTACCGGCTGCACCTGGACGCCCGGGCCGGGCTGGCCCTGGACGCCATCCTGGCGCCGGAGTCGTACGCGCTGTTCCAGGCCACCTGCGCCCAGCCCAGCAGGCGGCTGACGGTGACCACAGAACGGCTCCGGATCCTGCACGAACGGGTTGCCACCGACCTCGGCGCCGACCCGTACGCCCCCGCCACCTTGTCCACGTCGGTGGACCGCCAGACGTTCCGGGAGGTACTGGCCGCGGGCCTGGACGGGCGGACCGCGTTCGGCCAGGAGCTGACCGGGTACGAGGCCGGCGCCGGCGGCGTGCGGCTGTATCTCGCGGACGGCCGCGAAGCCGAGGCGGACGTGCTGGTCGGCGCGGACGGCGTCAACTCCGCGGTGCGCCAGCAGTACCTGCCCGCGGCGGCGCCGTCCGACAGCGGAGGCCGGTGCATCTACGGCAAGACGCCGCTGGGCCCGGACACCGAGCTGCCCGCGGTCATGAAGGACGGGTTCACCGCCGTGGTCGGCGGCCGGATCGGCATGGCCGTCGGCGCGGTCCGCTTCCGGACCCCGCCGCGGGCCCTCGGGCTCACCCCCGCGCGGGACTACCTGATGTGGGCGCTGGCCGGGGACCGCCAGTGCTTCGGCGTCGCCGACACCGAGCTCGCCGCGCTGGACCCGGCCGGGCTGCACGCGCTGGCCGCCGAGCTGATCAGGACCTGGCACCCGGACCTGCGAGCGCTGCAGGCCGCGGCCGACGTCGGGGAGACCTTCGCCCTCCGGGTCCGCACCTCGCCCGCGGTGCCCGCCTGGCCACCCAGCCGGGTCACCGTGCTCGGCGACGCCATCCACGCGATGAGCCCGGCCCGCGGTTCGGGCGCGAACACCGCCCTGCAAGACGCCGCGCTGCTGTGCCGCACGCTGACCGCCGGCGGTTCCGACGTCGTGGCCGCCATCGGCGAGTACGAGCGGCAGATGCGCGAGTACGGATACGCCGCGGTGGCCGCGTCCCGCCAGGCCGAGGCCGAGACCGGCGCCCGCCGGAACCGCCCGCTGTTCTGGCTGTACCGCCGGCTGGCCCGCTCATGAGCCTGCCCGCCCCGGCCTGGGTGGTGGCCGGCCCGCCCGGCGCCGGCAAGAGCACCGTGGCCGCGCTGCTGCTGGCCTCGCTCGACCCGGTCCCGGCCCTGCTCGACAAGGACACCATGTACGGCTCGTTCGTGGCGGCCACCCTCGCGGCCGGCGGGCGCCCGCACTCAGAACGCGAAGGCCCCTGGTACGACGAGCACGTCAAGGTGCACGAGTACGCCGGCCTGACCGCCGCCGCCCGCGAGATCCGCTCGCACGGCTGCCCGGTCCTGCTGTCCGGCCCGTTCACCGGGCAGATCCACGACGCCGGCCGGTGGCGCTCCTGGGTGGCCGAGCTGGGCGGCGGGACCGTGCACCTGGTCTGGGTCAGGTCCGACCCGGCCACCGTGCGGCACCGGCTGACCGCCCGCGGCCTGGAGCGTGACGCGGCCAAGCTGGCCAGCTTCGCCGAGTTCGCCGACCGGATCCGGCTCGGCGTCGAGCCGGCCGCGCCGCACTTCACCGTGGACAACCGGCTGGTCGCGGCCACGCGGCTGCAGGCGCAGATTGCGAGCCTGATCGCCCGCGTCGGCTAACGTAGTGCCGCGACATACGGCCGACCAAGGAGTCCCAGTCATGCAGCTGAGCGCGCGCAACCAGATCCCGGCCCGGGTGACCAGCATCAACACCGGTGAAGCCATCGCCAACGTCGAGCTGGACGCCAACGGCACGCGCCTGGTGGCCTCGATCACGATCGAAGCCGTCAAGCAGCTGGGCCTGACCGAAGACTGCGCGGTCACCGCCGTGATCAAGGCCTCCGACGTGATCCTCGCCACCGAATAAGGTGGACCGCACCGTCCGGACCCCCGATGGCCGCGTCCTGGCTGTCGAAGAGGCAGGCGACCCGAATGGCCGCCCGGTCCTGGTCCATGGCGGCACGCCGAACTCCCGGCACCTGTACCCGCCGGCCACGATCGACGCCGCGGTCCGCGGTCTGCGCCTGATCAGCTACGACCGGCCCGGCTACGGCGGCTCCACGCCGCAGCCCGGCCGCACCGTGGCCGACTGCGCGGCCGATGTGCGGGCCATCTGCGCGGAGCTCGGCATCGGCCGGCTGGCCATGTGGGGCCTCTCCGGCGGCGGCCCGCACGTCCTGGCCTGCGCCGCACTGCTGCCCGGCCTGGTCTCCGCGGTCGCCTCGCTCGCCTCGCTCGCCCCGCTCGACGCCGCGGGGCTCGACTACTTCGCGGGCATGGGCCAGGACAACGTGGACGATATCAAGCTGTTCCTGCGTGACCGGACGGCCGCCCGCGCCAAGGCCGAATCCGACCGTGAAGCCTTCCTGGCCACATCAGCAGCCGACCTGGCCGCCGCCATAGCTACCCTGCTGTCTCCGGCGGACGCCGCGGTCGTGACCGGCGGCCTCGCCGACTACCTGGCCACCTGCAACCAGGACGGCCTGGCGCCGGGCGTCGAGGGCTGGTGGGAGGACGCCGAGGCCCACTCCCAGCCCTGGGGCTTCGAGCTGTCCGCCATCTCGGTCCCGGTCCTGCTGATGCATGGCCGCCAGGACCGGTTCGTGCCGTTCGGCCACGGCCAGTGGCTCGCCGGGCACATCCCCGGCGTCGAGGCCCGGTTGCTCGACCACGACGGTCACCTGACCCTGCTGGCCAGCCGCATCCCCGAAGTGCACGGATGGCTGAAGGATCGGATGTAACACACGCCCTCCGGACTGCGATGATTACATCGGGACCGCCCGCGTGATGGCGAGGGAGGGCAGCACGCATGGACGAAGACAGTGTTATCCGCCTGCGGCGGGCCGTGCTGCGGCTCGCCCGGCAGCTCAACGCGGCCTCGGTGGGGGAAGGGCTGACGCCGACCCAGGCGTCGGTGCTCGGCATCGTCACCCACCGTGGCCCGCTCGGCCTCACCGAACTCACCGAGATCGAGGGCCTCAACCCGACCATGCTGTCCCGGGTCGTGGGCAAGCTCGACTCGTTCGGCCTGATCCGCAGGCTGCGGGATCCCGACGACTTCCGCGCCGCCCGGGTCGAGGTCACGCCCGAGGGCAGGCAGGCCAGCCAGCGCATCGCCGCCGAGCGCGCCGCGATCTTGTCCGAACGCATGGCGGAGTTGCCGCCTGAGCAGCAGGCCGCCCTGGTCGCGGCGCTGCCCGCGCTGGAGAACCTGGCCGAGGACCTGCGCGCGGCGGTCCGCCGCGGTCGCGCCGAGCGGGCCTAGCCGCGGCCCCGGCTCGCGCTGTCGTCCATCAGCGCGGCCAGCCCGCCGTGGGACGCGGCCCCGACCACGTCTGCGTGACCAGCGCCGCCATCGGTGTGTCGTCGATCGCGGCCAGGAGCACGCCCCGGGTCGCGGCCTGCGGTCCGGTCACACTCTCGGCCTGGACTCGTTCGGCCTCGGCCAGCTGGCCGCGCACGGTGGTCAAGATGGCGATGCCCACGACGATCGCGCCCACCGCGATGAAGAACGGGAAGTGGATGTTGATCGCGACGACCATCCGGCCCGCCGCGTACGGGGCCAGGCCGCCGCCGATGAACCGGACGAAGCTGTAGGCCGCGGAGGCCACCGGCTTCTCCGCCGGCGACACGGTCATCACCGCCTGGGTGGTGACCGTGTTGTTGACCCCGATGAAGATCCCGGAAATGATCACGGCCGGGATCAGCACCGCGCGGTCCGTCGTCCAGATCGCGATGACGAGCACCACCAGGGCGAAGGCGGCCAGGTTCAGGTACATGGTCCGGGCGATGCCCAGGCTGGCCTGCAGCCGGGGAGCGCCGAACACCGCGAAGATGGCCACCATGATGCCCCAGCCGGTAAAGACCAGCCCCAGCCGGATCGGGCTCAGCGCCATCGGGAACGGCGCGTAGCCCAGGACGGTGAAGAAGCCCCAGTTGTAGCACAACGCGGTCAGCGACATGGTGAGCAGGCCGCGGTGCTTCAGCGCGCGCAGCGGAGCGGACAGCCCGGTCTTGCGCGCGGGTTTGGGGGTGGGCTCCACCAGCACGACGGTGGCGATGAGCGCGATGGCCATCAGGACCGCGACCCCGTAGAACGGCCCCCGCCAGCTGATCTCGCCGAGGGTCCCGCCCAGCAGCGGCCCGATCGCGATGCCGATCCCGAGCGCCGTCTCGTACAGCACGATCGCGCCGGCGAAGCCGCCGCTGGCCGAGGCCACGATGACCGCCAGCGAGGTGGCGATGAACAGGGCGTTGCCCACGCCCCACCCGGCCCGGAAGCCGATGATCTGGCTGATGCTGGGGGAGGCGCCGGCCAGCGCGCTGAACACCACGATCAGGATCAGCCCCGCGATCAGCGTCTTCTTGGCCCCCAGGCGGCTGGAAACCCAGTTGGTGATCAGCATCGCGACCGCGGTGACCACCAGGTAGCTGGTGAACAGCAGCGTCACCTCGCTCGGCGAGGCGTGCAGCTCGTGTGAGATGGCGGGCAGGATCGGGTCCACCAGCCCGATACCCATGAACGAGACGACGCAGGCGAACGCGACGGCGAACACCGCCTTCGGCTGCCGGAACGGGCTCGCCACCGAGCCGCTCACGAGCGACCCCCCATCGTCGCGCCGACCGTCACCGGTGCCGTCACGGACCCCGTGCCGGCCACGGCACCGGCCGTCGCCGGCTCCGTACGCTCGGCGCCGACCAGGGCGTCCATGGCCGGCAGGGCCGCCGCCAGTGCCGCCCGTTCGGCGGTGCTGAGCCGCTCGAGCAGCCCGGCTACCCGCTCGGCGCGCACCGCCCGCCGCCCGGCCAGGGTGGCCTTGCCATCGGCGGTGATCCGGACCTGGACGACCCGTCCGTCGGCCGGGTCCGCCGCCCGGCTGACCAGGCCCGCGTCCTCCAGCCGTCCGATCAGCTGCGTCATGGCCGGCTGTGTCACCCCCTCCCGGGCCGCCAGCCAGGTCAGCCGGCACGGCCCGGACCGCTCCAGGGTGGCCAGTGTCGCGGCCGCGGTCAGCGACAGCCCGCTCGCCGGGCTCAGCGACCGGAACAGCCCGATCAGCCGCTCCAGCGCCGCCGCCACTCCCGCCGCGAGCCCCTCGTCCATCCGCTCGCCGTATTCCTCCGCGATTTCCATAAGAAATTTATATCACTTACTTATGTATCTCGCATCTGAATCTATGTACACTCTGCGTTGTACTACATGTTTGTAGAGCGATATAAAGTTCGAAGAACGTGCTTCATTAGTTTCTTCCGAACGGAGCGTGGCGCGTGCTCCACGAATCCTGATCCCCAGCCAGACGATGATGATCAGGGTCCCGAGTCGCGGCGCGGAGATGCGGCCAGGCCGCTATGCGAACGACAACCGGGGTCGGGCTTACTCGATGCCGCCGTTCACCATTCTGCCGAGGACCTCGTACTTCGCCGGGTTCCGCTTGCGCATGGCCAGCGCCATGACGACGCCGAGGACGAGCCAGGCCAGGCAGAACCACGGGATGATGTCCACCCAGATGATCGAGCCGCCGATCTCGTGCAGGTTGGACCACAGCAGGTAGAGCACGGCCACCATGGCCGCGATGGCCAGGACCGGGATGACCTCGGTGGTCCACAGGTTCCGCTCGGCGCGGTGCTCGGGCTTGCGGAAGTACGCGATCGTGGCCACCGAGCACAGCGTCTGGTTGACCAGCACGGTGAACGTCGCCACGATGGCGAACCAGCCGAACAGCTCGTAATAGGGGGCGTTGGCGAAGTTGGCGAACGCCTGGGCCGACTTGCTGGCGTACCAGATGATCAGGAACAGCCCGACCAGGGCGCCCTCGATGACCGCGGCCGTGATGTTGGCCACGTGCGGGCTCTTCCACCGGGGGTGGGTCCGGCCGAGCAGGGGGTGGAAGATCTTCTCCCGCCCGATCACGTACAGGTACCGCGAGTGGGTGTTGTGGAAGGACAGCGCACAGGCGAACGAGGAGGTGAGGATCAGCCATTCCATGACGTCGGTCACCCATTTGGCCGCGAACTTGGTGGTGACGCCGTAGTAGAGGTTGCCGCCGTTGGTCGCCGCCTCGTGATCCACCGCGTGCAGGCCCCATCCGGAGACGACCGCCCACGCGCAGATGGCGAAGAAGATGCCGCCGCCGATCACGCTGATGAACAGCGCCTGCGCCCCGATCCGCCGCGGGTTGCGCGATTCCTCGGCGTAGTTCGGGATGGTCTCGAACCCCACCCACGACCACACGGCGAAGAAGATGCCGACCCCCGGGGCCAGGCCCTTGAACGCGTTGACCGGGTTGATCGGGGCCGCCGAGACGCCGCCCGGCCCGCCGCCGTGCGCGAACACCGCCACGTCCATGACGGTGAGGACGACGATCTCCAGGATGAGCGCGATCCCGAGCACGGCGGTGCCGATGCGTACGTCGAAGTGGCCCAGGAGCACGATGACGATCAAGGCGCCGAAGGCCAGGTACGGCCACGGTATCCCCACGTGGAAGAACTGCGAGATGGTGATGTTGCCGAAGTAGCCGAACGCGCCGAACAGCGAGCCCACCACGAACGCGTACGCCAGGATCGACGTCCACCCCGCGGCCATCCCCAGCGGGCGGCCGAGCCCGTGGCTGATGAAGGAGTAGAACCCGCCCGAGGACGGGACGCTCCGCATCATCTTGACGTAGCCCACCGAGAACAGGACCAGCATGACGATGCCGATCTCGAACCCGGCGGGCGCCCCGATGCCGTTGCCCAGCCCGATGGCGAGTGGCACGTTGCCGAGCTGCCCGGTCAGCGGCGACATGGCCGCGAAGGAGATGAACAGCACCCCGCTCAGCCCGATGGCGCTCTTGCGCAGCGTGCTGATGTCGCCGCGTTCGGCGATGTCCAGCGAGGCCGAGGCCACCTTCACGCCGGAGGCTTCACCCGCCGGACCGGAGCCCATGACGTCCATATGTCCTCCCGACTAGGCCCGCCGCTCAGGGATCACCGGAAGCATGTGCGCGGCTTCGCAGTGGGTTTCGTGTCGTCCCTGGTCGGCGCCGACTTGAACCGGCGGTGCGCTCTTACGTCTACAGCCACTTTGGTCTACTTTGCGTACCATAAGACCAGGGTTGATCGGCTGTCAATGGCAGGTAGCGACGCATTCGGTCCGGAAGGTCCGGCGCTGTGCTAGCGGTGAGTTCGAGCGCCGCGCTACTGGTCGCCGGCCGCGCCATCAGGAGGCTCGGCCGTGACGTACGCGGCCGAGATCCCGCCGTCCACCAAGAACTCCGTGGCGTTCACGTAGGAGGACGCGTCGCTGGCCAGAAAGGCGGCGGCCGAGGCGATCTCCCTGGCCAGCGCGAACCGGCCGGGCGGGACGTGGACCAGCCGGCGCGCCGTCTCCTCGGGCCGGAACAGCGACCGCAGCAGCGGCGTGTCCACCGGGCCGGGGCACAGCGC
>Ga0070735_10001678_pt1 | contig 20895 bp, 17 predicted proteins | sample Coa_R1_FD_66443 | JGI IMG/M metagenome (GOLD analysis project Ga0070735, IMG submission 66443) | Surface soil microbial communities from Centralia Pennsylvania, which are recovering from an underground coalmine fire - Coalmine... | ecosystem: Environmental > Terrestrial > Soil > Unclassified ... | reverse complement strand
CTCGGAGCCCATCTCGTAGAGGACCTTGTTGACCAGGGCCACGCAGTCGTTCTCGCGGATGCCGGCGCGCATCGTGCGGTAGAGCTCCTCGTAGGCGGCGTCGACCATCCCGCAGGCCATGTTCAGCAGGGTGATCTCGTCGCGGGTCTTGATCACGCGGGCCTGCTGCATGAGCTGCTGGCCGTCGGCGATCTGGATGCCTTCTCGCTGGAGCGCGAAGAGGACGGGCGGCTCGATGGCGTCCACGCCCACGGGCTCGTCTTTCAGGCCGCGCTGCTCGAGCTCGACGGCGATCTTGCGGGCGACGTCCTCGGCCCGACCCGACTCCGGGGACATCGCGCCTCTGAGGGTGGAGATCCCGGCCCGGGAGCGGCCGTCACCCAGCCAGGGGTTGTAGAGCTGGTGGTGGCGGGCGGCCGAGCCGAAGTCCCACATGATCGGCTCGTCTTTCCTGGGCAGCAGGCAGAAGCGGTTCAGCTTGTCCTGGGCCCAGGTGCCGATATGGGTCGCGGTGATGTAGCGGATGTTCGTCATGTCGAAGCACAGCAGCGAGCCCAGCTCGGACCCATCGAGCAGGGATCTGATGCGCTGCAGGCGCTCCTCGCGCAGCCGGTCGTAACGGACCCGCTCCTCCCAGTCGACGCCCATCGTGCCGTAGCTGTGCAATCCCATGGCCAGCCTCCGCAAACGTTTGCAGCCTCGGAGGATACGCTCGCCGCGCCAGGCGCGGCAACCGTGGCGGTCATCGCCGGGTGGTGGTCGTCGCCGAATGGTGGTCATCGCCGGGTGACTGTGGCGGTCCTCGCCGGATGCGTGCGGGGTCCCCGTCCGGTGAATTCCGTTCACGCGAGTAGAGCTCGTGCAGATGGAAAAGCTTCGCGCGACAGTGCCGCTTGACCCCTCGGACCGCGTTCGGCTACCCTCCTGCAAACGATTGCAGGAGAGGGGTGAGGAATGAGCGGCGACCAGGCTCCGCGTCTCGGCTGGATCGGGGTTGGCCGCATGGGCCGCATGCTCGCGACCCGGCTGCTTCAGGCCGGGTGCGACCTTGCCGTCTACAACCGCACGCGTGCCAAGGCCGAGCCGCTGGCCGAGCTCGGGGCCCGGATCGTGGAGTCGCCGGTCGAGCTGGGCGACCGAGATGTCGTGTTCACGATGGTCGCGGGCTCCGAGGACGTGCGCGAGGTGATCCACGGTGATCATGGCCTGCTCACCGGCGACAGCCGGCCCGAGCTGATCATCGACTCCACGACGATCTCCCCGTCCGTCGCGGCGGAGATCCGGACCGAGGTGGAGAGCCGCGGCGTGGCGATGCTGGCCGCCCCGGTCAGCGGCAACCCGAAGGTCGCGCGCGCCGGCCAGCTGACGATCGTCGCCTCGGGCCCGGCGCCGGCCTGGGAGCAGGCACGCCCGCTGCTCGAGCTGCTGGCGCGGAGCGTGACCTACGTCGGCGAGGGCGAGGGCGCGCGCCTCGTGAAGGTCTGCCACAACCTGATGCTGGGGATCGTCGCCCAGTGCATGGCCGAGACCGCCGTGCTGGCCGAGAAGGGCGGGATCAGCCGCGCCGACTATCTGAACTTCCTGAACGACAGCGTGATGGGGTCGACCTTCACTCGGTACAAGAGCCCGGCCTACGTGAACCTCGACTTCACGCCCACGTTCACGCCCGCGCTGCTGTTGAAGGACTTCCACCTGGGCATGGATGCCGCCCGCGAGCTCGCCGTCCCGATGCCATTGGCCGCCGCCACCGAGCAGGTGGTCCAGGAGCTCGAGGCACGCCACGGAAACGGCGTGGACTTCGCCGCGCTGCTCGCGCTGACCGCCGCCGGAGCGGGGCTCGAGCTCGAGCCCGAGGACGTCGAGGTCGACGACGGGCTCACGCCGACGGCGCCGCGCGAGCTGGCGAGGTAGCCCTAGGCCAGCATCAGGGCCAGCGGGCGCTCGAGATAGCCCGCGACGCTGCCGAGGAACCGAGCGCCGTCGGCGCCGTAGAGGATGCGGTGATCGCAGGCGAGGGTCAGGATCACGGTCTGGCGGGGGACGACCGCCCCGGTCGCGTCGACCACGGGGCGCGGAGCCACCGAGCCGACCGCGAGGATCGCCGACTGCGGCGGGTTGATGATCGCCGAGAAGCTGTCGACCGCGTACATGCCGAGGTTCGAGACCGTGAACGTGGCCCCGTCGAGCTCGGCCGGAGTGATCGTGCCCTCGCGAGCGCGTGCCGCCAGCGAGCGCGACTCGGCTGCGATCTGGCCGAGCGACTTCGTATCCGCGTCGAAGATCGTCGGCACGAGCAGGGCGTCCTCGGCGGCCACGGCGATGCCGACGCTGATCCGCGGCTGGTGCTCGAAGCTCTCATCGACATAGCGTGAATTGACGCGCGGGAAGTCGCGCAGCGCGAGCGCCACGGCCTTGACGATGAAGTCGTTGAAGGTCGGAGTCGGTTCCGAGAGGGCGCGGAGGCCGGCGCGGAGATTCACGCATTCGGTCATGTCGACGAGCCGGCGCAGCTCGATGTCCGGGACCTCGCGTCGCGCCTGGGACATGCGCCGTGCGATCGTGCGCTGCACCGTTGTGAGCTCCTCGACTCCGTCGGTGGCGGCGCCGCGATCCTGGCCGGCCAGCGCGCGCTCGACGTCGGCGCGGATGACCCGCCCCTGAGGGCCGGAGCCGGGAAGGCCGGCCAGCTCGAGGCCCCACCGGGCGGCGATGCGGCGGGCGAGGGGGGAGGCCTTGGCCCTGGCGGTGCCGGAGCCGGCTCCGGTGTCGGGCGCGGGCGCCGTCGCGGGGGGCGGGGCGGGCGCCTGCGCAGCGGGCGACGCGGACGGTGAGCCGGCGGGCGAACGAGAAGGCGCGGCCGAGGGCGCTCCGGTCGGTCCCGCACCCGGCGCGGCGAGGACGGCGATCGGCGCTCCGACCGCGACCGTCGCGCCCTCGTCTGCCACCAGCTCGACCACGGTCCCAGCCTGATCCGCCTCGTGGGTCACCGTGGCCTTGTCGGTCTCCACCTCGACCACCGGCTGGCCCGGCTGGACCTCGTCCCCGGGGCCGACAAGCCACTTCAGGATCGTGCCCTCGGTCATCGAGTCCGACAGCCGCGGCATCGTCAGATCGAGCCGGTGCGAAGTCACTTCGGGGCTGGACAAGGGAGCTCCGTGGGTCGGCGGAAAGACACCGGCATAGGCGACTGCAAACGTTTGCGATACTATCGCACGGCTCGTCCAAGCTAGGGGGCGCGCCGCCCGCGGTCCGGGCACGCGCCCCCGAAATCTTTCGAAGTGGGGGAGCAGGTACCACGGTGGCCGAAGTTCAGACAGCCCAGGACAGCAAGGCCGGGGGGCGGCAGGCGCTCTACCTCGACGGGTATTCGCGCATGCTGCTGATCCGGCTCTTCGAGACGGCCATGCACCGGCTGTTCCTGGCCGGCGAGATCCATGGCACGACGCATCTGACCGCGGGGCAGGAGGCGGTCGCGGTCGGCGTCTGCATGGCGCTGCGTCCCGGGGACTACGCAGCCGGCACCTATCGGGGCCACGGCCACGCGCTGGCCAAGGGCACGCCCCCCGAGCCGCTGGCCGCCGAGATGCTGGGCCGATCGAGCGGCGTCTGCGGCGGACGGGCGGGCTCGATGAACGTGATCGACCTCGAGCACGGTCTCGTCGGCTGCTACGGCATCGTCGGCGGATCGATCGCGGCCGCGCTCGGGGCGGCACTCTCGGCCAAGCGCAGCAACCGCGTGGCCGTGGCCTTCTTTGGCGATGGCGCGGTCAATCAGGCTTACTTCCACGAGTGCCTGAACATGGCCGCTGTGTTCTCGCTTCCCGCCGTTTTCGTCTGCGAGAACAACTTCTACGGGGAGTTCACCCCGATGGCGGCCGTGACCGCCGGCGCCGACATCGCCGCCCGGGCCCGGGCCTACGACATGCCGGCCTGCGTCGTCGACGGCAACGACCTCTGGGCCGTGCACGCCGCGGCCGAGCAGGCGGTGCAGCGCGCTCGCTCCGGTATCGGCCCCACGCTGCTCGAATGCCAGACCTATCGCCACTACGGCCACTCAAAGAGCGACCCCGCCACCTACCGGCCGCGCGAGGAGGTCGAGCGCTGGCTCGCCCGGGACCCGCTGAAGCTGGCTCGAGCCCGGCTGCTCGACGAGGGCGTCGAGGAGGCGAAGCTGTCCGCCGTGGAGGAGGAGACGCGGACGCTGCTCGATCACGCGATCGAGAACGCCCAGGCCGCTCCCTACCCGGATCCCGCTCAGGACGCGCCGACCGAGTTCAGCCCGTGAGCGAGCTCGAGTTCCGGACCGCGATCCGCGAGGCGCTGGCCGAGGAGATCGAGCGCGATCCCGCCGTCGTGTTCTTCGGCGAGGACGTGGCGGCGCCCGGCGGCGTCTTCGCCGTCACGCCGGGGCTGCGCGAGCGCTTCGGCCCCGAGCGGGTGTTCGACACGCCGATCTCCGAGCTCGCCCTGATCGGAGCGGCCTACGGCGCGGCGGTCACGGGGCTGCGGCCCGTGGTCGAGATCATGTTCGGCGACTTCATGGGGCTGGTCATGGACGGGCTCGTCAACCAGGCTGCGAAGTTCTGGTACCTCTCGAACGAGCAGGGCAGCGTCCCGCTGGTGGTGCGCTCGGCCGTCGGCGGCGGCGGGCGCTTCGGGGCGATCCACTCGCAGACGCACGGCACCTGGTATCAGGGCGTCCCGGGACTGAAGATCGCCTTCCCGTCCTCGCCGGCCGAGGCCAAGGGCCTGCTGAAGGCGGCGATCCGTGACCCCAACCCCGTCCTCTTCCTCGAACACAAGCGGCTGTACTCGGTCAAGGGGCCGGAGCCCGACCAAGAGGTTCTGCCGCTCGGCCGCGCGAACGTCGCGCGCTCGGGCAGCGACCTGACGATCGCCTCCATCGGAAAGGGTGTGCCCGACGCGCTGGCCGCCGCCGAGACGCTGGCCGGCGACGGCATCTCGGCCGAGGTGGTCGACCTGCGCACACTGCGGCCGCTCGACCTCGACACTGTCCTCGAGTCCGTCTCGCGCACGAACCGCCTGCTGGCGGTCGAGGAGGGGCCGCGTACCGGCGGGTGGGCGACCGGTCTGCTCGGGGCGGTCGCCGAGCTGGCACTGCACGACCTCGACGATGCATGGATCCTGGCGACCGCCGAGACGCCGATCCCGTACAGCCCGACGCTCGAGGACGCCTACATCCCGGACACCGACGCGATCCTCGCGAGCGTGCGCTCGCGCGCCGGCGTCGGCGTCAGCTGAACCGCGCCAACGCCACAGCGCCCCCGCGCCCGCCCGGCCCCTCATCCCGAAGCGATGCTGCGGGAAATCCCCCTGGAAATCCACCGGCTACGGCGTAGGGTTAGTAAACGTGGACGGCAAGCTCGAGGTCGTGATCGCTGGCGGCGGAGTGGCCGGATTGGAAGCCGCCTTCGCGCTCCGGGAGCTTGCCGGCGATCGGGTCGCGGTCACCGTGCTGGCACCTGAGGGCGAGTTCGTCTACCGGCCGATGTCGATCCGCGAGCCATTCCGCCAGGTGCCGCCCCAGCGGTACGCGTTGCCCACGGTTGTGGGCGATGCCGGTGCCGAGCTCATCCAGGACTCCTTCCGGTGGCTGGACGCGCCGAACCGCGTGCTCCACACGAGCGGCGGCCTGACGCTCGGATACGACGCGCTCGTGCTGGCGCTCGGCGCCCGCACGAGGCCGCACTACAAGCATGCGCTGACGCTCGACGACCGCCGGATGGTCGAGCAGCTGGCGGGTCTGCTGCAGGACATCGATCGAGGCATCGTGCGCAGCGTTGCTGCACTGATCCCGGCGCGCGGGATCTGGCCGTTGCCGCTGTACGAGCTCACGCTGCTGATCGCCCGGCACGCCCGCCAGCATCTGGCCTCCGTGCAGCTCACGCTCGTGACCCCGGAAGATGCGCCCCTGGCGATCTTCGGCGGCGAGGTCAGCGAGGCCGTGTCTGAGCTCCTCGAGCGTTCCGGCATCGAGGTCTTGACCTCCGCCAGTGCCGAGGTGCCGATCCCCGGCGTGGTCAGCGTCCGTCCCGCGGGGAGCATGCTCGAGGTCGACCGGGTGATCGCGCTACCCGAGCTCTACGGGCCCTCCACCCCCGGCGTGCCGAAGAGCGCCCGAGGGGGCTTCATCTCCGTCGACCCGTTCTGCCGTGTCCGCGGCCTGCAGGGCGTCTACGCGGCCGGCGACGCGACCGACTTTCCGGTGAAGTTCGGCGGGGTGGCGGCGAGCCAGGCCGATACGGCGGCGGCTTCGATCGCGGCAGCGGCCGGCGCCACCGTCGACGCTCGCCCGTTCCAGCCCGTGATCCACGGCGTGCTCGTGGGCGGGGATAAGCCGCTGTACCTGAGCGCTCATCTGCTGGGCAGTCATGGCGCACGGTCGCAGGCCAGCCCGGCTCCGACGTGGCGGCTGCCGACGAAGATCGCGGCGCGGTATCTCGCCCCCTATCTGGACGCCCGCGACCGGGCGGCACTGCGCTAGCAGGGAAGCCGCGGGCCCGGGCTTTCGGCGGCCCTCACCCCGAACGCGAAGGCCTGGCTGTCGGCGCTCTGCCCGCCCGCCGGCGGTGCGATCCCGTACCACTGCTCGCCGTTGGAGGGGTCGCTCTCCTGGCTCACCCAGGTGTACGCGGCGACCGCGGCCACTCCGCAGTCGAGATGCCCGAGGTCCGAGAGCGTCGTGGCCAGATAGCCTGGGCGCAGGGCCGCCGGCAGGTAGTCCAGCCAGCCTCGGGGCCGGGTCGTCCAGCCGATCTCGGTGACGTACAACGGCACCTCGCCCAGGCCGAGCGCCACCATCGCCGCGCGGATGCTCCGGATCCGGTCGATCACGAGCGACGGAGTGTGGCCATAGGGATGGATCGAGACGCCGTCGATGTGCTGCGCGAGGCCGGGGTCGGCGCTCAGCAGGGAGCCCAGGAAGCCCCTGGCGCCACCTGAGGTCAGGCCTCCGATCAGAACCCGCACCGACGGCGCGACCGCGGCGATCGCCGCTCGCGCCTGCCCGTACATCGCCGCGTAGCCGGCCGGGTCGGGCGCAGGCCGCCAGAAGGTCGAGTTGTCGGGCTCATTCCAGATCTCGATCAGCTGAACCGGGTCGGGTGGGATCGCTGGGTGCGTCGTCCAGAACGCTCCGCCCCGGCCGTAGCGCGCAGCGAACGCGGCCGCGTAGGCGGCGTATTCGGATACGTTGCGTGGAGGCGAGTGATCGACGCCCGCCAGCGACTGAGCCCACGGCGCCGAGTAGTCGATCACCGGCAGCCATCGCAAGCCGTGGGTGGCCAGCGCGGTAGCGATGCGATCGTTGAACGTCCAGTCGTAGCGGTGTCGGCCGGCGACCGGAGCCGAGGGCTCGGTCGCCTCCCAGAGCGCATCGGTGCGGGCGAGCGTGGCGCCGTCGGCGCGAAGCTCGGAAAGGCCGGCGTCCCGTTCGGCCGCCGTGAACTCTGGGTCCTCGAGCAGGAGGTTGACGTTGGCGCCGAACTGCAGCCCGGCGGGCGGGGCCTGGGCCGGGGGTCCCGGCGCGGGCGGTGGGGCCTGGGGCGACGGCAGCGTCGTGCGACTCGCGCGTCCGCCGCCGCCGCCGGTGGTCAGCACGAGCACGAGACCCGCGGCGAGGAGCGCGAGCGCACCAGCGAGCGTCCAGGCGCGGCGTGTCGCGGCTTACCCCTCGGGCTCGGGGGGGAGCGTGTGCCACGGCTTCGCGCTCGCGAGCCACGCGGCAGCAGTGGCGAGCAGCACCACACACAGGGTCCAGCCGAGCGCCGTCGTGCCGAGGCCGACGTACTTCAGGCCCGAGGCCAGGATCACGAAGGCGATCGCCGGGCGCACATAGCGGTCGGGCACCGTCGAGGACAGCAGCGACCCGACCAGCACGGCGGGCATGCTGCCGATGATCAGCGATGCGGTCACCCCGAACTGAACGTGCCCGAACAGCAGCGCGCCGAGCGCCGCGGCCAGGGTCAGGGGCACGGCCTGGGTGAGGTCCGTGCCCACGAGCTGCTTGGCGCCGATCGTCGGGTAGGCGAACAGCAGCAGGACGATCATCAGCGACCCGGAGCCCACCGAGGTGATGCCGACGATCAGCCCGCCGACGACGCCGATCGCCAGCGTGACCAGGGGCCGCGGCTCGAGCTCGCGGATCTGCGCGGTGCGGGCGTGTCCCCCGCGGCGGTCGAGCAGGAAGCGCAGGGCCATCGCGCCCGCGCCGACGAGCAGCGCGGCGCCGAGCGCTCGCTCGATGTTCGCCTGGGCGCCCTTGGAATGGCCCAGCAGCTTCAGCACGTAGGCCCCGGCGAACGCCGCCGGCACGGATCCGAGCACCATCCAGCGCACCAGGGCCCGGTTCACGGTTCCCGCGCGCAGGTGCACCGCGGCGCCGAGCGGGCGCATCAGCACGGCCGCGACCAGGTCGCTCGAGATCGCCGCCGCGGGCTTCACCCCGAAGAGCAGGATCAGCATCGGCGTCATCAGCGCGCCGCCCCCGGCGCCGGTCATCCCGACCAGGAGACCGACGATCGCGCTCCCCAGCACGATGAACGGATCAATGTGCACAGCGTGTGAAAGCCTGCCAGGTCACGCCGTCATCGACGGCTGCGAGCACATAGGATTTCGCGCCGATGCGGATCGGCGTCCTCACCGGCGGTGGCGATTGCCCGGGACTGAACGCGGTCATCCGCGCGATCGTGCGCAAGGGCCTTGATACCTACGAGGATGAGCTCTTCGGCTTTCGCGACGGCTGGCGGGGCGTGATCGAGAACAACTGCGAGGAGCTCACGTACGAGTCGATCCGCGGCATCCTCCCCCGCGGAGGCACGATCCTGCGCAGCTCGCGCACGAACCCGTTCAAGCGCGAGGACGGGCTCGAGCGCGTGCGCGCCACATATGCCGATCAGCAGCTCGACGCGGTGATCGCGATCGGCGGCGAGGACACGCTCGGTGTGGCCAGCCGCCTGCACGCCGAGGGGCTACCGGTCGTCGGCGTGCCCAAGACGATCGACAACGATCTCGGCGCGACCGACGTCACGTTCGGCTTCGATACGGCGCTGCACATCGCCACGGAGGCGATCGACCGGCTTCACACGACGGCCGAGAGCCACAACCGGATCCTGGTCGTCGAGGTGATGGGCCGCCACGCCGGGTGGATCGCTCTGCACTCGGGGATCGCGGGAGGGGCGGACGTGATCCTCATCCCCGAGGTGCCCTTCGACATCGATGAGGTGTGCGAGCGCATCCGCCGGCGGCATGCGCGCGGGCGCTACTTCTCGATCGTCGTGGCCTCCGAGGGCGCGGTGCCCAGGGACGGGACGATGACCGAGGAGTCCGGCGAGCTCGACGAGTTCGGGCATCCGCGCCTGGTCAAGCGCGGGATCGGGCAGTTCCTCGAGCACGAGATCGAAAGCCGCACCGGGTTCGAGACGCGCGCGACCGTGCTCGGCCACGTCCAGCGCGGCGGCACGCCGACGGCGTTCGACCGCGTGCTGGCCACGCGCTTCGGGCTCAAGGCGATCGACGCGGTCCACGACGGCGCCCTCGGGATGATGGCCTCGCTGCGCGGCACGGCGATCACGCTCGTCCCACTGGCAGATGCGGTGGCCCAGCTGCACACAGTTCCCGTCGCTGAATACGCCAGCTACGGCGTGCTGTTCGGATGACGCTGCTGGGTATGCTGACCGTAGTGGCCCTGTCCGTCAGCCCCGCACAAGCTCTTTGACCGCGACCGACACCGCCACCGCGCTGGACAGGCTGTGCGTGGACACGATCCGCACGCTGTCCATGGATGCGGTGCAGAAGGCCAACTCCGGCCATCCCGGCACGCCGATGGCACTGGCTCCGCTGGCCTACGTCCTGTACACGCGGGTGATGCGCCACAACCCGCGGAACCCCGACTGGATCAACCGCGACCGCTTCATCCTCTCGGCCGGGCATGCCTCGATGCTCCTCTACGCGTCGCTGTACCTCAGCGGGTACCCCATGACGCTCGAGGACATCGAGAACTTCCGCCAGGTCGGCTCGCCGACCGCCGGCCATCCGGAGCGCAAGTACTCGCCTGGAATCGAGGCAACCACGGGGCCGCTGGGCCAGGGGATCTCGATGTCCGTCGGCCTGGCGCTGGCAGAGCGCATGCTCGCCGCCCGCTTCAACACCGACGGGCACGAGATCGTCGACCACTACACGTTCACGATCGCCTCCGACGGCGACATGCAGGAGGGCGTCGCCTCCGAGGCGTGCTCGCTGGCGGGTCACTGGGGCCTTGGGCGGCTGATCGCCTACTACGACGACAACAAGATCCAGCTCGCAAGCCCGGTCTCGACCGTCATGAGCGAGGATGTCGCAGCACGTTACGAGGCCTACGGCTGGCACGTCGAGAACATCGGCGAGGACCTCTCGCTCGAGCGGCTGGAGCGGGCCACTCGCGCCGCCATGGAGGTTGAGGACCGCCCGTCGCTCATCATCATGCGCTCGCACATCGGCTACGGCGCTCCGAACAAGCAGGACACCTCGGCCGCGCACGGCTCCCCGCTGGGCGAGGACGAGGTGCGGGCGGCCAAGGAGTTCTACGGCTGGGATCCGGACAGGCATTTCTACGTTCCGGATGAGGCGCTTCGCCACTTCCGCCGCACCTGCGATCGCGGCGCCGAGCTCGAGGCGGAGTGGCAGCGGCGGTTCGATTTGTATCGCTCAGAGCACCCGGAGCAAGCCAAGCTGCTCGAGATGATCGACCGGGCGCAAATGCCCGACGGCTGGGACGCCGACGTGCCGAGGTTCAGCCCCGACGAGAAGCCTGTGGCCACGCGCAAGGCCTCCGAGAAGGCGATCCAGTGGGCGGCCAAGGCGGTGCCGCACCTGATCGGCGGCTCGGCCGACCTCGCCAGCTCGACGAACACCGACATCGAGGACGGCGGCGATGTCCAGCGCGGCTCCTATGGCGGGCGCAACCTTCGCTTCGGCGTGCGCGAGCACGGCATGGGCGCGATCACCAACGGCCTGGCTCTCCACGGCTTCCGCTCCTTCGGCGCCACGTTCCTCACGTTCTCGGACTACATGCGCGGGGCAGTGCGCCTCTCGGCGCTGATGAAGCTGCCGGTGATCTGGGTGTGGACGCATGACTCCATCGGCCTGGGGGAGGACGGTCCCACCCACCAGCCGATCGAGCAGGTGGCGGCCCTGCGGGCGATGCCGCGGCTGAACGTCGTGCGCCCGGCCGACGCCAACGAGACGGCGCTCGGCTGGCGCTTCGCCCTACGTAGCGACGACGCCCCCACCGCGTTCGCGCTCTCGCGCCAGAACCTGCCAATCCTCGACCCGGCCTCGATCCCCGACGACGCGATCGAGCGTGGCGCCTATGTGCTGCGCGACGCGCCCGGCGATGACCCGGAGCTGATCCTGATCGGGACGGGGTCGGAGGTGTCCCTGTGCCTCGAAGCGGCGGACCTGCTCGAGGGCGTTCGCGTGCGAGTGGTGAGCATGCCCTGCATGGACACGTTCGCGCACGCCGACGAGGCCTACCGCGAGTCGGTGCTGCCGCGCGCCTGCCGGGCTCGGATCGCGGTGGAGGCGGCGAGCCCGATGGGCTGGGATCGCTGGATCGGGGAGGACGGCCGGTTCGTCGGGATGGAGACGTTCGGCGAATCGGGGCCGGCCAACGAGGTCTACGAGCACTTCGGGATCACCGCCGAGCGGGTCGCGAAGCTGGCACGGGAGATGATCGAGCGATGAGCACCACTGAGCGCGTCAACGAGAACCTGGCTCAGCTGACCGCGGCCGGAGTCAGCGTGTGGCTGGATCAGATCCGCCGATCGTTGATCGAGGGCGGCGAGCTTCACCGCATGGTCGAGGAGGAGTCGCTGCGCGGGGTCACGTCGAACCCGTCGATCTTCGAGAAGGCGATCCTCGGCTCCAACGACTATGACGATGAGCTCGAGGCGATGGCGCGTGAGGAACTCTCAGCACAGGAGATCTACGACCGGATCGCCGTGCGCGACGTCCAGCTGGCCGCCGATGTGCTGCGTCCGGTGTGGGAGGGATCGGGTCACCAGGACGGCTTCGTATCGCTCGAGGTGGCGGCCGACCTCGCCCATGACAGCAAGCGCACGATCGCCGCGGCCCGGGAGTACTGGAAGGACGTCAGCCGCCCAAACGTGATGATCAAGATCCCCGGCACACCCGAGGGTGAGCAGGCGATCGAACAGGCCATCTACGAGGGCATCAACGTCAATGTCACGCTCCTGTTCGCCGTGGAGTCCTACCGGGCGATCGCCGAGGCGTATATCCGCGGCCTCGAGCGCCGTCACGCCGAGGGCTTGCCGCTCGACGTGCACTCGGTCGCGAGCTTCTTCGTCTCGCGCGTCGATACGAATGTCGACAAGCGCCTGGAGAAGCTCGGCCGCAGCGATCTGGCCGGCCGGGCCGCGATTGCCAACGCCCGCGCCGCGTACCGCCTGTTCAAAGAGCTCTTCTCGGGCCCGCGATGGGAGGCCCTGCACCATTCCGGTGCTTCGGTGCAGCGCCCGCTGTGGGCCTCCACCGGAACGAAGAACCCGGCCTACCCCGACACGCTGTACGTGGACGAGCTGGTTGCGCAGCACACCGTGAACACCATGCCGATGGCCACCCTGCACGCCGTCGCCGACCACGGACGGGTTACGGGGCCCACGGCCGAGCGGGACCCCGAACCGGATCTCCAGGCGCTGCGCGAGGCCGGCATCGATCTGCGGGAGGTGACCGAGGAGCTGCTCGTCGACGGCGTCAAGCAGTTCGAGGACGCGATGAACCGGCTGTTGGCCGGCATCGACGAGCACCGGGCGGCCGTGCTCACCGGTCGCCCCACCTCGATCGAGGGAAAGCTGGCCGAGACGCTCCAGGCCCCGGTCGCCGAGCGCGTCCGGCTTGCGCTGACTGAGCGGGTGTCGGAGCGCATCTGGCGCCACGACGCGTCGCTGTGGGGCGGGGGGCCGGAGATCGAGAACCGCCTCGGTTGGCTGACCGTGTCCGAGACGATGCTCGAGCATGCCCCCGAGCTGCGTGCCTTCGCAGAGGAGCTCCAGGGCGAGGGCTTCACCGAGGCGGTCCTGCTCGGCATGGGGGGCTCTTCGCTCGGCCCCGAGGTGCTCCGCCAGTCCTTCGGCGAGACCGGTGGGCTGCGCCTGCACGTGCTCGACTCCACCCACCCGGACCAGATCCTGGCCGTGCAGGACCGGATCGACGTCGCCAAGACGATCTTCATCGTCTCCTCGAAGTCGGGCGGCACGATCGAGACGCTGTCGCAGTACCGGTACTTCAGGACGATGGCCGAGCCGCGACAGTTCGTGGTCGTGACCGACCCGGGCAGCCCGCTGCAGGAGTTGGGGCAGCGCGACGGGTTGCGGCGCGTGTTCTGCAACCCGCCCGACATCGGCGGGCGCTATTCGGTGCTGTCGTACTTCGGGCTGGTGCCAGCGGCGCTGGCGGGGATCAACGTCGAGGCGCTCCTGCACGGCTGCCAGGTGGCCGAGCAGAACTGTGCCCATCACGATTCGAGTGAGAACAACTCCGGCTTGTGGCTCGGGGCGGCCATCGGCGAGCTCGCTCGCCTGAAGCGCGACAAGCTGACCTTCATCGTCTCGCCTCCGATCGAGAGCTTCGGGCTCTGGGTCGAGCAACTGATCGCCGAGTCCACCGGTAAACAGGGCCGCGGCATCCTGCCGGTGGCCGGCGAGCCACTCGGAACGCCCGAGGAGTACGGCAACGACCGCGTGTTCGTCTACCTGCGCAATCCGGACGAGCCGCGCGAGGACCTCGACGAGGTCGTGGCGAAGCTCGGGCTCGCCGGGCAGCCCACCTTGACGATGAACGCCCACGGCGCCGCCGACCTCGGCCGGATCTTCTTCATCGCCGAGTTCGCGGTCGCGATCGCCGGCTGGGCGCTCGAGATCAACCCGTTCGACCAGCCGAACGTGCAGGAGGCCAAGGACAACACCAAGCGGGTGCTCGAGTCCGGCTCGATTCCCTCGCTGGACTCCGCCGACGACGCGGCGCTGAGCGCGCTGCTCGGCGACGCGCGCCCGCCGCACTACGTGGCGGTGATGGGATACCTGCCGCCGTCGGACGAGCTCGACGCCGCCGTGGCTGAGCTCCGCGAGGCGATCCGCGCCGGCACCGGCGCCGCCACGACCTTCGGCTACGGACCGCGCTTCCTGCACTCGACCGGCCAGTTGCACAAGGGCGGACCGAAGACCGGCCGGTTCCTGCAGCTGGTGAACCGTCCCGCGCGCGACGCCGAGATCCCGGAGGCCGGGTACTCGTTCGGCACGCTGATCGCCGCGCAGTCGGCCGGGGACCTGCAGACTCTGCGCGCGCACGGCCTGAGCGCCGAGCGCGTCGAGCTCGAGGGCGATCCGGCCACCGCGGTGCGATCGCTCGCCGAGCGGATCGGTGGCCTTCTACGAGGGAGCTAGGTAACGCTATGCAGATCGGTTTCGTCGGACTCGGCCGCATGGGCGGGAACATGGTTCACCGCATCCGCCGCGACTCCGATCACGAGGTGGTGGCCTTCGACTTCAGCTCCGACGCGGTCAAGGCCGCGGAGGGCCACGGCGCCGTGGGCGCGAGCTCGCTGGCCGAGCTCGTCGGCAAGCTCCAAGCGCCGCGCGCTGTGTGGATCATGGTGCCCGCCGGGAAGCCCACCCAGGACACGGTCGAAGCGCTGCTCGGCGAGATGGATCCGGGCGACATCATCATCGACGGCGGGAACTCCAAGTGGACCGAGTCGGTCGCCCGGCACGGGCAGTGCGCGCAGCGACAGGTCAGCTTCGTCGACGTGGGCACGAGCGGCGGCATCTGGGGCCTCGAGGTCGGCTACTGCATGATGGTCGGTGGAGATTCGGAGGCGGTGGACCGGATCGCTCCCGTCCTGGACGTCCTCGCCCCACCCGACGGGTGGGCGCGCATGGGCGAGTCGGGCTCCGGGCACTTCGTGAAGATGGTGCACAACGGCATCGAGTACGGGCTGATGCAGGCCTATGCGGAGGGCTTCGAGCTGCTGCACAAATCCGAGTACGGGCTCGATGTGGAGCGCATCTCCAAGCTCTGGGGACAGGGCTCCGTGGTCCGCTCGTGGCTGCTCGAGCTGGCGGCGCGCGCGTTCGAGGCGGACGGCAACGACCTGCACGCGCTCGAGGGCTACGTCGAGGACTCCGGTGAAGGGCGCTGGACGCTCGAGGCGGGCATCGACCACGACACGCCGATGCCGGTGCTGGCCGCCTCGCTGTTCGCGCGGTTCTCCTCGCGGGGCAACGGGGACTACACCTCGCGCCTGCTGGCCGCGCTGCGCAACCAATTCGGGGGTCACGCCGTCAAGGCCACGGCAGGGCAGTGACCGTAGTCAGCGGCGAGCCGCGGTCGGGCCTCGAGCCGGGCGAGAACCCCCTCGTCGAGGGTCTCGAACGACTGCCGGTTCACCCGACGGCGCTGGTGATCTTCGGCGCCACGGGAGATCTCGCCCACCGCAAGCTGCTCCCCGCCCTCTACAACCTGGCGCACGAGGGCGCGCTGCCCGAGCGCTTCGAGCTGATCGGCGTCGCCCGGCGCGAGCAGGAGCACGAGGACTTCCGCGAGGTGTGTCGGGAGTCGATCGACCTCTATTCGCGTCGCAAGCCTGATCCCGATGTGCTGGCCGGGCTGGTCAGCGACGTCCGCTACGTGGCCGGCACCTTCGACGACGACGCGGTCTATGCGGAGCTCGGACGCTGCCTGGCCGAGTTCGACGAACGGGCGGGACGGCCGCTGAACCGCGTCTTCTACCTCTCCACCGCGCCCCAGTTCTTCCCGCTGATCGCCCGGAAGCTCGGCGCCGCGGGCCTCGACCGCCGCGAGCACGCCGCGACGCGGCTAGTCGTCGAGAAGCCCTTCGGCTACGACCTGGCCTCGGCGCGCGAGCTGAACAGCGAGCTCCTCGAGGTGCTGGCGGAGGATCAGATCTTCCGCATCGACCACTACCTGGGCAAGGAGACGGTCCAGAACCTGCTGGCGCTGCGCTTCGCGAACGCCCTGTTCGAGCCGGTCTGGAACCGCAACTTCATCGACAACGTCCAGATCACCGCGGCTGAGGACATCGGCATCGGCGGCCGCGCGGGCTACTACGAGGGCGCCGGTGCGTTGCGGGACCTGGTGCAGAACCACATGCTGCAGCTGCTGGCACTGCTGACGATGGAGCCGCCGAGCTCGTTCGAGGCCAACCGGCTGCGTGACGAAAAGCTCAAGGTTCTCGAGTCGATCGTGCCGCCGTCGCCCGAGGCCGTGGACGAGGTCGCAGTTCGCGCGCAGTACGCAGCCGGGGTCTCGGGGGGCAAGCCGGCGCCGGGCTATCTGGAGGAGCCCGGTGTCGCGCCGGACTCACACACAGAGACCTACGTCGCCCTGCGCCTGGCGGTGTCGAACTGGCGCTGGGCCGGCGTGCCGTTCTACCTCCGGACGGGCAAGCGCCTGGCGCGGAAGCTGACCGAGATCGCGGTGACGCTGAAGCCGGTTCCGCACCTGGCCTTCCAGAGCACGGGCTCGGTCGGCGTGCAGCCGAACCAGATCATCCTCACCGTCCAGCCCGACGAGGGGGTGTCGGTCTCGCTCGGGGCCAAGATCCCCGGCCCGAGGATGCGGATCCGGCCGGTGAACATGGAGTTTCACTACGGCACCTCGTTCATGTCGGAGTCGCCTGAGGCTTACGAGCGGCTGATCCTCGACGCGATGCGTGGCGACGCGACGCTGTTCACGCGCAACGACGAGATCGAGGCCCTGTGGGGGATCATCGACCCGATCCTCACCGGCTGGCAGGCCGAGAACGACGCGCCGCTGCCGCAGTATCCGGCCGGCTCGGCCGGGCCCGAGGAGGCGAGCCGGCTGCTCGGTGAAGGTCGGGGTTGGCGTCGGCTATGAGTGAAGACGTCTGGTCGGCTTCCGATACCACTCCCGAGGCCATCGATGCCGCCCTGCGCGAGCTGCTGCGCGAGCGGCACGCCGCGGACCGCACCGTGGCGCCCGCGCGGGTGCTGAATCTGATCGTGGTCGTCGACCGGGCGTGGAAGGGTGAGATCGCCAACCGGCTGGAGCGCGTCGGGCGCTACCACGCTTCGCGCACCGTCCTGTGCGCGGTCGAGGAAGGCCGGGTCTCGCTCGACGCCCGCGCCTCGATGGGCTACGACGCACCGGGCGTCGGCGGCGTGTCGGTGATGCGCGAGCAGGTCGAGATCGACATGGGTCCCGAGCACCTGAAGGCGCTCGACACGATCATCGATCCGGTGATCGTGTCCGAGCTTTCGACAATGCTCTGGTGCCCGCACGGCCACCGCGAGGCGATCGTCGCCCTTCGGGGGATGGTCGATGTCATGCTGCTCGATTCCGGGGACGAGGATCTCGCCGCGGACGGCCTCCGCGAGGCCGCCGAGCTGCAGGCGTCCGCGTATGTCGTCGACCTGGCGTGGCTGCGGACGACGCCGTGGCGCGAGCGGCTGGCTGCCAGCTTCGACCCGTCCGATCGCCTGCGTGCGCTTGACGGCCTGGAGGCTGTCGAGGTCCGTCATCGTGAGGGGTCGGAGGCCAGTGCGCTGCTCTTGGCAGGTTGGCTCTGCTCGCGGCTCGGGTGGAAGCCTGAGATGGGGGCCTCGTTCGACGACGGGCCGGCGCTGATCAGCGCGGCGAAGCCCGACGGCCGCGACATCCAACTCCGCTTCGAGCCCAGCCAACAGGATGCACCGGGGCTGGCCGGGGTGACGGTCGGCTGCTCCGGTGGCTTCTCGCTGTCGCTGGACAGGGCGCCGGGCGGGTTGCGCGCGCGGGAGGCAGCCGGCGACTCGGAGCGCTCGTGGCAGATCCTCGGCGCTTCGCGCGGGGAAGGCGGCATCCTCGGCGAGGGCGTTCGCCAGGCGCTGCTGCGCGATCCGACCTACGCGCCGTCCCTGCACGCGGCCCTGGAGATGGCCGGGTGAGCGTCGAGATCGAAGTCGTCTCCGACCCGGCGCGCGCCTGCGCGGCGATGATGCTCGGAGCAGCGGCCGCGGGCGACGACATCGTGCTCACCGGCGGCAACACACCGCGCAAGGCCTACGAGGAGCTCGTCGCCGCCGTCGGGGCGGTCGATGCCGACATCTCGGGCGCGCGGTTCTGGTTCGGCGACGAGCGCTGCGTCCCTCCGGACGACGATCGCTCGAACTTCGGGATGGCGCGGGACGCCCTCTTCGAGCCACTGGGCGAGCGAGCAGCGGCACTCCAGATACACCGCATGAAGGGCGAGCTCGGCCCGGTGGCGGGAGCAGAGGACTACGAGCGCCAGCTCGAAGAGGCCGGATCGCCGGAGTTCGAGCTGCTCCTGCTCGGGATCGGGCCGGACGGCCATACTGCCTCGCTGTTCCCCGGACAGGCGACCGTGTCCGAGCGCTCGCGCCTCGTGGTGCCAGTCCCCGAGGCTGGGTTCGAGCCGTTCGTACCCCGAATCAGCTTCACGTTCGCGACCATCGCCCGGGCGCGGAAGGTGGTCGTGCTCGCGACCGGCGAGGAGAAGGCCTGGGCGGTGGGCGCCGCCTTCGGTCCCACTGCCAGGCCGGATCCGCTGGTGCCGTCGTCGTACCTGCCCGTGACCGCTCGAGAGCTGATCGTCCTGGTCGATCCGCCGGCCGCGGCCGCGCTCGGCGGTCCCGTGACATGACCTCCGTGATCGGGGTCGACCTCGGCGGCACCAAGGTGGCCGTGGCCCGTCTGCGGGGCTCCGAGCTCGGCGAGTCGACGCTGCGACCCACGGATCGCCGCGGTCCCGACGAGCTCGTGGCTCAGCTCGTGGAGATGATCGACGAGGCCCGCGAGGACGACCTTGCCGCCGTCGGGATCGGCGTGCCGTCACTGGTCGAGTTCGCAACCGGGCGCGTGATCTCATCGGTCAACATCCCGCTGGCAGATGTGCCACTGCGCGCCGTGCTCGGCGACCAGGTCGGCGTCCCGGTGTTCGTCGATAACGACGCGACCGTGGCGGCGCTGGCCGAGGCTCACGACGAGCAGCTGCGGCTCGTAGCCCACGACCTCGTGATGCTCACGATCGGCACGGGCGTGGGGGGAGGGATCGTGCTCGGCGGGCGGATCTACCGGGGCTCGACCGGCGGCGCCGGCGAGCTCGGTCACACGATCATCGGGCTGCCGCTGGAGGACTCGGTGCCGGAGCCCGGGCAGTTCCCCCAGCGCGGATCGCTAGAGGCGCTCGCCGCGGGGCGCGCCCTCGACGCGCTTGCGGCTCGCGCGGCGCGGGCTGAGCCCTCGTCCGCGCTCGGCCGGCTGTCATCTGAGCATGGGAAGGTACTGGGGGCGGATGCCGTCGAGGCCGCCCGGGAGGGCGACGAGGTCGCTCGTGCCGCCGTCGAGCTCTGGGCGCGCCGCCTGGGCATCGGGATCGCCAACGCGATCAACATCTTCGATCCGGACGAGGTCGTCGTCGGGGGCGGCGCGGCCGCCGCCGGGGAGCTTCTGCTCGAGCCAGCCGCGGCGGTCGCACGTGGCTACCTGCTGGCCGGGCAGGCCTCGCAGACGCGGATCCGCCTGGCCCGGCACGGCGCCCGGGCCGGGGTGCTCGGGGCGGCGCTGCTGGCTGCGCACGAGCTCGAGGCGCCGGTGCATCGCCCGACCCTGGAGGTGAGCCAGTGATCGTCGCCTGTGCCTTTGACCACGCGGGGTTTCCGCTGCGCGAGGGGTTGCTCGAAGTGGTGGCTCGTCTCGGGCACGAGGTGCTCGACCTCGGCACGGATCGGCCCGAGCCGATCGACTATCCCGACAAGGCGCTGGAGGTCGGGCGCGCGGTGGTCTCCGGGCAGGCGCAGCGCGGGATCATCGTCTGCGGTTCCGGAGCCGGGGTGTCGGTCGCGGCCTGCAAGGTCCACGGCATCAGGGCGGCGACGATCCACGACACCTACACCGCCCACCAGGCGGTGGAGCACGACGACGTGAACGTCCTGTGCCTGGGCGGGCGGGTGATCGGCCCGTCGCTGGCGGGCGAGATCGTCACCGCGTTCCTGGGCGCGGAGGTCTCCGGGGAGGAGCGCCACGTGCGGCGACGGGCCAAGATCGACGAGATCGAGCGCACCGGCGGCGTTTAGGCCGTGGTCGGCGAGGCAGGTGGTGACGGGCGGCAGGCCGAGATCCTGCTCGTCCGCCACGGGGAGACCGAGTGGAGCGCGGCCGGGCGGCACACCAGCCGCACCGACCTGCCGCTGGTAGAGGCCGGACGGGAGCGGGCTTCGGCGCTCGGGCAGGAGCTCGCCGGTCGCTCGTTCGCGCTCGTGCTGTGCAGCCCTCTGCGCCGAGCGCAGGAGACGTGCGAGTTGGCGGGCTTCGGTGCGGCCGCCGTGGTCGACGAGGACCTGCGCGAGTGGGACTACGGCGAGTACGAGGGGATGCGAACGGTCGAGATCCGCGAACGGCGGCCGGACTGGTGGCTGTGGCGCGATGGCGCCCCGGGGGGCGAGCAGCCCTCTGATGTGGCCGCGCGCGCTGACCGGGTTCTCGAGCGCCTGCGTGGCGCGGGCGGCGACGCGGTCGCATTCGCACATGGCCACATCCTGCGGGTGGTGGCATCGCGGTGGGTGGGGGAGGACGCCGCCTTCGGCGGGCACCTGCTGCTCGGCGCTGGCGGCCTCAGCGTGCTCGGCTACGAGCGCGAGACGCCGGCGATCGCGCGCTGGAATCTGGGCTAGCCGGGCGGTCTCTCGCGGCGTTGCCTGGCGGTTTCCCGTGGCGCTGCGTGCCGGTTTCCCGTGGCGCTGCCTGGCGGTTTCCCGTGGCGCTGCCGGGACGGTCCCCCTGACAAACGTCATGGCGGATTTCGGTGGCCCGCCACTTACGCGGCGCCTCACCGCCACGTAC
>Ga0070735_10001676_pt1 | contig 20902 bp, 14 predicted proteins | sample Coa_R1_FD_66443 | JGI IMG/M metagenome (GOLD analysis project Ga0070735, IMG submission 66443) | Surface soil microbial communities from Centralia Pennsylvania, which are recovering from an underground coalmine fire - Coalmine... | ecosystem: Environmental > Terrestrial > Soil > Unclassified ... | reverse complement strand
CAGCGAGGACGTCTTCGAGGGGCACATCAGCCGCCCTGGCGGCGCGTAGGGCCACCCCGGCGCTCACCGCCCCGCGGGCGCTCACGGCACTGATGACCGTGGCGCGCTTGGCCCGCATCGCCTCCGCGAGCTTGCCGTACGACCCGAACCGCTTGCCAAGGAAGCGGATGGCCGCCTTGGCGTGGGCCTGCTCCTCGGGGCTGAGGTCACTCGAGGCGTCCGTCTCTTTCGGAGGCCTATGTCGCTTCCACCCCACACGCTCGGTCAGGATCGGCATGCGCCGACCATGGCTATGCTTGACCGGTCACGCAAACTCAAACTGACCCACTACCGTCTGCTCTCACTCGCCGTCGATCGCGAACGTCACGGTGTCGGTCCGCGTCGCCTCGCCCTCGACGGAGATCGACGCGCTGTCGGTCTGCTCTCACTCGCCGTCGATCGCGAACGTCACGGTGTCGGTCCGCGTCGCCTCGCTCTCGACGGAGATCGACGCGCCGTCGGTCTGCTCTCACTCGCCGTCGATCGCGATCGTCACGGTGTCGGTCCGCGTCGCCTCGCTCTCGACGGAGATCGACGCGCCGTCGGTCTGCTCTCACTCGCCCTCGATCGCGATCGTCACGGTATCGGTCCGCGCCGACTCGCCCTCGACGGAGCTCGACGCGCCGTCGGTTCGCCCCGTCTCGCTCTCGGCCGCGACCGCGACCAAGACCACGACCGACGACGCGCTCACACCCGCGTCACCACCCGCCGCCAAGCGAATAGAAGCCCTGCCGCGACGATGGCGCACCCGCCGGCGGCGCCGAAGACGGGCGGGTAACCCACCCGCTCGACGGCGAAGCCCAGCCCCATGACCGACGCGCTCCCCACGCTGAAGAACCCGTTGGACAGCGTCATCGCCTTTCCCCGCTCGTCGTCGCGGACCGCGTCGAGGACCATCGCGTTGAACGCAGGGAAGAAGAAGCCGTGGGCGACGCCGAAGAGGCCCCCGAAGGTCCAGAGCTTGACGAGGGTGAGCCCCCGCATTCCCGCGACGGCGACTCCGTAGAGGGCGAGCGCACCGACCGCGACGGGCAGCCGACCGACGCGATCCGCCACCCGTCCAAGCCCGAGCCGCACCGCCAGGGCGCCGGCGGTATACGCCAGGAAAAAGCCGCGCACGTGGCGGATGCCCACCTCGAGCGCGAAGGGCTGGTGGAAGGAGAACATCACGCCGAACGCGGCGCCCGCGCTCCCCACGATCAGCGCCATCATGACCGTGACGGGCCGGCGCGCGAAATCGGCGAGGGACGACGCGCGCTCGCGCACCGGGACGGGCGGCTCCTTCACGCGCACGGCGAGGTAGGTCGCGACGACGGAGGCAGCCCCGGCGAGGGCGAAGGTCACACCGTATCCGGCCCGTTCGGCGATCGGCTCGGCGACGGCGGGAGCGACCGCGTTCATGACGAGGCTCGCCGCCCCGAGCGTCCCGATTGCCTCCGCCATGCGCTCTGCCGGCGCGACGTCGCTCGTCAGCGCGAGGCTCGCGTTGAAGACCATCGCCCACGCCAGGCCCTGAAGGAGCCGGAGGACCGCCGCGAGCGCGCCGGCGTGGTCGACCCAGAGGAACCCGAACGCGGCCGCGGCCATGAGCGCCGAGCCCTCGATGAGGAAGCGCCGGCGCTGGCGCGTGTCGATGCGCACGCCGACGACCGGAATGGCCGCCAGACCCGAGAGGCCGAACATCGCGGTCACGACGCCGATGGCGATGGGCTCCGCGGCCAGGCTCGTGGCCAGGAACTTCGGCAACAGGAAGAAGGTCGAAAACGAGAACGAAAACGCGACTTGAAGACCGAGCAGGAGGGCGAAGCTCCGGGTGTAGAGCGTCGGTCGGGTCGAGGGACTTTTTGGCGGCATGGCGGGCTCCGTTCGCCGCTGCGCCGGAGCGAAGGTCCCAAGGCGGCTACCCTCTCCCCGGCGTCGCGCGGGAGAGGGTGAGGGACCGGGTGGCTGAAACGCCTAGCGGCCGCGCACGCCCTCTCCCGGCGTCCAATGACGGCGGGCGAGGTGAGCGTGGTGCCGGAGGCGTACCTGAGCCATAGAGCGGGTTTGGACTTTGACGCGCAGGGGGCGTCTCGTCAAGGCGACCGGCCCTTGCCTACAACGCCGCCGTCCGCGCGGGGCTCACTTGGCGCCGCTCGTCTTTTTCGACGCGGCCGTCGCGCAGGGTGACCACGCGCGGCATGCTCGCGGCGAGGGCCAGATTGTGCGTCACGACGACGATGGTCGTGCCCCGCTGGGCGTTGATCGCGAAGAAGAGATCGTGAATCTGGGCGCTCGTTCCCGTGTCGAGGTTGCCCGTCGGCTCGTCGGCGAGGAGAAGCTTGGGCTCGAGGAACATCGCGCGGGCCAGGGCCACGCGCTGCTGCTCGCCGCCGGAGAGCTCGCCCGGACGATGGAGCGTGCGCTCCTTCAGTCCCACCTCTTCCAGCAGCGCCCGTGCCCGCGGCTCGAGCTGCCGCCGCTGCTTGCCCTGCACGAGCCCGGGCATGAGCACGTTCTCGAGCGCGTTGAACTCGGGCAGCAGGTGATGAAACTGGAAGACGAAGCCGATCGTGCGGTTGCGCAGCTCGGCCAAACGGGAGCCCGGCAGCTTGGTCACCTCTTCGCCGGCCAGGCGGATCGAGCCGCTCGTCGGCACGTCGAGGGTCCCGATGCAGTGCAAGAGCGTCGACTTCCCGGCGCCCGACGGTCCCACGATGCTCACCATCTCGCCGTCGGCGATCTCGAGATCGATGCCGCGCAGGACCTCGAGCGTCCGGCCCATGTGTCGGAACGCTTTCTTGACCTCGCTGGCGCGAACGAGCACGGGATCCGCTGACTCCAAGAGGGGCTCCGTTTCGGGTTCTTCCTGACGAGCGGCTCCCCTCAGTAGCACCTTCGCGCCAAGGAGTCCGCAGGCTCGAGCGAAGCGAGAGTTCGGACGACACACCCGACGTCAAGTCCGCAGGCTCGAGCGAAGCGAGAGTTCGGACGACACACCCGACGTCAAGTCCGCAGGCTCGAGCGAAGCGAGAGTTCGGACGACACACCCGAACGACCGGCACGCCCCGGCCACGCCAGAACCACAGCCGTCGCGTTGTGGAACGCGTCGATCTCGCGATGGGCCCGCGCGAGCTCCCCGCGGACGCACGCTCCCGCCACCGGCGCTTCGACGGCGCGGGCGATGAGGCTCGCCTCTTCGTCGAAGCGATCACCGAGGGCGGCCCGTCGGCTCTCGGACGCGAAGACGACGGCGCCGGCGCACCGCCCGCCCGCGCGCTCTCGCGCGACGCGCCCGGCCCACGCGGATGCGTCGAGCATGTCCGCCGGCGACGCTTGCATCACTCGCACGCGGGTCCCCTCGGGGATGCCTGCCGCCAGCGAGACGGCGCCGTCGTGGCGGAGCCCGACCGGCGCGCGCACGATGGGTTCGACGTGCGACTGGACGTCGAGGCCCAGGGCGTTCCGGTGGGCGAGCTGCACGTGCAGCGGCTCGCCCCCCGACGAGGGACGGAACCCCGCGTCGCGTGCGTCCGCCAGCCAGACGTCGAGCGCGGGGAGCCCGTCGAGCTCCATGAGCCACGGGCCGTCGCTCCGTGTCACGACGCGGGCTGGGCCCACCGCGCGGCACCCGTGGCGCGCCACGACGCCCGCGGAGGTGCGCGTGAAGATCCCCGACAGGACGACGCGGTCGGTATGCACTCGGTCGCCCGCGAAGATCACCGGCGCGGTCGGGCCCGCGTCGTCGCCGGTGAGCGCGCCGGCGAGCTGGATGCGCGCGCCGGTCCCCTTGCGGATGGCCGCCGCGAAGGTCTCGCCGTCGACCCGCACGCCAGGGCAAAACGCCAGGCAAAGGGCCTCGCCGAATCCCGCCGCGGCGGCGCGGTCCGCCTCGTCGTGGACCTGCGCGGCCGCCGGGACGACCTCGAGCGAGTCGCTTCCGCCGACCGGCGCCTCGACCGTGCTCGCGCGCACCCCTTCGCCGCCGAGGACGCAGACGAGGACCCCCTGCTCGGAGACCTCGCCGCCCGCGAAGATCGCGCCGGCGACCGAGCCCCCGACGATCGGTCCGGCGCACACCTCGCAGCGCAGGGCGGCGGGGACGTCGCCCACGTCGTCGTACGACGAGGTGAAGGCCATCGTGAGCGCCGGCGCCGTCCCCAGCGACTCGACCGCGCGCCGCGCCGCCTCGCGCGCCGCCTCCGCCGCCCCAGCACAAGTCGCCACAGCCGTTGCGAACGCGATCACGGCATTCCCCCCGGATGCTCGGAAATAGCACGACCCCTCTACGGCGACCGTGCGGCGTCTTGACCTCGTGCGCCTCGGATGCTTCATCCCCTGGCGTGCCTCGCGAGAAGCTCCGGCTCACCCTCGGGTGCGGCGCGCTGGCGATCGCGGTCGGGTCCGCTCGAGGAGGCGCGCCGGGTCGCGATCTGTCGTCGCTGGTGGCGACGCTCGGGAGGTCGGCGGGCGAGCCGGTTCGCGCCGCGGACCTGCGCTGGGAGCCGTCCGGCGGCGTCGTGAGCGACGCGATGGGGGGGCGGTTCGCGCTCTTTCTGGCGGGCCAGGAGACGCGAGACGTCTGGCGCGCCCTGATCCGCGTCTCCCCGGAAGGCAGCGTCCTCGACGTGACCGACGTCCACGACTTGACGACCACACCGCTCGGAGACGACCACGCCCTCGTCCTGCGAGGGACGCACGCGGCGTTCGCGACGCGAGCCTACGGCCAGGAGCAGAGCGTCACGGTCCTCGACCTGACGGGGGAGGGCGCGAACAACAAGACGGTCTCGCTCGGCGACCGGATCATGGCCGCGGTCACCAACTGGCAGCGCACCGGCAGCGCCGCGGGGATCGGCCGCCTCGACGTCCTGCCCGAGTCGGCGGCCCGCGGTGTGGGCCTCGTCCTCGGCGACGACGCCCTCGAGATCACGCTCCTGGAAGGCGACGAGCGCCGAGCCCCCACCGCGGTCACCGCGCGCGTGGATCTGGCCCGCGACGAGATCGCTCCGGCCGTCCCCGGCCTGCGCGCCGAGGCGTCCATGCACCTGCCCAAGCGGGCGTCGCACTGGGTCGTCGATACGTTGCGGGCGGTCCCGTGGATCGGACCTGCCCCCATCGCCTGGTTCGAGGATCGCGCGCTCCAGGCGCGCGATGCCTACAAGCGTCTGACCTTCGCATCGGGCGGGGCGACCGACGTCGTCGCGGGGACGGATCCGCCGCCGCCCGTCCTCGACACGTCCGAGGCGTCGGTGGAGGAGGCGCATTGGCCGCCGCCGCGCATCCCCACCATATGGAAGTCATCCGAACCCGGCGAGGGCGACTGGGTCGCACCGAACGTGCCCTGGCTACGGCGCGCGGCGGGCCTCGCCCCCGACGCGCCGCCGGCGTTCCTCGAGACGTTCATCCGGCCCGACGAGGAGCGCCCGTACTCGAAGGTGCTCCTCGTGGCGATGGACATGCGTCAGCTCGACCTGGACATGGAGGCCGGCGTCGAGGACCCCGAGCCGCTCACCGGCCCGCCCGGCAGCGGGCGCATTCCCCGCGACCCTGCCGTCTACCGGCGCGTCGCGGCGGCGTTCAACGGGGCCTTCAAGACCGAGCACGGGCACTACGGGATGATGGTCCACAAGCGCGTCCTCTTGCCCCCGGCCCCCGGCGCCGCAACGGTGGTCGTGCTCGAGGACGGCCGCGTGGGCTTCGGCACGTGGGGCAACGATCACAAGGTGGGGGGCATCGCCGGCGTCGATGACGACGACATCGCTTCGTTCCGCCAGAACCTCGTTCCGCTGGTCGACCACGGACAGGTCAACCCGACGGGCCGCAACCTCTGGGGTTTCACGCTCCCGGGCAAGGGGGCGCAGACGGAGCGCACGGGCCTGTGCGTCACGACGAGCGGTCACCTCCTGTACGCATGGGGCGACGACCTGAACGCGACCTCCCTCGCCAAGGCGCTCGTCATGGGCGGGTGCGACTACGGGCTGCACCTCGACATGAACCCGTACCACACGGGCTTTCTCTTCACGGCGATCGACGAGCTCCCGCACAAGTACAAGTCGCAGCTTCTCACGCCGGCGATGTCGATCCCTGTGGATCGGTACGTCCAGTACGCCCCCAAGGACTTCTTTTACGTCATGGTCCATGATCCGACCCCGCCGAGAATCGAGGGCGCGGAGGCGTGGCGACCCGACGAAGGGACGCAGCCCGCCCCGAGCTGGATGCCGGGTCTGTGGAGGTCACGGTTCGACGGCGCCCAGGGGAGCGTCGAGGTCGTCGACGTCGAGCCGGGGCGATCGACCTGGCGCATTCGCGCCGGGACCAAGGACTCGCCTCTCGCGACCGCGCTCGTCCGCGAGCTCGTGGGCGACGAGGCCGGGCGGGTCCTCTTGGCGGTCGGCATGGGGGTGGCCCACGATCGGCGGTCGATGGGGCTGGCCACGGACGGACGGCTCGCGGCGGCCGTGCGCGGCGCGGCGAGCTCGGGGCTCCTGGTGGTGGGTGCGGACGGGGGGCTCCGGATCGAGCGTGCGGACGAGGACCCGCCGGCCCTCGCGGCCCACGATGATCTGGCCGAGCTTCCGCTGTGTCTCTGGGAGGGGGCTCCCGTCGCGTCGGCGCTGGGGGGGGCGGCCGCCCCGGCGCCTCGCGCGGCGCTGGGCGTCACGGAGGGGGGCCGCGTGCTTCTCGCGCGGGGCACGGTGGCCGGCGAGGGGCCGCTCGTCCAGGCGCTTCGGGCGGCGGGCTGCACCCGGGGGGTCTCGCTCGATCGGGGCGTCGACGCGGACGCGCTCTTCGATCGCGCCGGCACCGACCGTCCGCCGCGCGCGCGCTACGAGCAGTCGGTGCTCTACGCGATCGGCGCGCCCCTCCGTCCTCGCGGGTTTCGCTTCGAGGCGTCGCCGCTCGTCGCGCAGGCGGCGGGGCGGAGGCCTTAGGGAGTCGGACTTGGCGTTGGGTGTGTCGTCCGAACTCTCGCTTCGCTGCAGACGTCGGGCCGTCCGGAAGTGGCGCGTCGTTCGTCTGGAGCACAGTCGCGCCCCAATCAGACCATTTCGTCTCAGCGTTCGCGGTCGGGGCCGGCGACGGCGCGCCGCTCGGCGCGGACGCGGGTCAACTGCATGCCGAAGAAGAGGAGCATGGCAGAGGCGTAGACCCACGTGAGAAAGCCGAGCAGCGCCCCGGCCACCCCGTACGCGGCGTAGCTCGCGACGCGAGCGAGATAGAACGCGAGCGCCTTCTTCAGGATGCACAAGAGGAGCGCGGTCAACGAAGATGCGAACGCGAGATCTCGCCACGCGATCCGTCTGCCAAGGATCACCCGAAGAACGACCGCGAGGATGGGCGCGAGGAACAGCGCGGACGCGAGCGGCTCCGCGACCTGAAAGATCGCGTCGCCCGTCGTGGAGGATCCGGGCCGGTCGATGGCGGCCCACACGGTGCCGGCGACGAGCGAAGCGAGCAAGACGAGCCCCGCGAGGCCGACGAGGGCCAACGCCAAGGCCTTCCCGCGGACGATCTCCAGGATGGTCTGCCGCACGCCCGAGGAGGGAGGCGCGGACACTCGCCATATGAGGCTGAACGCGTTGCGCAGCTCCGCGAAGACGCCGCTCGCTCCGAAGAGGAGGGACACCACTCCGACGACGGTCCCCACGCCGCGGGCCGTGCGGTGCTGCTGCATGCTCGCGAGCGTCTGGCTGATCAAGGACCGAAGCTCGGGCGATCCCGTGACCGCGAACGAGCTCACGATGCGCGCGCGGGTCCGAGGGTCGTCACCGAGGACATACCCGAGGGTCGTCAGCGACAGCATCGCGAGAGGAAAGAGGGAGAAGAGCGCGTAACAGGAGAGCGCCGCGGCGAGCCGATCGCATCGGTCGGCCGCCCATCGGGCGCCGGCCTGCCAGAGCAGATTGACGAGCTCGTGCAGCGTGCTCCTGCGCGTCCGGTCCATGGCCAGGCTCCGCACGAGCAACCCCCGGGCCGGGCGTCACTGGAAAGTGACGTCGGCGATGGATTCTCTCCGCGGGGGCGCGATGGCCCGCCGTCCCCTATGCGGCCTCGGCGCCGAATTCCGCCATCGCCTCGCGAAGGCGCGCCATGGCGCGCGAGTGAAGCTGCGAGACGCGCGGCTCGCTCACGCCGAGCCGGACGGCAATCGTCTTGAACGGAACCCCGTCGAAGTAGTGCCACGCCACGATGTTCCCCTCGCGCTCCGGCAGCTGCGCGACCGCGCGCTCGAGAGCCACGCGGTTCAACCGGTGCTCGACCTGCTCCTGCGGGGACGCGGCCGACTCGTCGCAGAACCCTTGCGCCTGCGACTCGGGCAGGTCGTCGAAGCCGATGACCGACACCGCGCCCGCCTCGCCCCTGGCCTGGGCCCGCTCGATGCGCGTGCGCGCCCGGCGCGTCAGCCAGTCCTGCGCGCGAAGCTCGTCGACCACGGCGCCGCGGATGCGGATGCGCGCGTACCACTCGAAGGCCGGCCCGCGATCCGAGCTCTTGCGCAGCGCGTCGACGAGCCCGAAAGTCCCGGCCGCCGTCAGGTCGTCTCGCAGGACGTTCGGGGGAAGGCGCCGAAGGAGGCGGCCTACCACCTGATGAACGAGGAACATGTACGTCGTCAGTTCCTCTCGCGTCGGTGTGTTGGTCGCTGCGATGCCCGGCTGGGCGACGGAAGCCTTCATGTTCATCCCCTCTTGCTGGCGGGGGGATATGCTTCGCGCGTGCCAAGCCTCAGAACGTAATTATATCATTGACTTACATCTCCGGGGCACCCTGCCAGGGTCGTCGCTGACCTCCTGGCCGTCGTCCGATACGCTCGGGGTCGCTCGGCCTAACGCGGGGAAAGTTTAGGGGTCTGTGCCCTTAATTGTCCGGATCCTCGCGAGGCAGGGGGGGGAGGGTATTGAGTGACCCTGGGGTGGTTCCAACCGTGCCCGCCTCGTGGTCATTGCCCGCGCCCTCGCGGTCTTCCGTCGGCACTTCGCTGGCCCCCTCGTCGGCCATCACCCCCGGTCGATCGTAGAGGGGCGGCTCGCCAGGGCGCGAGCGGTCGACCCAGTAGGCCTTGGATTCCCGAACGTCGAGATGGACGAAGGTGCTGTTCGGGTAGTAGCCGCAGCCCGTGTTGCGAAGGGTCATGCAGAAGTCGCGGACGCTCTCGTTTTGAACGCCCTGAATCCGAAAATCGAGCGCCTTCCCCGAGTTGTGGTTCGAGTGGGGCGTGTACTGCGTGGGCGCGTAGGCGCGATAGCCGCTCACCACCTCAATCGTGTGCCCGTCGAAGTGCTGCGAAACGACCCCGATGAGCGCCACGAGGCGCGGGTCGGGTGGGTGTGTCGCTTCGCCCTGGCGCATGAGGCGCTCGAACGACTTGAGGGTCGCCGGCCCGATGTGCCCGCGGGTGTCCTTGACCCGGATACGGAACTCTTCGCCCAGCCGCACCGCGCGGATGACGTTCTTGTCGGTGTGTCCGCGCGGCTCCGGGCCCTGCTGGAGCGTCGCACCCGCCGACCCGTGCGGCGCCTTGACCCCCGGAATGACGAGCGTCTGCCCCGGCTTGAGGTGCGACGCGTCTTTGAGGTGGTTGGCGTCGAGAATCGATTTGACCGTCACTCGGTAGCGGTGGGCGATGGCCTCGACGGTATGTCCTTTCTGGACGACGTGGGTGACGTCGGCACGAGCGGGGCGGACCGCGCCGACCTCGACCGCCAACGCGGCCCCGACGAGAAACCATGCGGCGGAGGCTCCCAAGCGCATGGGGCCCTTTTGCCATGCCTCGTCGGGACTTTCGATGCTGAAAAGACAGCTTCCCGAGCCTTTTTTGACGCCGCGCTTGGCGGGGTGCGACACTCAAGGGACACCCAGGGAAGGCTCAGGATGGCCGAAGGCAAGAACCTCGTCGGGGTCGACATCGGCGCGAGCTCGATCAAGGTCGTTCAGCTCAAAGAGGCGCGCAAGAAGCTGCAGGTAGCCCGCTGGGGCTGGGCCCAGCTTCCGCCCCAGACGATCATCGACGGTCACGTCATGAACTCGGCCGCCGTCACCGAGGCCATCGGCCGCATCTTCCACGACGCCAAGATCCAGCAGCGGGACGTCGCCATCGGCGTCTACGGGCAGAGCGTCATCGTCCGCAAGATCACCGTCCCGATGATGACCCCGGCCGAGCTCGACGAGCAGATCCACTGGGAGGCCGAACAGCACATCCCGTTCGACATCAAGCTCATGTCGGTCGACTACGAGGTCTTGCGCCGCCGACCCGAGGCCGGCCAGATGGACCTTTTGCTCGTCGCCGCCAAAAAGGACGAGATAAACGACTACGCGTCCGTCCTGCGCGAAGCCAAGCTGCGCCCCGTCGTCGTCGACATCAACGCGTTCACCGTCCAGAACATCTTCGAGCACCAGTACGGCCTGCCCCCGGAGGGGACCATCGTCCTTTTGAACATCGGCGCGGCCGTCTCGTCGCTCAACATCGTCGCCAAGGGCGTCAGCGCCTTCACGCGCGAGATCACCAACGCGGGCAACTCGATCACCGAAGAGATCCGCAAGGCGCTCGGCTGCTCCTACGAACAGGCGGAGGCCTACAAGCAGGGCGGGGGGCCGACGCAGATCGTCCCCCACGAAGTCACGCAGATCATCAATCAGGCGTGCCAGGGGCTGGCCGGTGAAATCCAGCGCTCGCTCGACTTCTACCTCGCGACGAGCGGCGAGCAAGAGATCAGCCGTATCTACCTCTCCGGCGGCAGCGCCTACCTGGCGGCCCTCGTCCAGGCCATCGAGAAGCGGGCGCGCGTCCCCGTCCAGATCTTCGATCCGATGGTGAACCTGAGCGTCGACAGCAAGTTCGTGGACGAGTCGCAGCTGCGTGCGACGGCCTCCCAGATGGTCGTGGCGTTGGGGCTCTCGCTCCGATGCGACAAGGAGCGCCGGCAATGGTCCGCATAAACCTCCTCCCCGACCGGCGGCAGACGGCCCGTCGTGCCGCGGCGGGCGAGCCCTCGCAGACGTGGCTCGTCGGGGTCTTCGGAGCGGTCGCCTTGGCGGTCGTGGCGTGCCTCTTCGTCCAGAAAATGAAGGTAGACGAGCGCAACGAGATCATGGCGGACAACGCGAAGACGCAGGGCCAGATCGACGCCATCAAGCACCAGATCGCCGACCACGCCGAGATCAAGGCTCGCCTCAAGGACCTCCGGGACCGGGAGGACGCCATCCAGAAGCTCCAGTCGGCGCGGACGGGGCCGACGGCGACGCTCCTCGAGCTCGCCCACCTGCTCACCCCCGGCCGCGGTCCGACGACGGACCGCGACAAGCTCGAGCAGCTGCGGCGGGACAACCCCGCCGAGGCGTACAACCCCAACTGGGACCCGCGGCGTCTGTGGCTCACGTCGTACCAGGAGTCCGATCGCGTGGTGCGGATCGCCGGCATGGCCCGTGACGGAGAAGACGTCAGCGAGCTGCAGCGCCGGCTCAAGCTGAGCGACTACTTCCAGGAGGTCAAGCTCCTGCCCGGATCGAAGACGTTCGATTCGACCGCGCATCAGGACCTCTTCCGGTTCGAGCTCAGCGCGAAGGTGAGGTACTAGATGGCTCCTCCCGCGCAATCGGCGCTCGCGCGCGTGCCCACCGCCGGTAAGGCCGGCATCGGCGTCGGCCTGGTCGGTCTGGTCCTCTTCGGATACTGGTTCGTCTTTTACTCGGACGTGTCGAGCCAGATCGAGGGTGCGCTCCGGCAGAAGAAGTCGCTGAGTGACGAGCTCGTGGCGCAGCAGCAGGCGCAGCAGTCGTACAACGCCGATCGGAGCGAGCTCGTATTTCGCGAGCAACGCGCCCGCGAGCTCAACAAGCTCCTTCCGCCGGACTCCGAGGAGGACGCGTTCCTCTCGAGCGTCCAGGTGGCGTCGAACGCCGCGGGGATCGACCTCAAGGGCTACACGCCGCAAGAAGAGGTGCCCCAGACCTTTTACGCCAAGGTGCCGATGCGCCTCACGCTGTCCGGCCGTTTCCAGCAGATCGCGAAGTTCGCGTACGAGCTCGGAAAGGTGGACCGCATCATCAACGTCGAGAACATCGAGCTCGTCAATCCGAAGGTCGTAGGCGACGAAGTGATCCTCGACGGCCGGTGCCTGGCGACGGCGTTCCACGCCAACAAGCCGAAGGAGTCCCCCCGTGGGCCCGCGGCGGGGGGTGGGAAGTGAGCGCCGGCCGCTTCTCTCTTTGCCCGCGCGTGGGCTCCGGACTCGTGGTCGTCCTCGCGGGGTCGATGCTTCCGTTCGCGCTCGCGTGCGGTACCAAGGTCGCCCCCCCTCCACCTCCGCCTTCGCGGCCCCCCCCCGCGGCCGTCGCCGCGGCCAGCGCGTCGGCGATGCCCGCCGAACTCAAGGCCCCGCCCTATACCGAGAACGACTTCGTCGAGAGCGATCGCAACCGGGACCCATTTCGCAGCTTCCTCGTGCAGACGCAGCCCGTCACCACACCGGCGGTCAATCAGCGCAAGGTGGAGCTGGCCCAGTACTCGATCGACGAGCTTCGGCTGATGGCCATCGTTCTGGGGAGCGACCAGCCGCGCGCGATGTTCATCGACCCGACCGGCAAGGGAACGGTCGTCTACAAGGGGACGTTCGTCTGCCGGCCGGAGGTCGTGCACCTCGGCGGGACGAGCGGGCCCGAATACCAGCTCAATTGGCGGGTCGATCGCATTCGAGAGGGCGACGTCGTCCTCATTCGCGAGGATCCGGCGCAGCCCGCGATCCCCCCGGCGACCCGCGTCATCCCGCTCCACCCCGAGGCCGACAAAGAAGGTCTCGCCCCGGGCTGACGCGGCGGGAGCGCGGATATCGCCCTCGTCACAAATTGGTCCCTTTTGGATCGCGCGTTCTACGGTTGGCCCCGCGATCTCATCGGCGACATCGCCGGATCGCGAGGGAGCCAATATGCGTGGGGCGAAATCGTTTCTCTACGCCGCCTTGCTGGCGAGCGCCAAGACGAGCGTCCTCTTGTGCGCCTCGACCGCCTCGGCCAGCGGCGCCGAGAACCATGTCCGGGACGTTCGCGTCAAGCCCGACGAGAGCGTGGCCGGAGGGGCGGAGATCGAGATCGTCGGCACGGGGGCGCCCACGTACAGCGTCCGGGTGGCCGACAGCGGCAGACGGCTGCTCATCGACCTGAGCGGGTCGGACGTCGTCGGCGCGCCGTCCGCGTTGACCAACGCCGTCGGCGTCGTGGGCGGCGTCCTGACGCAGGCGTTCGACTCGGGCGCCGGCCCGATGACCCGGCTGTCGGTCAGCTTGCTGCGGGCGGCCACCTACCGGGTCGTGCCCGACGGCGCGACCCTGCGCGTGATCATCACCCCCTCGGGTCCCGCCTTCGGCGAACCCAAGGGGGCGGCGCCCGCCCCTCCCGGAGTCGTCGAGAGCGCGGCGGTCCACGACGTGCGCTTCGAACGCGCGCCGCCGTCGGCGACGGGTGGCTCGCCCAACGGTTGCGATCGGGTGATCGTGGACCTCGGGAGCATTCCGGCGTACGCGCTGTCGACGTCGCCGTCGGGGGAGCTCCGCCTCGAGCTCCGCGGCACGAGCCTCCCCGAGGCGCTCGCCCGGTCGCTCGACGTGACGGCCTACCACGGGGCGCTCAAGTCCGTGTCGGCGTCCCACGACGCGGCCAGCGGCGCCACGGTGATCCAGCTGCAGCGCGCCAGCGACGCGCCCGGGACGGTGTCGGTCGAAGGCGGCGCCATCGTCTGGTCGTTCCCGGTCCCGAACTCCCAGCTGCCCGCGCCCCCCGTGGCGCAGCTCCACATCGACGGTCGGGGCGTCGGCAAGGACGGCGGCGTGGTCCGGCAGGTCGTCACGGTCGCCCGCGAGGACGCGCCGAAGGATTTGCCCCGCATCGAGACCTCGATCCACGACGAGGATCCGGCCCCCGCCGTCGAGACCACGTCCGGCGGCGCCGCCGGCTTCTCCTCCGCGACGTCGAACGTGCTCGCGCAGCGCTACAACGGGCGGCGGATCGACATCGACCTGAAGGACGCCGACGTCCACAACGTCTTGCGTCTGCTCGCCGACACGGGCCACGTGAACATCGTCACCGCCGATGACGTGAGCGGGACGATCACGATCCGCATGCGCAACGTGCCGTGGGACCAGGTGCTCGACGTCGTCCTTCAGGCCAAGGGCTTGGGGATGGTCCGGCAGGGGAACCTCATCCGGGTGGCGCCGCTCGCGCAGCTCCAGAAGGAGCGCGAGCTCCGCCTCGCGCAGCAGAAGCAAGAGTTCGAGCTCACTCCGCTCGAGACGCGCCTCATTCCCATCAGCTACGCGCAGGCCGACGAGCTCCAGGCCCGCGCCAGGGAGCTCCTCTCGCCGCGCGGCTCGATCGCCGTCGACGAGCGCACCAACGTCCTCATCGCGCGCGACATCGCCGCGAACCTGAACTACATCGAAGAGCTGATTCGGTCGCTCGACACGCAGACTGCGCAGGTCCTCATCGAGGCGCGCATCGTCGAGGCGACGAGCAAGTACCTGCGCGACGTCGGCATCCAGTGGGGCGGCGACGTGACCTTCGGGCCGGCCACGGGCAACCCCACGGGCGTCGCCTTCCCGTCGAGCGTCTCGACCGCCGGCGGCGCGTACGACAACAACACCCCCACGGCAGGTCTCTCGCCGTTCACGCGCACGGTCGCCACGCCCAACTTCGCGGTCAACCTCCCCGCGGCGGTCGGGACGGGGGCCGGCGGCGCCCTCGGCGTGACGCTCGGATCGATCGACAACACGCTGAGCCTCGGGATCCGCCTCTCGGCGGCCGAGTCGAGCGGCCTGGTGCGCATCGTCAGCGCGCCGCGCGTCATGGTCCTCGACAACCGCGAGGCGCGCATCAATCAGGGCACGCTGATCCCCTTCGCGCAGGTCAGCGCCCTCGGTGTCCAGACGACGTTCCAGGAGGCCAAGCTCCAGCTCCTCGTGCGGCCCCACGTGACGGCCGACGGCTCGGTCTCGATGCACGTGAAGCTCAACCGCGACGAGCCGGACTTCACGCAGACGAGCCCGCGCGGCGACCCGACGATCCTGAAGCGCGAGGCGGAGACCGACCTGCTCGTGATGGATGGCCACACGGCGGTCATCGGCGGAATCTACACGCGCAACACGGGGCGCAACCTGGACCAGGTGCCGTTCTTCGGCGACATCCCGATCCTGGGCATCCTCTTCCAGCGGCGGCGAGCCAGCGATGCGCGCGGGGAGCTCGTGATCTTCATCACGCCGCACATCGTGAACCGCGCCGAGGCGCTCGGACGCTGAGAGCGCGGTTCGCGCCCGCGCCTTACCTCCGCCGCGTGTACAGCGCGTAGCCGTTGCGGCCCGCGCGCTTCGCGTCGTAGAGCGCGGCGTCCGCGTGGGCGATGAGGTCGTGCGCGTCGGTCCCGTCGGTCGGGTACAGCGCGACGCCGATGCTCGCGTTCACTGTGGTTGGCTTGCCGGGTGCGAGGAAAGGCTCGCGCGCCATGGCGGAGAGGAGCTTCTGGGCGACCTCGCTCGCCCGCTCGCGCGAGTCGAGCTCCGGCGCGAGGACGATGAACTCGTCGCCGCCGACCCGCGCGACCGTGTCGGACTTGCGCAGCGCGCCGACCAACCGGCGGCCCACCTCGCGCAGCAAACCGTCGCCCGCGAAGTGCCCGAACGCGTCGTTGACGTGCTTGAAGTCGTCGAGGTCCACGAACAAGACGCCGCAGCCGCCCTTGTTGCGCTTGGCGACCTCGATGCATCGACCGATGCGATCCTCGAGCAGGAGCCGGTTCGGCAGCCCGGTGAGCGGGTCGTGCGTCGCCATCGCGTCGGCCTTCTCTTTGGCCTTGCGAAGGGACTCTTCGACCTTCTTCTGCTCTGTGATGTCCGCCACGAGGAGGAACATGCCGCGCACGGCCCCGGACACGACGTGTGGGACGTAGTGCGCCTGGCTGTAGCGAGGCGGGCCACCCGCCGGGTCGGGCACCTCCCGCTCGAACGTCTGCGGCTCCCCGCGGAGCGCGCCCTCGATGTACGGCGGGCTGTAGACCGACCCGAGCGACTCCGGCAACTCCTTGCCGACGGCGGCTTCGGGCTCGCCGCCGAACCATGTTTGGTACGCCCGGTTGACGAACCGGCACCGTCGGGAAGCGTCGCAGTACGCCAACATCGCCGGCACGCCGTCGACGAGACTGCGAAGCATGTCGAGTTGGGCGCGAAGGCCCTCGAGTTCCTGCAGTCGTCCGTCTTCCATGGAGCTTCAGTAGGATAGCTCCTTACCCTCGTCCGTGCTCGTACAGTCCGCTGCGCATTTGCGTGCCATCCGACGTCACGGACCCGCCACGGGCTGCGTCCTGGACGGGCTGGGGTTTCACTGCAAAAAGACGTCTACGATTTATTTTGTCGTTCCCGAGGTGGAGGGGACGAACTCGATGTCCTCGACCTCCGATCGCTTGCGCGTCACTTCGTCCCCGCGGGCGACATCGCCAGCCGCGAGCGGCTCGTCCTGGACTGTGCCGGTGATGCTCGTCGCGTCGAACCGCGTGACCGCGATCCACATCGATTCGGCGGCCTCGTCTCCCGGGATCGCAAAGGGGAATCGCACGAGGAGCTTGCCCCTTCCGGGCGCCCACCCGGCGAGTGCCGACGGGAGGTCCGCCTGAGCCCGGGCTCGCTGCTTCGCGAGGACCCCCGGCTCGGGCGCCGCCGCCCGGTCCGCCCCAAAGAACCGCTCGGCGAGCTCGAGATACCCGAGGGCGCCATCGCTCGGCCCCGGCACGACGTGCGCGATGAAGTCGTTCGGGTCGCCGGTTCGCGGGTTCTCCGAGCGCAGCGTGATCGGCACCGGGGTGAGCGGGGGGAGGTCCGGCTCGTCGTAGGCCCGACCGCGCGCGCGGCCCAGGTCGTCGCGCGAAAGGACGATCCGGTCCACCGCGGCCCCGTCCGCGATGGCCTGCGCCAGCCCGAGGACGATCTCCGCGACGCGTGCCTGTGAAGCGGTCGCCACGGGCGTGGCATCGACGTCGGGCGCACCCCAGCGGGAGAGACCGGCCGTCAAGACGCGCACGAGGCCCGGGCCCTCGCGCTCGAAGACGAGCTCGATCCGGTCCTTTCGGAACGACGACGCGTCGAGCGCCTCGGTGACCGCGTGGAGGCGAAAGGCGCGCGGGCCCTCGATGCGCGCGAGGACCTGATCGTCCACGAGGCCGTCCACCGCCTCCGCGATCACTCCGGCGGCCGCGAAGGCCGTCCGAACCGCCAGCTGTCTCGCGCCCGTGGGCGCCGCTACCCGTACGATGACGAGCCGCTCCAGCTTGGGCAGCCGGGCCCTCTCGGCGGCCGTCAGGGTGTCGGTCCCTGCCTCTGGGTCGAGGCCGACGTTCCAGTCGGATGCGGCGGCCACGCGGAGCTCGGTCGTGTGCTCATCCCGCACCATCGCGGCGCTCGCCTCGCACGCCTCGGCGTCCCCACACCAGGCGGCGCCCAGTCGTCGCCCGAGCGCCTGACGATCGAGCACGGCCTCGATAGCCGGCGGGGCGCTCGCCGTGAGGACGCCGAACTCGACGATCGCCGAGGGGGGTCGCCGCAGAGCGGAGGTCGGGGGCTCGGCCGGTGGGGGGCCGCTCGGCGCGTCCCGCGCAGTGGTCGACGCCGTCTCGGCGGGAGGCTCGGGTGTCGGCGCGCTCGAGCGGCCAAAGAGGCGAGCGCCGACGAGAACCGCAATCCCGACGGCGACATAGGCCCATCTTCTCCGCGCCGCGGGCGCCATCGCGGCGGGAGCTTAGTGGGCTCGACGTCCGAGCCGAGGGAATAGACGGCGGAAGCGGCGCATTTTGTTCCTGCTGGGTAGCGCGTCGCGTCAACTGTCGTATAGTTCAGTTCACTATGCCCCTGCCTCCTCCTGGCGGGTTGTATGACCCTGCCCTCGAGCGCGACGCGTGCGGGCTCGGCTTCGTGGCCGACCTTCGACGTCCGGCGACCCACGACGTCGTCCGCAAGGGGATCGAGATCCTGCGCCGCCTCGCCCATCGGGGCGCCGCCGGGTCGGATCCATTCACGGGCGACGGGGCGGGCATACTCATGCACATCCCTCACGCGCACTACGAGCGTGTGCTGGGCCGCGCGGGAATCGAGCTCCCCAACGCCGGCGACTACGGTGTGGCGCAGTGTTACCTGTCGCGGGATGCGGAGGCGCGCGCCAGCGAGATCCGCGTGGTCGAGGACGCCGTCCGGCATCACAACCAGAAGGTGATCGGCTGGCGGGACGTGCCGATCGACCCGAGCGTGCTCGGGCCCATCGCGCGGGGTTCGATGCCGGTGCTGCGCCAAGTGTTCATCGGGCGCATGTGCCCCGTGCCCGCGTTCGAGCGCACCCTCTTCATGATCCGCAAGCGGGCGAGCAGCCGCGCGCGCGATGCGGGTCTCGAGTCCTTCTACATCGCGAGCATGTCGTCCCGGACAGTGGTCTACAAGGGGCTGCAGCTCCCCGAGCGGCTCGACGCGTTCTACCTCGACCTTCGTGAAGAAGAGACGAAGAGCAAGATCGCGCTGGTCCACTCGCGCTTCAGCACCAACACGTTTCCGACCTGGGAGCGGGCGCATCCCTATCGGCGGATCGCCCACAACGGTGAGATCAACACGCTGCGGGGCAACGTGACGTGGATGATGGCCCGCGAGGCGCTGCTCGAGAGCGCCGCCTTCGGCGAGCACATCGCCGACTTCAAGCCCATCATCCGCCCCGGCGGGAGCGACTCGGCGTCGCTCGACAACCTCGTCGATTTCCTCGTCGCCGGTGGCCGCAGCCTTCCGCACGTCATGATGATGCTCGTCCCGGAGGCGTGGGAGGGGCAGCCGGAGATGCCCGCGGACCGGCGGGCGTTCTACGAGTATCACTCGTCGGTCGTCGAACCGTGGGACGGGCCGGCGGCCTTGCTCTTCACGGACGGCCTCTACATCGGGGCCACGCTCGACCGAAACGGCTTGCGGCCGATGAAGTACGTCGTGACCGAGAGCGGCTTCGTCGTTGCCGCGAGCGAGTTCGGCGTCCTCGACTTCGATCCGGAGGACGTCGTCGAGAAGGGGCGCCTACAGCCGGGGCGCATGCTCCTCGTCGACGTCGTCCGGGGGCGGCTCGTCGGCGACGACGAGATAAAGCGCGAGGTCGCAGGGCACAGGCCGTACGCGCAGTGGCTCGAGGGCAACAAGATCGACGTGCGCACTTTGCCCGAGGCGGCCGGTCCCGCACCGTTCGGGGTCGAGGATCGGCGCCGGTTGCTCCGCGCATTCGGGTACTCGCGCGAGGATCTGCGCGTCCTGCTCGCTCCGATGGCGGTCGCCGGGGAAGAGCCGACGGGCAGCATGGGGAACGACGCCGCGCTGGCCGTGCTGAGCGACAAGCCGCACCCCCTCTTCCGGTATTTCAAGCAGCAGTTCGCCCAGGTGACCAACCCGCCGATCGATCCCATCCGCGAGAAGCTCGTGATGACGCTGGTCAGCTGTCTCGGCGGGGAGGGCAACCTCCTCGCGGAGACGCCGCGCCAGTGTCGCCTCCTCGAGCTCGAGCAGCCCGTCCTAGGCAGCGCGGAGCTGGCGAAGCTCGTCGCTGAGCCGCTGGCGGACTTCCCGGTCGCGGTCCTGTCGATGCTCTTCGACGCCACGGCGGCGGATCCGGGCGCCACGCTGGACGCGGCGTTGACCGACTTGTGCGCCGCCGCGGCGCGCGCGGTCGATGAAGGGGCCAGCCTCCTTGTCCTCAGCGATCGCGGCGTCGACGCGTCGCGCGCGCCGATCCCGAGCTTGCTGGCGACGAGCGCGGTCCACCACTCGCTCACGCGGGCGGGAAAGCGCATGCGCGTCGGCTTGGTGGTCGAAACGGGCGAGGCGCGCGAGGTAGCCGACATGGCGCTGCTCGTCGGGTACGGAGCCGGCGCGGTCAACCCGTACCTCGCGTTCGAGGCCATCGACTCGATGTCGATCGACGCCCCGCGGGGCGAGCGGGCCGATCACTACGTGCACGCGCTCGGCAAGGGCTTGCTCAAGGTCATGAGCAAGATGGGCATCTCGTGCCTGTCGAGCTACCAGGGCGCGCAGATCTTCGAGGCGATCGGGATCGGCAAGGAGACGATCGACCGGTGGTTTCCGGGGACGGCCTCGCGGATCGGCGGCGTCGGTCTCGCCGAGATCGCGAACGAGGCCCTGGCCCGGCACGGTGCGGCCTTCGACGAGCCGCTGCCGGACGCCGAGGCGGACGAGGATGCCCTCGACGTCGGCGGCGTCTACGCGTGGCGCGTGGGCGGCGAGCGCCATCTGTGGAGTCCCAAGACGGTCGCGGCGCTCCAGAAGGCGGTGCGCCTCGAGGACGCGCGGTCGTACGCCGAGTACGCCAGGGCCATCAACGAGCAAGGCGACGCGCCGTTCACGCTTCGCGGATGCTGGGATTTCGTCTCGGATCGAACGCCGGTGCCGATCGAGGAGGTCGAACCCGCCGCGCACATCGTCCGGCGTTTCGCGACGGGCGCGATGAGCTTCGGGAGCATCAGTCGAGAGGCCCACGAGAACCTGGCCATCGCGATGAACCGCATCGGCGGGAAGTCGAACAGCGGCGAGGGCGGCGAGGACGAGGCGCGCTTCGCGCGGCTTCCGAACGGCGACAGCAAGCGCAGCGCGATCAAGCAGGTGGCGAGCGCCCGGTTCGGCGTCACGGCGCACTATCTCGTCAACGCGGACGAGCTGCAGATCAAGATCGCGCAGGGTGCCAAGCCGGGGGAGGGGGGCCAGCTGCCGGGGCACAAGGTGGACGAGCACATCGCGCGGGTGCGTCACTCGGTTCCGGGGGTGACCCTCATCTCGCCGCCGCCGCACCACGACATCTATTCGATCGAGGATCTCGCGCAGCT
>Ga0070735_10001675_pt1 | contig 20908 bp, 13 predicted proteins | sample Coa_R1_FD_66443 | JGI IMG/M metagenome (GOLD analysis project Ga0070735, IMG submission 66443) | Surface soil microbial communities from Centralia Pennsylvania, which are recovering from an underground coalmine fire - Coalmine... | ecosystem: Environmental > Terrestrial > Soil > Unclassified ... | reverse complement strand
AACAGAGTCGCCGCGCCGATCGCGTACGCGAAGGTGTTCATGGGGATGCTTCCTAAGCGCGATGCCACATTCTTGCTAGCTACGGTGTAAATGGAAAATGCCAGGTTGCCGAGAAAGGCGAACAGATCGCCCAGCGGCGTGGCGACGCGGGTGTCCTTCTGGTTGCTCAGTTCCACCAGCAGGACTCCGGTGAGCGCGATCAGCATCCCCACCAGTTTCGGCAGAGTGATCTTTTCCTGGCCGATCATCGCCGCCAGCAGCAGCACCAGCACCGGCGTCATCGCGAAAAACACAGCCATGTGCCCGACGCTGGTCCGATACAGTCCGGCGATAAAGAAGAACTGATTGAAGGTGATGCCGCACACCGAGGCCAGGATGAGCTGCGGCAGATCCGCGCGGCGGAACGGATGACGCGGGTGGCCGCGGCGATCCCACCAATAGATTGGAACGAAACACACCGCGGCGATCGCGATACGCAGGCCGGGAAGCACCAGCGGCGGAAACTCGCGCAGAGCGACTTTTCCGACCACGAAGTTCAGCGCCCAAGCCACCACCATGAACGCGATCATGGCGTACAGAACCGCCGCCGAGGGCCCGGTCCGTGCAGTCGACGCGCTCTGCGCGTCCGCCAGCTTCACGAAAGAACTTCCTCGCGCACGGTCACCGATTTAAGGAAATCGCGATCGAGCTCGAATCCGAAGCCGGGCTTGGTGGGAACCGTAATCGTCCCTTTCGGCGAAACTTCCACCGCGGGACTGATGATGTCGCGAGCCCAGTAGCGCTTGCTGGCCGAAACGTCGCCGGGGAGCACGAAATTCGGCAGCGTCGACAACGCGATGTTGTGCGCCCGCCCGATGCCGGATTCGAGCATGCCGCCGCACCACACTGGGATTCCGTGCTGCTGCGCAACGTCGTGAACGCGCTTCGCTTCGCGAAAACCGCCCACGCGTCCGAGCTTGATGTTGATGATCCCGCAAGCCTTCGTGCGAATGGCCTGCTCGGCCTGATGCGCGGAGCGGATGCACTCGTCCAGGCAAATCGGCGTCTGCAGCTGGGCTTGCAGTTCCACGTGATCGATGATCTCGTCATGCGCCAGCGGCTGCTCGATCATCATCAGGTTGAATTCATCCAGGCACTTCAGCCGGGCGGCGTCTTTCAGCGTGTAGGCGGAATTGGCGTCGGCCATCAGGCGGATCGACGGAAAACTCTTGCGGACCTCGCGGATCACGTCGACGTCCCAGCCGGGCTTGATCTTCATCTTGATGCGCTGATAGCCGGCGTTCACTTCCGTCTCGATTTTCTTGATGAGCTGCGCAACCGAGTCCTGAATGCCGATGGAAACGCCGCAGGCGATCTCCGCGCGCGACGCTCCGCCGATCTGTTTCGCCAGCGGAACGTTGTTGCGGCGAGCCTCCAGATCCCACACTGCGACTTCGACCCCGCCGCACGCCATGCGATGGCCGCGGATGTGCGACGTGCGGTCCGCCACTTGCGATGCATCGTCGAAAGAGTGCTTCAGAACGCGCGGCGCCACGAAATCGCGCACGATCAGCCACGCCGATTCGGTCCATTCTTCGTTGTAGAACGGATTCTCGCCCGCGGTGACTTCACCCCATCCTGAAAGCCCTTCGGAGACCACTTCCACCAGCACCATGTGCCGTTCGTAGGTGCGGCCGAAACTGGTTTCGAAAAAATGCACCAGCGGCATGCGGATCTGGCGCAGGACGATGCGTTCTATTTGGAATCCCATGTGGTTGACCAGTGTGTGAGCAGATAAGTGCCGGCTTCGGGCGTGCGCTCGAATCCCGTCACGGCCAGGCCTTTCGAGAAATGATCCAGAAATTCCTGGCTCACGCGTTTCTGAATCTCGCGGGCGCGCGCGGGATCGCTTTCTTTAATGGTGTAAATATCGGATGGAACCGAAATGCGCGCGACGGTTTCGGCACGCTCGAGCTTGGAGCCCGCCAGAAGCGTCTCGACACGCGAACTCGCCAGCCACCACTCAGCTACGCAGCGATCCGTGGGCAGGCCCGCGTGCAGCTTGCTCGACGTGGTCCCGTATTGATTCAGCACGAACCGACGGACCACCGCTCCCAGCCGCTCGATGTTGAAATAGGCGTTCTTGATTTCCAGCGGATCGAAGGTCCACTCCATCACTTCGATGCCGCGCGACAGCGCTTCCTTGCGCTGCTCCAGCTTGAGCATCCTGCCGACGCCCGCGTCGCGATATTCCTTCAGCACGCCCAGCATGTGGCTGTGCAGATACGGTTTTTCTTTGGGCTTGATGCCCGGAATGGCGAGGCAGAAGCCCACCATGCGGCCCTTGTCGAACGCGCCGAACGCCTGGCCGCCCACTTTGGTCGCGGTGACGAACAGCCGCACCGGAAGCAGCTCCAGCTCCTCGAATCCCCAGATAATCTGCTGGAGACGTACCGCTTCCACGAATTCGTCGTGATTATGCAGCGCGCGAATCTCAATCATGACGTTTGGCGTCCTGCCACAGCGTTTCCATTTCTTCGATGGTAGCCTCGCGCGGCGTTTTGCCGTTAGCGGCCAGGCCCGCCTCGACGTAGGCGAAGCGTTTTCGGAATTTCGCGTTGGTTTTGCGCAGGGCCTGCTCGGGATCGATCTTCAGGAATCGCGCGATGTTGACCAGCGTAAACAGGATGTCGCCGATTTCATTCTCCGCCGCGTCGTGATCGGGCGCGGCGTGCAACTCGGCGATTTCTTCATCCAGCTTGTTGTAGACCTGGTCGACGCTGGGCCAGTCGAATCCGGCGCTCGCGGCTCGCGAAGAGATGTGCTGCGCTTCCACCAGCGCCGGCACGGAGCGGGGAATCGAAGTCAGCAATCCTGCGGGACGCGGTTTCTCTTCGGCCTTGATCTCGTCCCATCGGCGCTTGACGTCGTCGGGAGTCTTGGCGTCGCCCTCGGCGAAAACGTGCGGATGGCGGCGAATCAGTTTGGAATTGATCGCGTGCAGGGAATCGGCGATGTCGAAATGGCCTTCTTCGGCGGCCATCTGCGCGAAAAACACGGGTTGCAGCAGCAGGTCGCCCAATTCCTCGGCCAGCTCGCTCCAATCACGCTTGTCGATGGCATCCATCACCTCGTAGCTTTCTTCGAGAAGGTACGGCTTGATGGTGTCGAAATTCTGCTCGCGGTCCCACGGGCAGCCTCCGGGCGCGCGAAGCCGCTGCATGATTTCGACGAGACGGGCGAAACCGGCTCCTGCGGACAGCTTGGGCTCGGAGGTGGGCACGGGAAACCTTCAGGTTATCACTGCCCAACGATTTTTGAAACCACCGCACCCCGCCGGGTATGGTGGGTCACCGCCTCGTCACTGCACGGCGATTTTCGCTTTGTTGCTGGTCACGCTGCCGTCGGGAGTGGTCAGCCACAGCAGCACGTTCCCCGTGGGCGCCGTGCTGGGCACCTGGATATTGACCTGGTACACGCCCGGAAATCCCGGAGCCTGACCCGCGAACTGCAGCGTGGCCTGCACGTTGTGGGTCCCATCGCCGATCCAGACATTCGGCTTGACATCGGCAATCGACGGATTATTGGGATCGATGGTGCCATCGCCATCGGCCACCGGCGGCGTCATCGTCCCGAGTCCGGCCGCGTAGAAGAATCCGCTGGTGCCGCGTGGAATCGGCTCGGTTGGATAGCCGATGGTCGAAGTTGCCGATGCAGGTGCGGCGATGAACACGTTGCACTTGGTTGCCGTCGACGTCTTCGGATCGCAAAACACCAGGATCCCGAAATCCTGGCCAGTCGGAGGAATGGTGAAGATGCCGGGCGCGCTGGGAACGATCGTGGTGCTCTCAGGCGGTGAATCGACTCCGTTCACGATCGCGATGACGTTGACAGGGCCGGGTGTCACTCCAAAAGGCACTTGCGCGTTGACGAATGTGTTCACAGCCCCGAATGGACCCACCGGCGCGACGTCCTTGATCGGTGCCTGAATGCTGCCGAACTTCACAGATACTCCAGCGAGAGACTGGGGCAGCGGGACCGAGGATGCATCTGCCGTCGATCCGCCGAGGTTCGATCCGTAAATCTGCACCAGCGATCCGGGAGCCACGGCCGTTCCTAGTCCGTTCGAGTCTTTAGCGAGGCTTGCCGCATTCAGCACACCTCCTGTGGCGACCGAAGGCGGCGGCAGCGAGGTGCCCGCCGTCAGAACGTAGCTGGTGGTGTAGACATGGTCCTTGCCGTTCGCTTGTTGGTCATTGTTCACCGCATTCCCGGCCAGATAAAAATGGATCGGCCCGACGTCGGTGGCAGGCGGCGTCCAGGTGAAGGTGTAAGGCGTGGTTTGCGCGGAGCTGTTCATGCTGGGGAACGCGTGCTCCATGAACTCGACCACCGGTTTGCCGGCGGCCGGATGGCTGCTCGGATAGACACCGCAGGTTTTCCCAGGAAACGGAACGTTGTCGGTGGTGTCGCAGAAGACGCCGGTGTTCGCCTGCGTCGCGGTGAAGTGTCCGGCTTGGCCGTTGACCTGATCGCTGTCGAGCCGCGCTGACATCTGGAATCCGAAATACTTGCTCCACGTCGGCGCAGGATCGGTGACGGTCACCGTGATCGTGATCGGTTGTCCGGGAATGTAGACCGACCCGGTGGAGAACGTCGCGCTTACGCTGCCGCCGAACGCGTTGATCGGACCGCCCGGTCCCGGAACCGACTTGTCGGTATGGCAACTCGCGCCGCCACCGCCGTTCGGATCGCCGCACGACATCGGGACGTCGCCGGGGCCTCCGGTGTGGCGGACGTCGGGGCCTTCCACGTGTCCCAACAACATGGCCGGGCACAGTGCGATAAAGGTCCCGCCCGCGCCCCATAGAATCTTTTTGGTTCGTTGCGTCATAGTCCTATTTGTTCCAAACACCGGAGCGCCTTTTTTGCTGTGGTGCTTAACGGGATTTCATCTAAATGTTGATCGGCAAACCAGCGCAACGGTTTAGGGATTCGTGTAACTTTCGCCCGGCGCACCATAAACCGGTAGTGCCGATGCGTGATGGTATGCCGGAACTCTCCAATCATTTCCCCCACCTTGGCGCCCGGAATCCGCTCGGGCAGATCCCAAAAACCCTGGACGCGCGACCCCGGAGAAAGCAGTACGCGCGAACCACTCTGTACTAATAGCAAAGTGCGTGTCAGCCGTTCTGGCGTTGGCTTAACGCGTTTGGTGGGAATCCGAGCCTGCGTGCCCTGGCGGTGCGCTTCGCACAGCGTCCCGATCGGACAGGCCCCGCACAGAGGAGCGCGCGGAAGGCAGACCGTCGCGCCCAGTTCCATGACCGCCTGATTCCAGCGGCCCGGGTCGCGGCGATCCAGCAGCTTCGCGGCGTGTTCCGCGACGTCGGCATGGTTGTCCCCGGCGAGCCTCAGAATCACGCGCCGCACATTGCCGTCGATGGCCGCGTGCGGCAGGCCAAAAGCGATGCTGGCGATCGCGGCCGCGGTGTAGTCGCCGATCCCGGCCAATGCGCGGATCGAATCATAATCGACTGGAAATGTTTCGCCAACCTGCCGGGCCGCCTTCTGTAAATTGCGCGCCCGCGAATAGTAGCCCAACCCGCTCCACATCGCCAGCACCTGATCCTCGGGCGCGTTCGCCAGCGCTTCGGCGTCGGGATACGCCGCCAGGAATTTTTCGTAATACGGAATCACGGCGGCGACTCGCGTCTGCTGAAGCATGATCTCACTGACCCAGATCGCGTACGGATCTCGCGTATGGCGCCAGGGCAGGTCGCGGCGCGCGGATTCATACCATCGCGTCAGGGCGGCGCGGATTGTTCGTACATCCAACTCTCTATAATAGAAGTAGTTTTCCTCTCCTTCTCAGACGTGAACGATTCCATTCGAATCCGCGGCGCGCGCGTCCACAACCTGAAGGACGTTTCGCTCGACATCCCGCATGAGCGGCTGACGGTGATGACCGGCGTTTCGGGCTCGGGGAAAAGCTCGCTCGCGTTCGACACGATTTACGCCGAAGGCCAGCGGCGCTACGTGGAATCGCTGTCCGCTTACGCCCGCCAGTTCCTGGAGCGCATGGAAAAACCGGACGTCGACGAGATCGACGGGATTGCACCGCCGGTGGCCATCCGGCAGAAAAACACCACGCGCAATCCGCGCTCGACCGTGGCGACTTCCACCGAACTGTACGATTTCCTGCGCCTGCTGTGGGCGCGCGCGGGCCGCACATTCTGCCCTAACGATCACATCCATGTCGAGCGCGACACGGTGGATCAGGTGGCCGCGCGGATGATGACGCAGCCGGCTGGATCGCGCTGGTACGCGCTATTCCCGGTTGCCGCTGAGAAATCCAGTGAAGCCCTGCGCGATCGCCTGTTCGATCTCCGCAAGAAAGGCTTTAACCGGCTGTACCAGGGCGGGAAGGTGTTCGAGTTCTCCACGCCGGAATCGCTGCTGGACGTCGATTTCTCGAAGCCTGTTTTCGTGCTGGTCGACCGTATCGCCATGTCGGGAGACGTTCGCCAGCGGCTGGTGGACGCGGTGGAGATCGCATATCGCGAAGCCGGGGAGGCGATATTCGAGCCGGCCGGCGGCGGGGAAGTGATCCGCTTCAATGAAAAATTCCAGTGCAAGCGCTGCGGCACGGAATTCCTGACGCCTGAGCCGAGCCTGTTCAGCTTCAACAATCCTTTCGGCGCCTGCAAGCGCTGCCAGGGCTTCGGCAACACCATCGATTACGACATGGACCTGGTGATTCCCGACAAGTCGCTTTCGGTGCAGGGCGGGGCGGTGGATCCGTGGACCAAGCCGCAATATTCCTGGTATCAGGAAGAGGATTTTCGCCGTGCCGCGCGCGGGAAATTCCGCCTGAACGTTCCCTGCTACGAGCTCCGCGCCGACGAGCGGGCGTTCCTGCACGAGCACGTCCGCAAATTCTTCCGCGAAGTGGAGCACAAGAAATACAAAGTCCACGTGCGTGTTTTCCTGAGCCGGTACCGTGGATATACGATGTGCCCGGATTGCGGCGGGTCGCGCCTGCGCGCCGAAGCGCTGTATATCCGCGTCGGCGGAAAGAACCTGGCCGAAGTGGTGCGCATGAACATCGCCGAAGCGCAGGCGTTCTTCTGCGGATTGCAGCTTTCACCGGAAGAAGCCGCCATCGCCGACAAGGTTCTGGTCGAGATCCAGCAGCGCTTGAAATTTCTGAACGACGTCGGTCTGGAATACCTGACGCTGGATCGGCTTTCGGCGACGCTTTCGGGAGGCGAGGCGCAGCGTATCTCGCTGGCCACCTGTCTGGGATCGCGGTTGGTGGGCGCCTGCTACGTTCTGGACGAGCCATCCATCGGACTGCACAGCCGCGACACGGGCCGGCTGATCGGCATTCTTCACGAATTGCGCGATCTGGGTAACACCATCGTCGTGGTGGAGCACGATCCCGACGTCATGCGCTCGGCCGATCACATTGTCGATCTGGGCCCCGGCGCTGGCGAAAACGGCGGACGCATCGTGTTCGAAGGCTCGTACGCCAAGCTGATCGGGCAGGGCAACGGATCGCTGACCTCGAAATATCTGCGCGGCGAATTGAAAACCTCGCACCTGACGCAGCGCCGGACCATCAATCCCAAGAGAGTCGTTCGATTCCTGGGCGCGCAGGCGCACAATCTGAAAAACATCGACGTGGCGATCCCGCTGAACATGATGGTCGCGGTGACCGGAGTTTCGGGATCCGGCAAATCCACGCTGGTTCACGATGTGATCTATCAGAACCTGGCCAAGCGGATGAATCGCGAAGCGCAGGCCCCCGAGGTCGAGGAATGGAGCGCGCCGGCCGAAAAGCAGACCGTGCGCAAAGTTGAAAAGGCCGATCTGCTCACGCAGGTGGTGCTGGTGGATCAGTCGCCGATCGGACGCACGCCGCGCTCGAATCCGGTGACCTACATCAAGGCGTTCGACATCATCCGCGAGCTGTTCGCGTCCACTACCGAGGCCGATCGGCGCGGCTACGGGGCGGGGCACTTCTCGTTCAACATTCCCGGCGGACGCTGCGAAACGTGCCAGGGCGACGGCACCGTCACCGTCGAAATGCAGTTCCTGGCCGACGTCGAGCTGATCTGCGAAGACTGCAAAGGCACTCGATTTAAGCAAAGCGTGCTGGATGTGAAGTATCACGGGCTGAGCATCCACGAAGTGCTGCAGCTCACGGTGAAGGAAGCCATTTCGTTCTTCTCGGCGACGCCGCGGCTTTCGCAAAAATTGAAAGTGTTGAACGACGTCGGGCTGGGCTATCTGCGGCTGGGCCAGTCGGCCACGACGCTTTCCGGAGGCGAAGCGCAGCGCGTCAAGCTGGCCGCGCATCTTTCGCAGTCGACCAGCGAAGGCACGCTGTACATTTTCGACGAGCCCACCACCGGCCTGCATTTCGACGACATCGCCAAGCTTCTGGATGCGTTCGAGCGGCTGCTGCGCTCGGGCGGCAGTATCCTGATCATCGAGCACAACCTGGAAGTGATTCGCCGCGCCGACTGGGTGATCGACCTGGGCCCCGAAGGCGGCGACCGCGGCGGATACATCGTCGGCGAAGGAACCCCGGAACAGATCGCCAAACTCAAGGACTCCTATACTGGGCAATACTTGAAGGAATGATCTTCCGAGTCGCGCTGCGCTCCTTGCGGCGCTCGCCAGGATTCACGGCCACCGCGGTGCTGACGCTCACGCTGGGCATCGGCGCGGTCAGCGCGATGTTCTCGGTAGTGAACTCTGTTCTTCTGAAGCCGCTGGCCGGGGTCGAAACCGAGCGGCTGGTGAAAGTCTCCGAGAATTCTCCGGCGATCGGCAACTACGCGCACCCGCCGGCCTATCGCGAATGGCGCAAGCTCACTGGGATTTTCGACGAAGTTGGCGCTCGGCAATATGCGAATCCGAGCCTGACCGGCTTCGGCGAGCCTGAGCAATTGACAGCGGCCTGCGTCACGGCGAGCTGGTTCACCGTGTATCGAGCGCAGACGGCGCTTGGGCGGACTTTTCTGCCTGACGAAGACCATCCCGGCCACGCACAGGTGGTGGTGCTCGACTATGGATTCTGGGTGCGGCGCCTGGGCGGCGATCCATCCATCGTCGGCCGCTCGATCACGCTGGACCAGAAACCGTATCGCGTGGTCGGAATCGCCGCGAAGGATTTTCTTCCCCTTGGCAAGGGAGAGGCCGACGTATACATCCCTTGGGTGATCGAAGGCAACGAGATGACCGCATTCCAGGCGGTGGCGCGCCTTCGGCCGGGCGTGTCGATCGAGCAGGCTGGTGCCGCCATGGCAGTTGTGGAAGCGCGGCTCGCCCAAGCTGCTCCGGAAGATTACAAAGGAGTGATTCCGGAAGCCGTGCCTCTTCGCGAGACGGTGGTCGGGTCGTCGCGGGATCTGCTGCGGCTGCTGCTGGCCGCGTCCGCGCTGGTGTTGCTGGTGGCGTGTGTGAATGCCGCGAACCTGTTCCTGGCTCGGGGCGCGGCCCGGCAGCGCGAAACTGAGATCCGGGCGTTCCTGGGCGCGAATCGCCGCCAGCTTCTCGCGCCTGCGCTGGCCGAAAGCACGGTGGTCGCGTTCCTCGGTGGAGCTTTAGGATTGGCGGCCGCGTGGGCGATCGCGCGCGTCCTGGCCGCGCGTCTGGAAAATTTTCCGCGCGTCGACGAGATCTCAGTCGACGGCCGCGTGGTTCTGGCGACGATCGTCTGTTCGATCTTCACAGTGATGGCCTGCAGCGCCGGGTCCGTATTTTTGAGGAAGCGCATCGCCAAGAGCGCTCTGGTCGCGGGGGAAGTGGCCCTGACGTTTGTGTTGCTGATCTGCTCGGGCTTGCTGATGCGAAGTTTCAGCAACATGCGCCAGGTGGATCTGGGCTACAACCCGTCAGGCGTGATTCTCGGATTCGTCCAGCAGGCGGAAGATCCCGGTGACAAGCGCGAGCCGAACGTGACGCTGTGGCGGCGGATTCGCGAGCGGATCGCGGCGAACCCCGACGTCGTAGCCGTCGCCAACACCACTGGAACTCCAACAGGCGGGCTGGTTGCGTCGTTCCACGTCGTCCGCGAAGGCGAGGACGTGGAGAAAGCAACGGCGTCCAATCTGCCCAGCGCGAGCGTGGTGATCGCCAGCGGGGAATACTTCCAAGTCGGGGGAATCCCACTGCACGCCGGTCGCACGTTCAACGATCGCGATTCGAGCGGCGCGCCCGGGGTGGTGATCGTCAGCCAATCGATTGCCGATCGCTACTTCGGCGGGGCGGCGCTGGGAAAACGCCTCATGTTTCCCGGCTTCAACTACAACCTGACCAACACCGGGGCAGTGACGCTGCACGAGATCGTCGGCGTGGTGGGCGATGTCAAACAGAAGTCGGTGGGCGAAACCGCGCGGATGACCATGTACCTTCCGGAGGGGCAAAACGCGGTCCGCTACACGACCATCGTCGCGAGAGTGCGGCAGGGCGACCCGATGCGGCTGGAGCGCGCGCTGCGCCGGATCGTATTTGAGGAGGCTCCCCAGCTCACGGCTGGCCGGATGATCTCGCTCGATTCCGCGGGCGCCTATCTGACGCGGGCTCCGTTGCGCGCGATGTGGCTGGTGGGAATGTTCGCGGGGATGGCGCTGCTGCTGGCCGCGGTCGGCGTCCACGGCGTGGTGGCGTACGCGACGGCGCAGCGTGCTCGGGAAATGGGAATCCGCATGGCGCTGGGAGCGCGGCCGGTGCAGTTGTTCGGACTGGTGACGCGCCAGGCTGTGCGATTCGCTTTGGCGGGTGCAGCGATTGGAGTGGCCGCCGGTTTCGTCGCGACGCGGTTGCTGGCATCGTTGTTATTCGGAGTGGGCCGGACGGACCCCGCGATCTACACCGGTGGGATCGCGATCCTGGTCGCCGTCGCTGCGTTGTCCAGTTTCGCGCCGGCGTTGCGAGCTGCTCGAACCGATCCATCTATCACCTTGCGATCGGAATAGCTTGTAGAGCGGGCTTTTCAGCCCGCGCGGAGTCTGCAGCTCCGCCGTCACCAAGTACCGCTCGTCATGGCGGGGTCAAACCAGGCACCCCCGCGCTTACGCACGGGGCTCCACAACAGTGTCGGCGGTCACCCATTCCAGGAGCCCCGTCCGTTAGAGCGGGGGTGAATGCACAGTGAATCACACAAATTCGTGAGGGTGGGGCCGCCTACTCGTAGCGCAGCGCGACCAGCGGATCCACACGGCTCGCGCGCAGAGCAGGCAGCGCTCCCGCCACCGCCGCGACGACGATCAGCATGAGCGCTCCGCCTGCCAGCACCGCGAAGTCCGCCGGCGGCACTCCGTAAAGCTGTGAATTGATCGCCCGTCCGGCGCCGTATGCTCCCGGCAGCGCGAGCGCGATTCCGATTCCCGCCAGCATGGCGACTTCCCGCATCACCAGCCACAGCACGTTGCCGCGCTGAGCTCCCAGAGCCATGCGCAATCCGATCTCGCGGGTCCTCCGCGCGACGTTGTACGCCATAATTCCGTACAGCCCGATCGCCGCCAGCAACGTTGCCAGGCCTCCGAAGAACATTGACAGCGCCGCGATCATGCGGTCGATGTAGATGGAATCCGAAATCTGGCCCGCGACGGTTTTGAGGTCGAATACCGGAAGGCTGGGATCCAGTCCCGCCACGGCTCCGCGAAGTGCGCCACCCAGCGCGCCGGCGTCCTTGGACGAGCGCACAAAGAAGGTCATCTGCTCGATGCTCGAGTCCTGCGTCCAGGGAGCGTAGAAAGTGCGGGCGATCTTTTCGCGGAGGTTATCGTACTTGCTGTCCTTCACCACGCCGACGATTTCGATGACGGGCGTTTTGTCGCGTCCGAAGCCGATGTGCTTTCCCAGAGGGCTCGCATTGCCGAAAAAATAATGCGCCATAGTTTCGTTGACGATCGCGATCCTGGGAGCCTCGGCGGAATCCCGGGGCGTGAACTCCCGGCCGGCGATTAACGGAATTCCCATCGCCGAAAAATATCCCGGGCCCACGTAGTTATCGTACGGATTCATGTTCTCGTCGGACTTGGGTTGATATCCCTCCACCTTGACCGTGTTCTGGCTGTCGTTGCCCGAAAGCGGCGCCGCTTCCACCGAGCCCACCGCGGTGACGCCGGGGATGCGCAGCAGGGATTCTTCCAGCCGCTCATACAACTGCTGCAGGCGCGGCTGCGAATATCCGTTGAGCGACGCGTCGATGGAAAACTCGACCAGGTTCTCCGCGCGGAATCCCGGGTCGACTTCCTGCAGGCGATACAGGCTTTTCGCGAACAGCCCCGCGCCCACCAGCAGGATCAGCGACAACGCTACCTGGGTTGCGACCAGCGTCCTGCGCAGCATGGGCGAGCCGGAGGCCAGGCTGGTGGCCTGATCCTTCAATGTCGGAGCGATGGCCGGGCGCGTGGATTGAATCGCGGGAGCCATGCCGAACAGAATCCCAGTGAACAGCGATAGGACCAGCGCAAACCCGAGCACTCGCAAATCGGGCGTGGTGGACAGGACCTGCATAGTGGAGCTCTCGGGAAGGAACTGGAGCAGCAATTGTCCGCTCCACGACGCCACCGCCAGCCCCGCAGCGCCTCCGGCCAACGCGAGCACGGTGCTTTCGATCAACAATTGCTGGATGATCCGTATCCGGCCCGCTCCCAGCGCCAATCGCACGGCGATCTCTTTCTGTCGAGCCGCGGCCCGCGCCAGCAGCAGGTTGGCGACGTTCGCGCACGCGATCAGCAGCACGAACCCAACCATCGCCATCAGGACTACCAGCGGCGCCGAAAAACGCTGGCGCAGTTCCGATTGCCCCTTGGAAACATCCTCGACGATCAGTTTCTTGGCGGCGTAACGGGTGCGGAACGACTGGCTGGCCGTCGGGTTCGTCAACAGGTCGGCTTCCAGAATGGGCCGCCACACCGGCTGCATCGCGGCCTCGGCCTGCGTGCGCGAAACGCCCGGCTTCAGCCGCGCAATCGCGTACAGCCAGATGCTGCGCCGCTCATCCAGATCGTTCCAGGTGGGCGTCATCACCGGCTTCATCATCATCGGCACCATCACGTCCACCTGCCTGCCGACTTCGACGCCTTGAAAGCGAGCCTGGCTGACGCCGACGATGGTCATGGGCTGCCCGTTCACTCGAATGCTTCGATTCAGAATCGACGGATCGCCTCCGAAGCGCCGCTGCCAGAAGCTGTAGCTCAAAACCACCAAAGGATGGCCGTTGACGACGCGATCGTCATCCTGGGTGAACGTGCGGCCGATGGCGGCGCCGACTCCCAGCACGTCGAAATAGTTGCCGCTGATCAGCTCGCCCTGGACGCGCTCGGTGCGGTCGCCATCGGTGAAACTGACCGCCAGCGGCATCCACGCCAGAACGCCGGTGAACACTTGGTTGCGGTCGCGCAGCTCCCGATAGGCGGGATACGCCAGGCAGTCGCTCCCTCGAGACGAGCCGCTGAAAGCTCCCGAAGCCGAGTGCAGCGTCACCAATTCCTGGGGATTCTTCACCGGCAGCATCCGCAGCAGGACCTGGTCGAGCAGCGTGAAGATGGCCGTGTTCGCGCCGATCCCCAGCGCCAGCGACAGCACCGCGACGGTCGTAAAGACGGGAGTCTTGCGGAGATTGCGGACGGCATAGCGCAGATCGTCGAAGCGCATACGCTTCAGACGATATCATGCCGATCGGGTTAGGTTACCGGCAGCCGCTCTTGCACAGCTTGCGATCGACTTTGCAGGCCTTGCGAGCCTGTTTGGTGCCCGCGCGGGCCAGGCAGTACTGATAAGTCGAATCGCAGCGATTCTTGCACTCGGCCTTGCCGCCACCGGCTTCGGCTTCGGCTTCGGGGATGACAAAGGCAACGATCAGCGCGGCGAGGATGAGTCGCATAGTCATGTATCGACGGACTCGGAAAAAGACATTATAGACCGGGGGCCGCTCCCTTCTAACATTCCGTCTCTTCGACGAATTTCTCCACCGACATGGTGTAAATGGCCGGCTTGCCGTGCTGGTCGCTGGCGAAGTAGATCCGCTGGCTGTTGGGCGAGAAAAACGGCGCCGCCATCGACGGATTCTTGGCCCGATGCTCGGCCAGGGTCATCTCGCGCTTCACCGCGCGGACCAGCAGCAGGATGTAGGGCGACGCCTTGCTGCCGCTCACCCCCACGAACACGCTGGCATCGCTGTTCACGCCGAAATGCACGTACTGCGACGTGTTGGCGATCAACTTGTCTTCGTTGGTGTCCGGTACGAATTCGCGCAGGTTGTGGAGCTTGTGTGTGTCGGCAGGGTAGTTGAGATACAGGACCGTGCGGCCGTCCGGGCTCCACTGCGCCGGTCCGGTTTCCCCGTCGGCGAGCCGCAGACGATAGTTCTGCTGGCCGTCGTAGTTCGCCAGCCACACCCCGCCTCCGCGGCGATACAGGATGGAGGCGCGCCGCGGCCGCGGAATCGGATCGCGAATCTCTTCGTCCGCTTCGACGATGGTGGTCGCCGCGCCGGTGTTCATGTTGATCAACTGAAGCCGGTGATGCGCGTCTTTCTTTTCGACAACGGCCGCGTATTGGCCGTCTTCGGCGACGCTCGATCCGGGGCCGCGCTCGAAATCCTCGGGAATGCGATACACCTCGCGGGCGCGCAGGTTGGACATCGAGGCGCTCATCAGGCGGCTGCCGTCGAGAAAACAAATGGTCCCGTCGCCGATCAGGGTGAGCGACGAAGAATCCAGATCTTCGGCCTCGGTGAGCTGGCGCGATTGCCCGTTCTTCAGATCCAATCGAAAGGCTTCCAACCGGCCGGTCAGGTCGGAGGAGTACACCAGAAAATTTCCGCGCCGGGCGATGGCGCGGTTGTAGAACGAGGGCAACAGGCTGACGTGTGCCGGATCAGTCAGGCGCGCGACCTGGAATTCCGTGGCGGCGTCCGGATAGCGTGTGACGGCGGACGGAAAAACTCGTCCTTTTCCGGGGAGTTCGGCCGCAAAACCGGCTGCGGCAGGAAGCGACAACAGAAACCAGCGCCTCTTCATTAAAGGGGCCCGCGCCGCACCATCGCGGCGGTGCACACCCTGATCGTATCAGAACGGAAGATCGGGCTGAACCTGTTGCAGCACGGAGGATCGCGACAGGTACGGATACGGATTCACCGGACTGCCGCCCACGCGCACCTCGAAATGCAGATGCGGCGCGGTGACGCGGCCCGTGGCGCCCGAATATCCCAGCACTTCGCCGCGCCGGATTTCCTGTCCCGGAATCACGTCGAAGCGCGAAAGATGCGCGTAGCGCGTGGTCATCCCGTTGCCGTGTTCGACGATGACCATTTTTCCGTAGCGCCCGGCGTATTCGGCCTGATACACGATTCCGTCCGCGGCGGCGTGAACCGGCGTGCCCTGTTCCGCCGAAATATCGACGCCGGTGTGGATCGTGCCCTCACCCGAGAATGGATCTTCGCGGTCGCCGTAGCGGCTCAGGATGTGTCCGTTCACCGGCCAAAGGCTGGGGACGACGTTTTTCTGCCATGCATGCGCGTAGGTGTGAGCCAGCCGCGAAAAGCTCGCCGACTTGAGGAAGTTGTACTCCTCGATCGATTCCTTGTAGGTCGGCACCAGATCGCTTTCGCCGGCGATATCGTCACCGCCTTCCAGCTGGCGCTTCAATCCCAGCGCCATACTCACTTCGCTCGCCATCATCTGCAGCGAAGCGAGCTGCTCCTGCTTCTGATCGTTTTCGCGCTGCAGTGCCTGATACCTCGACCGCAGCGTATCGACCTCGGAGCGCAGGGAATTGTAGTTGGCGACCTTCCAGGTCATGCGCAGGTAGCTGGAAACCATCCCGAACAACGAAACCGAACCGAAAAGTGCCAAAGCCAGAATAAGATAGATGGATTGATGAGGGATGTGAATCCTGCGTAGCCGCCCGTGCAAGGAGTGCGCCAGAACGACGACGAAATATTGCTGTTTCATGCTTCCTAAGGAATCCTCTTCAATATTATTTCGGCCACGACCCGGGCCGACTTCAACCTGCGGGTCGTTACTGCCGGAGAACACCACAGGACATCGAGTGCAACGTTAACGAATTGTCATAATACCGAACTAAGGCCCGATTGTCAAGTTACATTCGTATAAGTCATTTATTTGCCATATCTTATGTGAGTCTATTTCGCGCGCTGCTTAGCGAACCATGTATCCAGAAAGTCCAGCGCGTCTTTGTGAGGGACCTCGGTTGGCGCGACCCGCTCGCCTAGGCCCATCGCCAGATCCGATTTCACCGTGTACGCCGGCCACTTCGGCACATTCTTGCCGTTGGGATCGCCGCCGGTGGCGAAGTTGACCCAGTAGGACGACATCGTGTCGCCCAGTTTCAGGTCCGCATCGGCGGTGCTGTTCACGTTGTTGAACGCATACGAAATCTCAGAAGCGTGATAGGCGCCCAGCTTGGCTCCGAACGGGCCCGGTGGGACGCGGCTGAAGTAATAGATATACACTTTCCCTTTGCCGCTTTTGGTCTGCATGCGGGCCCAGGTGCGCATTTCCCACCCGAAAGTCTGATCGCGCATGGATTGAGCCTGGGAATCGTGGGCCTGCTCGTCCGACCCGGCGGGATACAGCTTCAGATAGGCGGCGGCCTGATCCTTGAATCGATTCTCGGCGGTCCGCTTGAAATTTTCGGCCTTGACCGAGGCCGGAGTGAAGGCGGTGCCTTCGTCGGCATTCGATCCGATCAGCGTGGGCACATCGTTCTGCTTGCCCGCGGCGAAAATCGCAAAGACCTGGTCGGGCAGCATCCAGCCGTCGACGTTGGGACGCGCAAGCTCGCCGTTGATCTTCATCAGGTCGGCGGCCGGCTTGGCGCGCAGATCGGCGATGGAGGTAGCGTTCTGCTGCTTGGCGATCCGCTCGCCGACTTTTTCCGCATCGGCCAGGGTGGGGAGCGAGGCGAAGAAGGCCCCGCTTTCGCCGATGGCTCGTTGGAACAGTCCCTTGGCCAGCGGCGTGGCGGTGAGAGTATTGATGCTCCACGATCCCGCGGATTCGCCGAAGATCGTGACACGCTTGGGGTCGCCGCCGAAGGCTTCAATATTGTTGTGCACCCACTGCAGCGCCTGGATTTGGTCGAGGATCCCGTACTCGCCCGAGGAGTGCGTATCGGATTCCTTGGTCAGCTCGGGGTGCGCGAAGAATCCGAAAATGCCCAGCCGGTAGTTGATGGTCACCAGCACCACGCCTTTTTTCGCCAGCGCCTCGCCATCGTAGTTGGGAAGCGAGCCGGAGCCGCGCGTGAGCGCTCCGCCATGGATCCAGACCATCACCGGGCGATGCTCCTTGGCGGATTTCGCGCCGGTCCAGACGTTGAGATACAGGCAATCCTCGCCGACCGGCTCGTCGGCATGGTGGTAAGGAGATCCTTCGGCGTAGTTGGTCTGCATGCAGGTAGCCGCGAAATGGTCGGCTTTGCGGACGCCGTCCCACTTCGCCGCGGATTTGGGAGCTTTCCAGCGCAGGTCGCCCACGGGAGGCGTCGCATAGGGAACGCCCTTGTAGACCGTGATCTGCGGATTGGTCCCAGGAACGCCTTCCAGGAGCCCGGATTCGGTCCGGACTTCATTGCCCGCTACGAGGGGGAGAGCTGCAACGCAGCACAAGAGAAATCGCATCTAGACATCATATCCACATGCTCCAGGCGTGACAACGCTCGATTTTCCGGGTGAGCGGCTGGACCGGCGGATGTGCATTAATACCTGTGTGACCCGCGAAAAGCCGCTGCTGCTCTACGACGGGCACTGCGGATTTTGCAAGATCTGGATCGAGTACTGGAAGCAGCTCACCCGAGATCGCGTGGAATACGCGGCTTCTCAGGATGCCGGCGACCAGTTCCCCGAAATTCCCAAAAGCGCGTTTTCCGAATCGGTCCAGTTGGTGCGCACCGACGGATCGGTTGTCAGCGGAGCACGCGCCGTAGCTGAAACACTGGATCTGGAAAGAACCTACGAGCGGTCGCGCATTCTGGCGTGGCTCGCCGAGCGCGCTTATCGCGTCATCGCTCGGCATCGCGATTTTTTCTATTGGGCCACGCGGCTTACCTTCGGCACGCGCATCGAGCCCTCGCGATTCGCCGCCACGCAGTGGATCTTTCTGCGCGCGCTGGCTGTGATCTACGGAATCGCGTTTCTGTCGCTGGCGACGCAGATCCGCGGGCTGATCGGATCGCGGGGAATTCTGCCGGTCCACAGTTTCATGGACGCAGTGGCCAAGGAACTGGGCGCATCGCGATTCTACGCCATGCCCACCGTGTTGTGGATGGATGCCAGCGACGGGACGCTCACGGCGGTGTGCGTGTTGGGCACCGCGTTTTCGATCCTGCTGCTGCTGGGGCGGCTGGAAAAGCTGATGCTTGCGCTGCTGTTCGTACTGTACCTGTCGGTCAGCTCAGCCGGGCAGGATTTTTTGTCGTTCCAATGGGACGGCCTGCTGCTCGAATCCGGATTTCTGGCGATCTTCCTGGGCCGCGCGAGCATCGTGGTCTGGCTGTTCCGGTTTCTGGTGTTCCGGCTGAATTTTCTGTCGGGATGCGTAAAACTTCTGAGCGGCGATCCCACGTGGCGCGGCCTGACGGCGCTCGATTTTCACTATCACACCCAACCGCTGCCCAACGTGATTTCCTGGTACGCGGACAAACTGCCGCAAGCGCTCCAGCATTTTTCGACCGGCGCCGTGCTCGCCGTCGAGATCGGGGTGCCGTTCCTGATTTTCCTTCCGCGCAGAATCCGGATGTTCGCGGCGGGCTGCCTGATCGGATTGCAGGTGCTGATCCTGACCACGGGGAATTACGCGTTCTTCAACTGGCTGACGCTGGCGCTGTGCCTGTTCCTGTTCGACGATCAGGCCCTGGAGCGATTCGCGCCTCGGCGGAAGGCGGCAAAGCGGCTGACTACGGTGGGTCGAGCCTTCGCCGCCGTGTTTGCGGGAGTCATGGTGCTGCTGGGCGCGACGCGGATCCTGGAAGCATTCAGCGCGGCGCCGGAACCCCTCAGCGCAGCGGCGCGGATCGTTTCGCCGTTCCAGATCGTCAATTCCTACGGCCTGTTCGCGGTCATGACCACGTCGCGTCCGGAAATTATAGTGGAAGGCTCGGATGACGGCGACCACTGGACTCCCTACGAGTTCCGCTACAAGCCGGGTGCGCTGGATCGTGCGCCGAGGTGGGGGGCTCCGTTTCAGCCTCGGCTCGATTGGCAGATGTGGTTTGCGGCGCTGGGAAACTACCGGGACCGTCAGAATCTCTGGTTTCTGGGGTTTATTGCGAGGCTGCTGGAAGGCTCGCCGGACGTTGTCGGGCTGCTGCAAAGAAATCCGTTTCCGGATCATGCTCCGAAGTACGTTCGGGCGATGGTGTACGAGTACACGTTCACAAACCGGGGCGAGCGCGGATGGTGGCAGCGCAAGCCGCTGGGGACGTATCTGCCTCCGGTGGGGATGCGCGGGAAGTGACGCACACCCTAATCGTCATCGCGGGTCAGGTAGTAGTGGACCGCCGGGGTCACAATCAGGGACAGAATCATGGATGCCAGCAGGCCGCCGATGACGGCGATAGCGAGCGGCTGCAGCATCTGCGAGCCGGCGCCTAGCGCCAGGGACAGCGGAATCATCCCGGCGATGGTGGCTAGGGCGGTCATCAGAATGGGCCGCAAACGGCGCTCGCCCGCGTGGATCATCGCGTCGCGCGCGGACATGCCTTCCGACCGGTAGCGCTGGTCGGCATCGAGCAGCAGGATTCCGTTCTTTGCGACGATGCCGATCACCATAATCAATCCCATGAACGACGAGACGTTGAAGGTGGTGCGCGTGATCAGCAACGCAAGAAACACGCCGGAGGTGGAGAGAATCGCCGAAGAGAGAATCGCGGTGGGCGCAGCGAATGCGCGGAACTCGAACAGCAGGACCATGAACACCAGCACCACCGCGAGCGCCAGAACGAACAGAAGATCGCGGAAGGATTTCTGCTGTTCCTCGTACACGCCGCCATAGACGACGCGAATCGCGGGAGGAACTTCCATTCCGGCGACAATCTGCTTCACCATGTCCATGCCCTTGCCCAGGCTGATGCCTTCGAATCGTCCGGTGACGGCCACGCGACGCTGCAGATTCTCGCGGACGATTTCAGTCTGCCCGACTTCGGTTTGAAAGTCGGCAACGGAGCCGAGCGTCGCGTTCTTTCCCGATGCGCTACTGGTGATAATCGTGTTGCGGATCTGATCCAGGTTCGAGCGCGTGTTGTCGGGGAAGCGCACGCGAATGGTGTAGGCGCGGTCGTTCACCACCACCGGCGTTGTGGCGGGCTCGCCTTGGAGGACCGCGCTGGCATCCAGTTCGATCTCCTGTGGCGTAAACCCGGCGCGTGCGGCGACGACGGGATCGACATTCATCACGATCGCCGGGCCGCTGATGGTGTTTTCGATTCCGTCCTTCACGTCGGCGACGTTTTTGGTCTTCTTGAGCTTCTCGCCGATCTTGGTGGCCCAGGTTTTCAGCAGCACCGGATCCTGCGCGAACAGCTTGACTTCGATCGGCTCGGGCGAGCTGGTGAGGTCGCCGATCATGTCCTGCAGAAGCTGGATGAATTCGATATCGAGTTGCGGGTATTTTTCGTTGATCTTGCCGCGCAGCTCGGAGATGATCGCATCAATCGGACGGCGCGATCCGGATTTCAGCCGCACCGTGAAATCGCCGTTGTTGGCTTCAGTGACCGCCGCCAGACCAAGCTGCGAGCCGGTGCGGCGCGATGTGCCGGCCACTTCGGGCGTGGCTTGCAGGATTTTTTCGACGCCCAGCAGCACCTGGTTGGTGTCGGCGAGCGAGCTTCCGGCGGGCATCAGATAGTCGAGCACGAATCCGCCTTCGTCCATCGCGGGCAA
>Ga0070735_10001673_pt1 | contig 20920 bp, 23 predicted proteins | sample Coa_R1_FD_66443 | JGI IMG/M metagenome (GOLD analysis project Ga0070735, IMG submission 66443) | Surface soil microbial communities from Centralia Pennsylvania, which are recovering from an underground coalmine fire - Coalmine... | ecosystem: Environmental > Terrestrial > Soil > Unclassified ... | reverse complement strand
CGCCGCGCTCTCGACCGCAACGCTCCTCGACCGCGGCGCGCCGCACGTCGTCGCCGAACTCGGCGCCGTGGCGGCTGCGGCGATGGTAGGCGCGCTGTCGGGGCTCGTCGCGACCGGCCGCAAGGGCCTGGCTCCCCAATCTTCTCTCATCGTCACCTTCGGGCTCGCCATCTTCGCCTACGCCGTCGAGGTGGTCGTCTGGGGAGACCAGCCGCGTTCGTTCGCCGGACTCGCCGGAGCGATCGAGCTCGGTGGCGTTCGCGTCCAGAGGCAGTACCTGGTCGTCGTCGCCGTGACGGCGCTGGTCTTCGCGGCGCTGCACTTTTTTCTCGAGAACACATACCTCGGCAAAGAGCTTCGGGCGTGCGCTCTTAACCCGTACGCCGCGCGCGTCATCGGGATCGACGTCCACCGCATGGGCATCCTCTCGTTCGCGATCGGCGGCGCCCTCGGCGGCACGGCCGGCGTCCTTCTCGGCCCCCTCCGGCCGATCTCGTTCGATTCGGACATGACGCTCGTGGTGGACGGGTTCGCCGCCGCCATCCTCGGTGGCATGAAGCGCCCGCTCTTGGCACTCGCGGGAGGGCTCGCACTGGGCGTCGCCGAGGCCCTGGTGGCGGGCTACGCAAGCGGCTCCTACCAGACCGAGGTGGCCCTCTCGATGATGCTGGCGATCCTGGTCGTCCAAGGAGCGCGCCGGGCCACGCTTCAGGTGGAGCCGTCATGAAGTCCGCTCGCGTCGGTGCGGTCGTCGCGGCGATCGCGATCGCCACCTTGATCGCGCCGGCGCTCCTCGGCGAGAGCTTGCTGCCCGCCTACGTCCTTTTCGAGCTCGCCGCGATCGTCACGGTCGGTCTGTCGCTGCTGATGGGGTGCGCGGGGCAGGTGTCCCTGGGTCAAGGCGCTTTTTGCGCGTGCGGCGCCTACGCAGCCGCCCTCCTGTCGACCCACGGCGCGCCGACGCTCGCGGGTCTGGCGGCCGCACCGGCGGTCGCGGCGCTGCTCGCGCTGGCAATCGGCGTCCCGCTCCTGACGCTGCGCGGACATCACTTGGCGTTCGCGACGCTCGCAATGCAGCTCATCTTCCTGTCGCTCGTCGGACGCACGCCTTGGGCCGGGGGCGACATCGGCCTCCAGGGCCTTCCTCGGCTCCGGATCGCGTCGTTCGAGGTTACAAACGACCGCGATTACGCGTACCTCGCATGGGGCGCGCTCGCGCTCGTGGTGGTGCTGGCGCGCAACGTCATCGCCTCACGACCCGGGCGCGCCCTTCGTGCCCTCGCGACGAGCGAGGTGGCCGCCGAGTCGTGCGGCGTCCCCGTCGGCCGGTACAAGCTGGCGGTCTTCGCCCTCGCCGGCGCGTTCAGCGGACTCGCCGGAGGCATTTACGCGTACTACATCGGCTACGTGTCCCCGGGCTCGTTCCCGGTCCTGCTGTCCTTCGAGTATGTCGTCATGGCGGCCGTCGGCGGGCTGGGCACGATCTCGGGCGCCCTGCTCGGCGCCGCGACCGTCACGCTCCTCGTTCAGGTCCTCAACCGCGTCGCGACCCTCCCGGGGATGCCGAGCTATGCGCCGAGCGTGCTTTCCTATGCGACGTATTCCGCGTTGCTCGTCCTCGCCATTCTGGTCTTTCCGGCTGGTCTGGTCGCGGCCAAGCCGTTCGTGGCCTTGCGCTCATCCTTGGGTGAACGCGCGGAGTAAGCTCATCGGTCGGGCGGGGCGGCTTCCCTCACGAGAGACCTCGCCCCGCCACCGGCGACACCGACCGCCGCTTCCATTCGGAGTCCCTGCCGAACGCCGCCCGCGCCGAAGAACGCAGCAGGATCCAGGTGACTACCACCGCGCCCAGCGGCGCCACGTACCAGCGGCGCGCCGACATGCCGTAGAGCCGCTCGAAGTCGAGCCACGCGACCCAGCTGATGGTTACTGCGAGCAGGCCGACAGCGGCTCCTGCCCCCCGAGCCGGATGAGGGGTATATTGGAGGGGTGCGTCCTGTGCTTGCGCTCCTACCCGTGCTTCTCGTGGGCTGCGCCGCGCTCGGCAACTCCCCGTCGGGTGCGCTTCCGCTCGGCGCCCACGCGAAACCCGACGCGCGCGAGCTCGAGGAGCACCCTTGCCAGTACCGGGACGCGCCGCGGTGCATCGCGAGGTGTGAGGACGGTGACTCGCAGGGCTGCAACGGCGCGGGGGTCTTGTTCGAGTTCGGCGAGCCGTCGGACCCCGTGACCGCATCGAGCTTTTACCGCAAGGCGTGCGACGCCAACTACGCCCCCGGCTGCAATAACCTGGCGTGGCTCTATCTGGACGGGCACGGTGTCGCGCGCGATCTCCCGCACGCGATGGCGCTCTTCATGGCCGCCTTCGACGCCGCGAGGCTGGCGTGCGCGCGCGGCGATGGCAGCGGTTGTCTGCTCGCCGGCGAGATGCTGCTCGACGGTCGCGGCGTGCCCGAAGACGACGGCCAGGCGCTCGCGATGTTTCGGCGGGCGTGCGCGAGCGGCGAGCCCAAAGGCTGCGAGCTGCAGTGAGACCCCGTTGGAGGCGGCGGGGGCGGACCTCGTTCGCGGGCCCGGTCATGGCCAACCCGGTGCTTGGAGGACTTCACCGTGACTACGGCGCCCCGGCGTAAGAGCCGCGGACGACCACCTACTTACCAATTGCCGCCGCCAGGATCACCCCGATCGCTCAGGCGAGACCTACGAGCGTCACGTTCAGCCGGGCATCCTTGCTCGCGCGTTCTGCCTTTTTCGTCTCCGATGCGGCGGCCTTGCGTTGGGCCTTTGCCAGCTTGGTCGCGGCTTGCCGCTCCTTTTTGAGCTTCTCTTTGAAGGCGACCTGCTCGGGATCGTTCTTGCGACGTTCCCTCGCCTTGGCGCTGGCCTCGCGTCGAAGCTGCTTCGCCTTCTCTTTCAACTGGAGCGTCCTAGGGTCCTTCTTCCTCTGCTCCTTTGCGCGCACGTAGGCCTCGTGTCGCGCCATGCGCGCGCGCTCCTTCATTGACAGCGGGCGGTCCACCGGCTCGGCCTCTGCCGCGGCGCTCTTCGGCTTCTTCATTCTGCACCCGGCATGCTCATCTCGAGCGTTGGTTCGGCGGCCCGACGTTTCCGGGGCCGACCGCGAGGGCGGGGCGACGTCTCCGAGGTGGCCGACAAAACGAGCGCGTCCCCCACGGTCGCGCGACGCGTGGCACGAGGCAGACCGATCGCCTCGAGAGACGCGCTGAGGGCCGAATCGCCTTCCGCGTAGACGCGCGCGTAGGCGAGGGCGCGCTGGGCCCGTTGCAGGAGCGCCTCCTGCCTCTCTTGCAAGACGAGATGCGCCGCGTCGAGCGCGGAGCGGGCGACGGCCTCCGCCTGGGCCGCCACCTCGACCTCGGCCGCGCAGCGCGCCAGGCTCGGCGCGTCGACGTCCGCGAAGCGCACGTCGGCGAGAGAGGTCCCGAAGAGGTCGAGCAGGGCCTGAACGGCAGGGTGCATGGCGGTCATGGACCTGAACATACAGTCAGCCCTGTCTTCGGCCAAGCACTTCTCCATGGTTTCTATTCCCGACGACGAGGTTCTCGTCCGGCCATGCGGCGCGCTTGCGTGCGCGCGCGGGAGCGCGTACGCTGGTCACGCTCACGAACGTTACCTGGTTGACCACGCTCTCTCGATGTCGGGACCGCGACGGCCGTTCCTCATGACGCTCCGTGTGGGACGCGACGGACAATCCGGCGCGACCGTCCCTCCGATCCCCGGCGGCTCATTGGAAGGAACGCATTCGGTGGCCTCGATGAAGGCACCCTTCTGAAGAGCTGCCGATCGAGAGAGATTCGTTATGGGTACTCGTCTTTACGTCGGCAACCTTCCGTTCAGCGTCGCTCCTGACGCGCTGCGGGAGGCGTTCTCAAAATTGGGCGAAGTCGTCGATGTGCACATCGTCAATGACCGCGACACCGGGCAATCGCGCGGCTTTGGGTTCGTGACAATGGGCAACGCCGTTGACGCGGCGACCGCGATTAGCTCGATGAACGGCGCAATGCTCGACGGCCGTGCGCTCCGCGTAAACGAAGCGGAAGAGCGTCCGCAGCGGGGCGGCTTCGGTGGCGGTCGCGGCGATGCCTCGAAAGGCAACGGCCGCAGCAGCAGCCGCTGGTGATCTGCCGGCATCGCTCATCGAGCGATGGGACGGAAGAGCGCGGCACCGTCAGCAGGCGGTGCCGTGCCTTTCGCGGTGACGGGCGCGACAAGAGCGGAGACATCAAAGCAGGCTCTCGCGCGGCACGAAGGCGCTGCCGTGGTTACGTTGAGGCATCATGATGCCGTCTCTGCGAAGAAACAGCCTGGCCGCCCAGCGATTTGCCGAGCGACGTCGGCGGGAGAACGAAGCGCCCCCGCTTAGCCAGCAGGTGCCCGAGCTCGTCAGCTTGCAGCTGGACGTCCAGGAGCGGTTTGGAATGGGAGGGACCAGGTACATCCGACGCGTCGTCGTGGACCGCGCGCCGGCGTTGTTCATCGTGCCGTGCGGCGACCCGCGATGTATCGACGGTGAGCACGACCTGACGACGCCGATCATGCGAGCACTGCGCGCTCGTGAGACGTCGTTCGACGGAAGCGATGATTGCACTGGCTCGGTGGGAACGAGTGCCTGCGGTCGAGTGCTGCACTTCGACGCCGCGGCAGAGTATCGCGCCTGAATCCTCGTTCGCCTTCGCCGCCGCGCGCATGCTTGACGCGTAAGAAGATGAAGCGCAGTGTGTACCGTGAGGATAAAAGAAACACAATGGCGAATACATGGAAAGCGGGCGCCACGGTAAAAAAGTCGGGAATCTATTGCGTCCACCACGATGGACGCCACGCCGACGATCACGACGTCACGTGCGTAGCCGGTAAGACCTTTCCCGCCTGCGCGGCGTGCGGCGAGGCGGTCAGCTTCGTGCTCGTGCGGCACGCGACGCACGTCGGTCGACACGAGCAATTCAGACGGCGCGACGTCGCTCGGTGACGGGCCGGTCGCGGACCGCGTCGCCGAACCCGCGCTTGATGATCATCGAGCGCACCGGCATTTCCGACCGGATCTTGAAGCACGCGGCGCGGGTCGTGTTTGTCGCGGCAAGATCTCTTTGCGGAAAATATTTCTAAAAACAAGCAGGGCATCGAAACAATGCTTAACTTTTCGAGGCTTGGTGGCGGACGGTCACGAACGGTCGTTGCGACGAGCCGGAGGAGTAGTAGATGCCATTTGTCGGGTTCTTGGCGTTTGGAGTGTTGGTCGGCGGGGTAGGCCGGATGCTCGTTGCGGGGAAGGCGGGCGGCTGGATTGTCTCCCTGATGAGTGGCGTCACCGGCTCCGCGCTGGGCGGGCTATTCGGTGGGGCCGACACATTCCGCAGCGATCCCGAAACGGCGGCTTTCAGCATGTCGCTTCTCGGAGCCTTCGCACTGACCGCCGTCTATCACGTCGTCGCCGCTCGTCGGCGCGGATCGGCGTGACAACGAGGAGACTTCTTCGTCCCACAACGACCGAGAGAAAGGACGTCCCATGAACGTAGAAAACCTCATCGCGAGGAGACTGCGCGGCGAACTCGCGAAAGCGGGCGCCGCGATCAAGCGCTACGTCGAAGCGGGGCGAAACGCCTGGCGCCGTCGCGTCGGGATGAAGGACCGATACGGAGAGGTGCGGCCTCTCTCGTGGCACGCGCCCACGACGCGTTAGCGGTTGGCCGCGGCTGTCAGGCGACCCGTCGCGCCCTTCCCCAACCGAGCGGCGGCGAGACACGGCAATTTTCGCGCACCATCCGCACCACCCGTGCGAGCGTGCGGCTGCCGAAGGATGCATGAATCCGGGAAGGGCAGGTGAGCGATGAACGATGAGCTGGTCTTGGAAGAGGTCCGAATGGCCAAGAACACGATAGCGGACGCGGAGAGCGAGCTCACCAGGCTGATGAGCGACATCCAGGCCGCTCCGCGCGCCGAGAAAACCACCATCAGCGAGGCGCTCCACAGCGCCTTCCAGAAGCTCCGCGACGCACGCGAGCACTTCGCGCAGCTCGAGACGCTGATCCGAGGCAAAGACGCTTGAACCGCGCGAGCCGCCGGCACCCCCGCCGCGAGACGGCCACGAAAGGACACCGCACCAATGGACAGCCGACTCTACGTGGGCAATTTTTCTTTCAACACGAGCGGCGGCGAGCTCTGCAAGGCTTTCGCGAGATGCAGCGAAGCGACCGACGTTCACCTCGTAGGGGATCGCCAGACGGCGGGTCCGGCAGGAGTCTGCGTTCAGCAGTCATGGACGTTTGACCGAGGATCGGCGCCCGCGCGCTGCGCGGATGAGCCGCCGTCCAAAGTCAGAACGACAGGCCCGCGCCTGCCGTGACGCCCAGCTCGCCGAGCGGTACGCCTTCCACGAAGACGTAGGAGAGCTGGGACGTGAGCAGAACGAACGGGATCGCGCCGTCGGCGTCGACGACACGCCAGGATGCTCCGACGACACCCGCGAATCCCGGCGCCATCGCGTACCGCACGGAGCTCACCGTGATGCTTCCACCAAGGAAGGCGCCCGCACCAACCTCGAGCGTCAGGCGGCGGACCGGCCGATAGTCGAGCGTGATGAGAGACGCGTTGCGCGTCTCGTCGACGCGAAGTCCGCTATCAAAGTTGAGTCCCGTCGAGGTAAACGAGTAGTCCGCGCCCAAACGCCACCTCGGGCGCGCCCCTTCTTCGTGCTCTTCCAGGCTGCATCCGCTTACGCCCGGCGCACCCCCGGCCGACGCTCCGCATGCGACGGCGGGCCTTGCGAAGGCTGCCGTCGCGATGGCGAGGAGACCGACGAGCAGGGCCCTACCCAACCGAGAGCGCGGCGAAACGGCCATGAACCCGGGAGCGAGTACGCGGCGCGTGCTCTTTGGTTCCGGCGCGGCAACCCTGCTCGATGACGTGGGCGAGCGAGGCTTCCTCGACGCCGGTGCCGGTGGCCCACGCAAACGTGGGTCGGCGTGGTCGGTCACGCGAACCATTCGGCTGAAGTGAGCTGTAGACTACGACCCAACCATGCGCTTCGACTTCCGCCTCGCCCAGGGTCCGCGGCCCTCATCCCCCACACCCCACACTCCCTTTCGCATCCTCGTCCTCGGCGACTTCGAGGGACGCTCGAGCCGCGGGGTGACCCGGCCCGCGGCGGATCGACGGCCGGTCCGGCTCGATATGGACACGCTCGACGAATTTCTCGGTCGCCTGGGGGCCGAGGCAGAGTTCGATCTGCCCGGCGCGTCCGCACCCACCCGCGTCGGGTTCGCCACGATCGACGACCTGCATCCGGATCGACTGTTCGCTTGCGTCGATCGATTCTCGGACCTGCGCAAGACGAGACAGGGGTTGCTGGACCCCACGACGTTCGCGGCGGCGGCGGACGTCGGCTCGGATTCCGATACCCTCCAGCGACTCCTGGGACGCCGCGCCTCCCCGGCGACGACGACCGCGGCGCGGACCACCGACCCGGTCGCCGACATCATTCGTCCGCTCGTCGCCGGGCACGTCGTCCCAGGCCCGCCGAGTGATCAGCAGGCGCGGGTGGCGGCCGTGGACGCAGCCATCGGGGAGACGATGCGCCGGGTGTTGCACGCGCCGGCATTTCAGGCCCTCGAATCGGCGTGGCGCGGCCTGGAGTTCCTCCTGCGACGCATCGAGACAGGTGAGTCGCTCCAGATCTACGCGCTGAACCTCTCGAAAGAGGACCTCCTGGCCGATCTATCGGCCGCTGGCGACTTGGAGCAGACCGCGCTATTTCGGATTCTCGTCGAATCCGCCATGGGGTCGCTCGGCGCGAATCCGTGGGCGCTCATCCTCGGATTTTGCTCATTCAGCCTCGACCCGCGCGACCTCGAGTCGCTCGCGCGGATGGCAACGCTAGCGCAGGCGGCTGGGGCGCCGTTCGTCGCCGCTGCCAGCGGAGAGCTTCTGAAGACCGTGCTTCAAAGCCCGGAGCGAGTCGCCTCCGAAGATGGCTGGATGGCCCTACGGGCCGCGCCTTCGGCGGCCTATCTGGGTTTGGTGGGTCCCCGGTTCCTTCTCCGATTGCCGTACGGTCGGAGCACGGAGCCCGTGTCGGCGTTTGCCTTCGAAGAGCTTCCGGACGGCGCGGACCACGAGGCATACCTGTGGGCACCTCCAGCCGCCGCACTCGGCGTGTTCGTCGCAACGATGTTCGTCGAGTCGGGTTGGGGCATGAGCCTTCGTCCGGTTTTCGATCTGGCGGGTCTTCCGGTTCACGTGCACAAGGAAGGCGGGGAGGCCGTCACGACGCCCTGCGCCGAGACGTGGCTCACGGATTCGCAGGCGGAGGCGCTCGCAAGGCACGGGGTCATCCCGCTTCAATCGATCCGCGGCAGGGACGCGGTGCGTATCGCCAGCGTACCTTCCTTGCGCGAGCCGGCCGTGACGCTCGCCGGCCGGTGGGACTGAGCGACCGTCCGGCGTCCATTTTTGCGAGGACCCTGCCCACGAACCCGGACGGTGGGCCCATGACGACGGGCTACTCGCTGCGGGTCACGCTTTTTGTCACGAGCGGCATCCGGACACCAGGTCCGTGAGCGTGAAGACCGTGCCGCGCTGAGGTCGAGCTTTCAGCCGCTTCCGGTGCGCGCGCGAACCTCCGCGACGCCGACGACGACGGACTCAGTCGCAAGGGCAGGAGTACGGGTAGCCGGGGCCGCCGTAGTAGAACCACATCTCGTTCCAGCTCGGAGTTCCCCTCGACAGAAGCTCCAGCGAGTAGAGGGGTCGACATTGCGTCCCGGTGATCTCCTCGTTGAAGTTCGAAGTGATATACGAAAAGCTCGGGTTCCAGTAGCCGCCGTTGTACGCGTACGCGGCGACGCCGTAGCCGTTCTGTCCCTTCGGCGGGCACTGCCCGCTGCCCATCTGACCCTGGAACATCTGGGCCGGATCGCTCACCTCTCCGCCCATCTGCAGAGTCGAAGCCTGCGTCTTCATCGTACCGGTAAACGTCGGACCGGAGAGGCCCTGCAGCGGATTGCTGACGTACGCGCCGAGCGGAGGGGGGTTCTGGGCGGGCGGGGCCCACTGGGCGTAGACCCACCAGTTGGCCGGGATGCCCCCCGATCCGTTGAAGTTGACCGCCGCGAACTCGATCTCCACCTGGGAGCCTCCGACCGTGCCGTAAGGCAGCGTCTGGCCGAGCACGAAGGGCGTGTTCGGGTTCGTCCACCACTGCGTGCACTTCAGCCCACTCGTGGGATCCGCCACGTTGTTGAAACAGCCCGTGGTCATGTAGTTGTCGACGGTGGAATAGATGAACACGTGGGGATTGCTGTCGCCCCAGATGCCGTTGTCGACGTCCCACCCCACTTCGACGGTCTGCGTGTACGTCGAATCGATCACCCACACCTCCGCCAGGCTATGGCCGTAGAGCGCAGTCGTCGGGTCGAAGATCGACATCCACGCCGCGCCGCCCTGGTTGGGCGTATTGTTGAACCACCCCGCCACCGCGTGACGGTAGCCCGTTCGATCCGCCACGTCGGGCGTCCGGAAACGTGATGCGTTGACGGGCGGCATCTGCTTCTCCCGGACGGCGCCGAGGTACGCGTCCAGACCGCCGACGGCCTTGATCCGCTCCGGCATCGTCCGGAGCATCGGCACCGTCCCGGAGGGGCACTTGCGCGGCTGGCCGTTGGCGTCCGGCCGGCCCGTGTTGATCATGAGCTCTTGGAGCTCTTCGCTCGCCATTCGCTCCGTCGCTCCCTGCACGGCCGTCTCGGTCGCCTGCGGCGCGCTCGACGGGAGGCTCTGGGGAACGGCCTCGGACGGCATGGCGTTCTGGCCGGGTATCGCGGCGCTGTCGACGCAATCGATGCTCTCGTGAAACTTCGTCAAGAACGAATAGCGGACGTTTTCGCGCAGGTAGATGCTGTCGATGTATTTCTGGATTCGTGCATCCTGCACGGCCTCGTCCACGGCCGCCGTCGACTCGGCGCGCGAGCCTGCCGGGGCGGGCTCACCCGGCCGCGACGCGCTCGAGCACCCGGTCACTGTCACGAGCGCGATTGCACACCCTGGCCATCTGGGCATCGACATGGTTCCCTCCGTCCCCCGCGCGGGCGGCGACAGTCGTCAGCGGCCCGCGGGACGGCGGCCACCCTAAGGCCGCGCGGCTCTCGCGATCCATAGGTAGTTTGTCGGCGCGTTGGGCCCAGAGCGCACCGGTCGAAGCCGCCCCGCGCCTCGACGGCAGCTCGCGTCCTTCGTGAAGGTTTTGCGCTACACTGAGGCCCTTCCACGTTCAGGGGGTCGAGTGGGCCACCGAAAGACACGGCTGCAGTGGACGCTCGCGGGGCGCGCATGGGTGTTCGGGGCCGCCGTGTCTCTGGCGGTTCTGTGGCGCGCGCCCGCCCCGGCCCCGTCGGAGCGCCATGCGTCGCCGACGGCCGTCGCCGCTCGAGTCGAAGGGGCTCGCGCGACGATGAGCCGCTTGCCGGTGCGCTTCGAGCCGAACGTAGGGCAATTCGACGGGCGCGTGCGCTACCTCGCGCGGGCCGGCCAGGCGACTCTCTTTCTCACGGACGACGAGTCGGTGCTCGCCTTCCCCGAGCGTTCCCGGCAAGGCGGGCCCCTCGCCGTGCGGTTGCGAATGGCCCGGGCTCGCGCCACCACGCCACGCGGCGCGACGCCGCTCGTCACGCGAACGAACTACTTCTTCGGAAGCGACGCTTCACACTGGTACACGGACGTGACCAACTACGGGCGCGTCGTGTATCCGTCCGTCCGCGAAGGCGTGGACCTCGTGTATCACGGTGAAGAGGGCGCCCTCGAGTACGATCTCCTGGTCGCCCCGGGGGTCGATCCCGCGTCGCTTTCGCTCGAAGTCGACGGCTCCGATGGGCTCTCGCTCACGCTGGCGGGGGACCTCGTGATCGCGACGGCGGCCGGTCGGGTGGTGCAGCCGCCGCCTCACGCTTACCAGACGAAGGACGGGAGACAGGTCGACGTGCCCGCCGGATATCGCCTCGTCGACGGAGGGGCTCGCATTGCATTCGAGATCGCTCCTTACGACCGCAGCCAAGCACTCGTGATCGATCCCGTGATCGCGTACGGGACGTATCTCGGTCAGAGCGGCGGCGACAAAGGCGCGGCGATCGACGTGGATTCGTCCGGGAGCGTCTACGTCGCGGGGACGGTCTACGCGGCCGATTTTCCGCCGGGCAGCGGCCCTTACGCGTCCTACGTCGCGGGGTCTCCGACTTGCTTCGGCAGTTCGCCCGCTGTGGCCAAGGCGAACATTCTTTGCGGCGAGAACGTGTTCGTCGCCAAGCTCAACCCCGCCGGCTCGGCGCTCGATTATGCAACCTACCTCGGTCCGACCGCGGAGGGGGCTGCGCTCGCCGTCGACCATGCGTCCGGCGCCGTGTACGTCGCGGGAGCCGCCAACGTGCCGGGATTCCCGACGCAGAATGCGCTCTACCCGACCGCGCCGAGTGGCCAAAGCGGCTTCGTGGCGGAGCTCGCGCCCTCGGGTTCGTCCCTCGTGTTCTCCACCTATTTCGGAGGAAACGGCACCACTGGGATTACGGCCCTCGCCCTCGACGCCGCCAAGAACATCCACGTCGCCGGGCAAGCGGGGTTCGGCCTGCCCACGAAGAACGCCTTCGATTCGGCGTACGACAACGGCGCGTGCCCCACGCTGGCGGGCCAGACCGGCCCCAATCCCAACTACGCGTGCAATCAGTGGGATGGCTTCGTGGCAGAGATGGCCCCTTCGGGTGCGGGCCTCATTTATTCGAGCTACCTCGGGGGCACCGGCACGGACGCCGTGCTGGCCTTGACGACGACGCCCGGCGGCGATGCGTTCGTGACCGGTACGACGAATTCGACGGACTTTCCGACCAAGAACGCGCTCTACGCGGGACCGACCCTCCCCGTGGCGGGGGAGTCGAACGGGTTCGTCGCGCACGTCGGAAGCACGGGCGACCTCGTGTACTCGACCTATCTCGGCGATAACGGCGGCGCACGACCGACCAGTATCGCCGTGGATTCGGCGGGGAACGCGTACGTCGGCGGCGCCGGAGCGTCCGTGGTGCCGGAGACGGCGGGCGCCTATCAGGGCACCGGCGACTGGTTCATCGCGAAGTTCAACCCGCAAGACTCCGCGGTCGTGTTTCTGGCGGTCGGAGTCGGGGGGCAGAACCTCACGCTGGATGGCCAAAATAACGTTTGGTACACAGCGGGCGGCACGACCGTGGGTGAGCTGAGCGCCGACGGATCGCGCAAGGTCTTCGAGTATTCGCTGCCCCTGGCGACCGGCACTTGCGGCGGTGGAGGCATGGCCCGGGACGATGCGGCAAGCGTGTACCTCCTGGCCGAGTTGTGCATCGGAGGGGCCGCCGACGCCGGGACGGCCGGCAGCTTCGAACCGGTCGGGCCCTCGAACTTGACCATCTCCCAGGAGGTCCCTTTCGTTGCGAAGATCACGCTCGACGACGTGGACGGTGGGTCGAGCGACGTCGATTCCGGGGCAAGCGGCGGGAGGCAGAACGCCGATGCGGGCGCCGTCGCCTCGGACGGGAGCGGACCGGACGTGGCGCTCGGAGCCTCGAGTAGCCATGGCGACGCCGAAGGGGGTACGCCGGACGACGGCGCATCCGGGGCGGCCGACGGCAGCGCGTCGGGGCCGGACGACGGCAGCGATGCGGGCGTAGGTGCCAACGCGGCGCGAAGCGCACGAGGGGGCTGCGCTCTCGTTCCCTCCGACGCGGGCGGCCACCGCTGGGCGCTGGGGGTGCTCGTCGGAGCCGTGGCGAGGCGCAGGGCGAGGTCTCGTCTCGCGCGGAACCCCCGTCGCTCGTGAAGCAGTCGTCCCTATCTCGTCCAACGTGAACCAACGGCTCGCGGCCGGAGAAGGCCGGGTCATGGGTCCTCCGATGATGTGCCGACGACGCATCTTGCAGATGGCGGCGCTCGGTCTGGCGTCGGCACGCTGCGGTCCGAACGCCGTTCAGCCGCCCGCGATCGGCAATGTTCTCGCCGGAAACGCGTCCGCGCTCTTGGTAGGCTCGCTCCGCGCGGTGGGAACCGAGCCGCTCGCGATCGGCCGAGACGCCGGCGGCGTGTACGCCGTGACGCTCGTGTGCACGCACGCCGGATGCTTGGCGGGCGTGGACGCCGAGGAGATCATTTGCCCGTGCCACGGATCGAGGTTCGACGCGAACGGCGCCGTTCTCCGCGGGCCGGCGTCGGCGGCGCTCGACCACTTTGCCGTGAGCGCCGACCCGTCGGGCAACCTCACCATCGAGACGGGCACCGTGGTGGACGCCTCGACGCGGCTCAAGGTTTGACTGCGCTCTGAAGTTCTCCGGGGCGGTGACCCTCACCCTCCCCAAATCTTACCCCCGCGCGGCGCGCCTCGGATGGGCCCGCGGCTTCTCGGCATCGAGCAGCATCTTTCCCCAGCGGCGGATCGCCTCCGCGACCTCGCGGAAGCCGCGGCCCGCGGGGGTGAGCTCGTAGCTCACCCGGACGGGCGGCCCCGGATAGACCCGGCGGACGACCAGCGACCGAGCCTCGAGCTCCTTGAGACGCGCCGCCAGCATCCGGTCGGCGATCGCCGGCACGCGCGCCGCGACCTCGCTGAAGCGCAGGGGCCCGTCTTCGAGGACCGCAATGATCATTGCATTCCAGGACTTGGTGAGGATGTCGAGGGCCGCGAGGTACGTGGCGCAAAGGAGCGGATCTTCGGTCACGACCTCAAGTATGCAGCTTGCGCCAGGGAAGGAAAGTGCGTCCCGGTCAGCAACTAACTTTGAGTAAGTAACATCGAAACGGGAAGAGAGGAGAAATCCCAATGAAATCCCGTACCGTCGTCGCCGCCGCCCGTCTCCTGCTCGGGCTCATCTTCTTCGTCTTCGGCCTCAACGGCTTCCTGCACTTTCTGCCGCAGCCGCCGCTGAGCGGCCCGCCCGCGGCGTTCTTCGGCGCGCTCTTGGCAACCGGGTACATGATCCCGCTCCTCAAGGGCACGGAGGTGATCAGCGGAGCGCTCCTGCTCTCGGGTCGCTACGTACCCCTCGCGCTCACGCTGCTCGCGCCGGTCATCGTGAACATCGTCGCGTTCCACGCGTTCCTCGCGCCGTCGGGGATCGCGCTGCCGCTCGTCGTGCTCGCGCTCGAGATCGGCCTCGCGTGGACCTACCGGGCGTCGTACCGCGGCGTCCTGGAGGCTCGAGCCGAAGCGGGCGACCCGCCGTCCGAGCGCACGCCCCACGGGCGCGCCACCGCGGCTCACGCGTGACTCGCGCCCGTCGAGTGGGTGCTGCCATGGTGGTGAACCGACTCGTCGTGCGCTCCAGCCAAATTTAGCGGCAGACGCCGCTGTTCCGGCACGTGCCACTGCAGCAGTCGGAGCCGCGCATGCACATGGCGCCGGGGGCGCCCGCGTCGCAGGCCCTTCCGGAGCCGCTCCCCGAGCCTGCGCTTCCCGAGCGACAGACGTTGTTCCCGGTGTCGCAATTGTCGTTGCAACAATCGGAGTTCCGGTTGCATTGGTCGCCTGGACTGCCGCAGCCTGCGTCCGATCCGCCGCGGCCCGAGCTTGTGCCGGAGGACGCCATCGTGCAGATGGTGGAGTTCGACACGTAGCAAGTGGCCGTCACGAGGTTGCAGCAATTGGCGCCGCCGCTCGGAGCCACCGCGCACTGAGCCTGGCAATCCGCATCCGACGCGCACGGACAACCGAGAGCGCCGCTGCTGCTCCCCGATGAGCTCGGGCTTCCCGAGCTCGACGAGCCGCTGCTGGTCGACGAACCGGACCCTCCGAAGAAGGAAGGTACGTCCGGTCCCGCGTCGTTGGCGCCACCCCCGCTCCCACCCGTCTGGCCAGAGCTTCCGCACGCCCAGACGGTTCCGAGACACGCCGCGAACGCCCATCCACATGCTTTGATCATCTTGCCTCCGTGCCCCCTGCCGCCGCGTCGAGCGGCGCTTCGGTCATCATCGCCCGAGGTAGCGCGGCCGCCGCTCCCACAAGGCGCGAGGAGGGACGCCGCGGTGAGAGCGCCAGCCGCTGCGCTGGATTCGACGCACAAATCGAGCCCGCGAAGTCTACCCTCATCGAGCCTGCCTTCGAGGTCGCTTGAGCCGGACAACGCGAGAAGCAACTGCGTGAGGGGGGGCAGCCCCCCTGGCCAGGTGATGCCCGAAGCCCGCAGAGGCCCTCTGACCGCTCAGGGCCCCGGCCAGGTGAGGTCGAGCGCCGACCCACGCGGGGTGGCCTTCCACCGTCCGAGGAGGTTGCGCATCCGCTCTTGGACGGCGAGCACGAACGCCTCGGTGAGCCACGACGGCATCGTGGAGCCCAGAGACGACGCGAACCGGTTCATGCCCGCGACGACCTCGGCCGCCGGCATTCCCTTCACGCTCGACGTGAGGGCGCCGACCACTTGTTCGATCGCTGCCATCTCGTCGTCCATCGGCCGCGTTCGATCGTTCATCTCGGCGAGCGTCGCACCCGCCGCGAGACGCCCCCAGAAGCCCGACTGCACGCCCGCCTCGACCTCCACCGCGTAGTGCAGAAGGTCGTGCGTGAGATAGCTGCGCGTCTCGCAGTCGAAGGTCTCCCACGATTCGGGGGCCCGGGAGACAGCCAGCTCGTGCCGTTCGTCCGTGAGCTTCTTGAACAGAATGCGCATGGGGATCACGCGGCCTCGAATCGCGCGCCTCACTTCACCTCGGTCGCCTCGAGGATCGATTCGATGAGCGGCCGCTCGGCGATCTCGTGCGACGCGGGGACGATCGATTTGAGCTCGAAGCCGCGATCCGGCGCCATGAAAAAGCACATGCGAACGTTCATCTTCGTCACGCGCTGCGCGACGAACGAGCCTTCCACCTCGAGGCCCGGATACGCCTTGAAGCACGACCGCCGGCGACGATGCGTCTCCGTATAGACGTCGCCGCTCGCCCGGATGCTCTTCGTCATCGCGTTGATGAGTACGCGCGAAAATCCGTCGACGTCGTCCGTGATGGGGGGCGGCCCCGCCGGTTGCATGGGATCGACGGTATCTCAGCTCACGCGCTCCCGGTGCGATAAGGCGTCGCTTGCCCGGGATCTTCGCGCGGCCGACGTGTAGGCTACCCCGAGTGCGCGGCGCGCGATCCCTCGATACCCTTGCGCGCCTATCGCCCGCCGCGAGCCGCGTCGCCGCGTACGTCGCCGCCCTCGGGATGGGCGGCGCGTTCTTCTATCACCTGGCGACCCACTCGCAGGCGTACCTCGGCCTCTTCGCGGACGACTTCTTCTACTACGTCGTCCTCGCCGACAACCTCGTGCGCCTGGGGAGGCTCACCTTCGACGGGCTGACGCTCACCAACGGTTTTCACCCGCTCTGGTTCTTGATCATCCTGGTCGTGCGGATCTTCGCCGGTGGCCTCGGCACGGCGTTCTTCGCCGCCGTGGCGGTCCTCCTGACCGGCGCGATGCTGGCGACCTACGAGGCCCTCCGCGCCTTCGCGGTGTCCCTCGGCGCATCCCCGGCGGTCGCGGGCCCGGCCGCAGCGCTCCTCGTTCCGGCGGCCAACGCGCTCATCCCGATGGGCATGGAGATCGCCGTGGCGATCCCGCTCTTTGCCGCGTTCCTGGCCCTCGCCGCCCGCGCCAGGCTGCCCCTCACCTCGCGCGACGCCGTCAAGCTCGGGGTGCTCGGCTCGCTCACGGTCCTGGCGCGGCTGGACCTCGCGCTCGCCGTGGCGATGGTCGTCGGCGCGTGGCTCCTCCTCGCGCGCCCGCGGGCGGCCGCTGCGGCGCGTACCCTCGGGGCGTTCGCGTGCGGCGGGATCGCGTTGCCGCTCTACCTCGGGTTCAACCTGGCGGTGTTCGGCGCGATGCTCCCGCTCTCGGCGCGCGCCAAGCAGCTTCGAACGAGCGCGGGGGTCAACTTCGAGTTCCTGCGGGGCGCCTGGCCCGCGTACGGGGCCCGAAACGTCGCCCTGATGCTGCTGGCGCTCGGGGCATTGCTCTTTCTGTCGAAGCGAATGCCACGAGTACGCCCCGAGGCGCGTGCCGTCGCGGCGGTGGCGCTGACCTTCCCCGTCCTCTTCTCGGGGTTGAATGCGACGCTGAGCGACTGGTTCTTCTTCCCCTGGTACGCGTATCCGCTTCCCACGGCGGCGGTCGCCGCGTACGCGGTGGTGTGCCAGCTGATCGAGCCCGCCGTCGAGTCGGCGGTGCCAGGCGGGCTGGCCGTCGTGCTCGCGGCCGCGGTCATGATTCGTGTCCCCGTTCAGGGGATGGAGAACTTCCTGCGCTTCGGCCCTGGCTGGTCGGTGGACGACAACTCCCTTCAGTCGATGGCGGTCGAGCTCGGACAAGCCCTGAAGGACCGGCCCGGCCGCCTCGGGATGGGAGACAAGGCCGGGATAACTTCCTTTCTCGTCGACCGGCCCATCGTCCAGCTCGAAGGGCTGATGGCCGACAACAAGATGCTCGAGCATCTGCGCCGGCAAGACCCGCTCGATCGCATCGTCGAGGACTACGGGATCGACTACCTCGTCGTCAGCGTCATCGCGGGCACCCCGATCGATCGCCGGGGCGGCTGCTACGTCGTCGTCGCGCCCAATCCGCAGCAAGCGGGCCCCCACTCCTCCAAGTCCGTCGGAAAGCTGTGCGCCGACCCCGTGATTCACCTGAGGACGCCGTACGCGCCGCACTCCAATTTCATTCCCCTCGAGACGCTCGTGTTCGACGTGCGTGCGGACAAACGCGCGACGCTCGGCCCTCCGTGACGGCCTCGATGTCGCGGACCGCTCCCAGCACCCAACGCATTCAGGCGCTCGATGGGCTCCGCGGCATCGCCGTCCTGGCCGTGATCCTGTTCCACCACGCCCTCTTCGGCGCCGGATGGGTCGGCGTCCAGCTCTTCTTCGTCCTCTCCGGGTATCTCATCACGAGCAACCTGCTACGCGACAAAGAATTGCCCGCGGCCGCGTTCTTCGGCTCTTTTTATCGTCGGCGCTCGCTGCGAATCTTTCCTGTCTACTTCGCGTACCTGGCCGTCTTGGCGTGCCTCGCGGCCGTCTCGTCGAAGGCTCGCGAGTTTCATGACGACTGGCCGTATCTGGTCTCGTACACGTACAACCTGACTCACCTGAGCGCCGAGTGGAAGCTCAGCTGGTGGTACAGCCACTTCTGGTCGCTGTGCATCGAGGAGCAGTATTACCTTGTCTGGCCTCTCGTCGTGTACACGGTCACGAGGGGGCGATTGAAGGGCGTCCTCATCGGCATGATCGCCCTTGCACCCGTGGTTCGCTGGGCGGCGGCGCGGGTTCTCGCGAGCCGCCTGTCGCCGGAGAACCTGGGCGAGGCCGTGTACTGGTTCACTCCGGCGCAAATGGATGGCTTCGCGGTCGGCTCCGTCATCGCCGTGTTCCCATGGAGGGAGCGTCCGCACGAATCGACGCGAGGGGCGAGGCTCCTCGCGGCGCTGGCGATCGTCGCGGGGCTGGGGAACCTGCTTCTTTTTCTGCACGAAGGTCGGCTGCCCGAACGGCAGGACTGGACGTGTCTCGGGTATCCGCTCGCGTCCACCGAGCACGCGCAGCACGTCTGGAGCTACACGCTGCTCGACGCGGCCTGCGGACTGCTCGTCGTCGGTTCGGTTCGAGGCGAGCGCTGGACGCGGTTCTTTCAGCATCCGTGGCTCACGTTCGTGGGCCGCGTGTCCTATTGCGCCTACGTGGTACACCCCGGCGTCATCATCGTCGTGCGAAAGGCCCTCACCCCTTACGGCTGGAGCGACGACACCGTCGCGGGGCGGCTGCTCTTGCTCGCGGTGTCGCTGCCCCTCATCCTGGCGGTCTCCGCCGCCTCGTATCGGTGGTTCGAGGGTCGACTCCTCGCGCTCCGCTCGAGCGCACCGGCGACACGCTCAGCGAGCGTCTGAGCCGGTCGTCGCGGGCTGCCCGAAGAGGGCGTGATCCAGGAAGGCGACGACGCGAGACTCGAACTCCGGCGCGGCGACCGCGAGGTAGTCCCCGTGATGGGCGCCGGCGACGACCCAGAGCTCCTTCGGCTCGGACGCCGCTGCGAAGACGCGACGCTCGACGTCGAGGGGCGTGTCGTCGTCGAGCGTACCGGCGATCATCAGGATGGGGCGCGGTCCGACCGTGCCTAGGACGTCGATCGGGCGGATGCGGTCGGGGTTCACGCCCGACCATCGCGCCGCGAGCATGGCGGGCACGCGCGTGATCGGGCCCCACGCCGAGAACTTCGCCCGCCACTCGTCTTCGAACGAAGACCAGGTGGCGCACAGGACGAGCGCGCGCAGGCGCGGGTCGCTGGCCATGGCCATCGCCGCGGTGGAGGCGCCCACCGAAAAGCCGAGCAAGGCGACGCGCGCAGGCTGGATCTCCGGACGCGAGAGGGCGTAATCGACGGCGGCGCGCACGTCGAGCTGCTCGCGGTCGCCCCACGTCGCGAGGTCGCCGTCGCTTTCGCCGCTGGCGCGCGAGTCGTAGACGAGGATCCCGTACCCGTGCTGCGCGAGGAGCCGCGCCTCCGGAAAGAGCGACTCGCGATTGCCCCACAGGCCGTGCACGAAAATGACGACGGCGCCGCGGCTCCCGGGGGAGAACCATGCGCGCAGCGAGAGCCCGTCGGCCGTGTGCAGCGTCGCGTCCTCCAGCGTCGGCACCTCTGCGAGGGCCTGCGCGCGTGCGTCAGGGGGGACGGGCGATCGAGCGGGGTGCACGACGCTCAGCGCCAGGCGGGCGCTGCGCAGCGCGACCAACCCCGCCGTCACGGCGGCGATCGCGATCGAACCCCAGGCGAGCCAGCGGAGTCTGCTCATGAGCGGCGGCGTGTACAGAACTTCGGCCCGAGCGGGTCGTCAAGTGCCACTTCTGGCGTGCCACAAGCGGCACGCCGCCAGAAATGGCAGCGACCTCGAGGCGGTGAGAACGGCGCGCAACGCCGCGGAAGACGACGTAGTCATCGCGTGGCGCGCGTCTTGCTGACGCCCGGCCCGTCGCCAGCGCCGGCTCGTCCTGCGCTCGCGCACGAGGAGGACTCCATGCAACGAATGGAAGCGATAGCGCTCGGAACGACACGCAAACACAGGCTGACGGTGCCCCGCCTTCGCTCCGCGTCGCGGGGCCTCTTCTGCGCCGGTGCCCTCGCCGTTCTCGCGGCGTGCGGCGGCCACCCCGGCGGACGCGGAACGGAGGGGCAAGGGACAGGCCAGGCACCCACCATGAGCCTCGACGACGTCTCGCGCGAGGTGGGCCCAGGCGACCGCGGCGGCGACGTCGCCGCCGTGTATTCGTACCTGAGGACGTATGGATACTTGCCGAATCCGGACCTCGAAAAGGCGTACCCGTACTGGATGCCGCTCGTTTCACGCGACGCGACCGACCCGAGCGTGTTCGGACCCGAGATCGAGCAGGCCGTCCGAATCTATCAGGGGTACATCGGCGTGACCCAGAGCGGGCGAGTCGACCGCGCGACGCTCGACTTCATGAAGCGGCCGCGCTGCCCGCATCCGGAAAACGAGTTCGCCGCGCTGAGCAGCGGCGACAAGTGGAATCTCCAGCTAAGCAAGAACAACGTTTGGAACAAGACCAACCTCACCTGGACCATCTCGGCCGTGTGCACGCCCCAGCCTTGCGTAGCCAGTCTGTCCGACGTCGCCACGCCATTTCGCACCGCATTCGCTTCGTGGCAGGCCGAGACCACACTGACCTTTCAGCAGGTCATTCCCGCAAAGGGTCAGACATCGGTCACGGCGGACTACGACATTAGATTCTACAGTCCCGGTACGCCTCCGACGGGGTGGCCGGCCATCCCGTCAACGGCCTCCGCCGACACGGCATTTCGGACGAGCGGGACGCAGAGGATGGGGTTCAATCAGACCGTGACCTGGACCGCGGACCGCCTGCA
>Ga0070735_10001672_pt1 | contig 20922 bp, 11 predicted proteins | sample Coa_R1_FD_66443 | JGI IMG/M metagenome (GOLD analysis project Ga0070735, IMG submission 66443) | Surface soil microbial communities from Centralia Pennsylvania, which are recovering from an underground coalmine fire - Coalmine... | ecosystem: Environmental > Terrestrial > Soil > Unclassified ... | reverse complement strand
ACTCCCGCGATCCGTATCGCAGAACACGTACCGGCTCGATGGGCCGAGAATGGTCATCGCCAGCAGCGACGAGCCCGGGTACGACGGCGGTTCAGCGAGGACGAACTGCTGGAGGAGGTCCCAGTACGCGGTATCTCGCAGCGGCGCGCACGACTCGGCCGCGGCCAGGAACCTCATTACCCCAAGTGCCCGCTCCTCGTCCTCGACGAGCCCGTACAGGGCCGACCCGGCGTGAGTTTCGACATAGCGCGACGGCCGCTGGTCCGCGACAACTCCGGCCAGCCACAGGTGCTTCCATACGTCAGCGATGTTGCCGAAGTGCTGGTTCGCCACGGCCCCGATCCTATCTGGCTAGACCGGACTTACGTCGCCATCACGCGGTGAACTGCGCTGACCTGCGGCTTTGCATGGCCAGCCACAATGCTGTTGTCTGGCTACGTCCCTTGACTGCCTGACCACCGCGAACGCGGGTTGCTGCACGAGCATCGCGGGCCCGTGAGGTCGTTTTAATGCACAGAAAGCAACTGATCTGGATGAACGTTTGCCCAGCTCACCAGGCGAACACGACACTGGGGCACCGCCAGGTGCAGCGTTGGAACCTGCCCGAAGGCTGGGTCATCTCCAGGCACCCCGCCCACGCGGCGCTGGTCGGCGAGGCCGACTTCATCGCCGCCCAGGATGCGGCCGCGCCGCGTGGCCCGTCCGGCCCGGCGGTGCGGCGGTACCTGCTGGCGGGCCTCATAGCCTGCGGCCGGTGCGGGCGGCGGCTCGAATCCTGCTGGTCTAACGGCAGGCCTGCCTACCGGTGCCGCCACGGCCATGTCAGCGCTGCCCGTCCGGAACCGGGACGGCCCGGCAACACCTATGTGCGGGAGGACCAGATCCTGCCGCACCTGGCCGCCATCGCCAGCCTGCTCGCCACGCCTGGAGGGACACCGGCCTCGGTGCACCCCCGGCTGGCTCAGGTGACCGGCCCGGACGGCACGGCAGCCCTGATCGACCAGCTGCGCGCCAGCCGGATCGTCCTCACCTATCACCCGGACGACCAGACGCTGCACGCCGGCGCCCACGACGCGCCGCCGGTCACCATCCGCACGGACACCACCGGGACTTACGTGCACAAGGGCAAAGAAAGGAGGACAGCCTAGCGAATGCGAGAAAAGGCGCACCCGCCGCAGCTGCTGGCTGAGTGCGGGTGCGCGATAATGAACCCAACAGGGCCGAATCTGCTGTCAGGTGCTGCAGCTTAGCCTCGCGAAGGCATCAGCCGGCGGGCCATCGCGTGACGCTCACAGCAATATGGCCGCGCCGGCGTAGGGGTGCTAACCGTCAGCGCCGCAATCCTTTCGCGTCGGCTATAAGCTGCTCGAGGTCCGCAAGAACATCTTGTTCCCGGTTGAATCCGCGGGCCTGGATAAGCCTTGCCGCCTCGCGAGCACTGTCGAGGTCGCTGGGTGACGCATCCGTGAGTAGGTAGCCGAGATCCGTAAGATCCTGACTGCGACCAGCGAGAACCTTCACCGCGATCAAGTGAGCCGTAGTCGCCACCGGAACCGTTAGCTGGGGCAGTACCTCAAGCGGGTCGGCGCTGGGCACGATTTCGTTCTCAATGCCCCGAGCTCGCGAACAGCAGGCCCACGATGACATTGGAGCCCCGAGGCGCCAGCCGGACACCAGACAAGCGCTTTACGCAGTCCGCTCAAGCACTTCCACCGGTTCATAACGCGCGCGCGAAGTTGATGGACCACGTGCTCTGCTTGGCCGTCGTCTGGTACCGCGACAGCGAAGTCCAGGTCTTTGGTGAATCGTGGTACTGCCCTGGCGGAGACGGCTAGGCCGCCGACGAGCGCCCAGCGCACTCTAATCGCGTTCAGGTCGCTGACGGCTTGGCGTAGCGCCGATTCAACCGACGCCATGGTCCCGTTCCCTTGATAGCAGGCGTAGCCGGCCGCTTCGCGAGGGTTCGGCAAGCCAGGTTCTGACCATTTGATCGATGTCGGCCGGCCCGGCATGCGGGTGATCACGGTGCATCCGCTGACGGTACAGCTGGACGCCAAGTTCATGCATGTCTAGAGCGGACTGCAAGCGTGCCACCTCAGGAGACATTTGGTGTGTTCGGCGGAACGCGACCGGTAGGCGCTGACGAAGCCGCGCGAGGATGTTCCAGAACGCTCTGTCGGAGCTCCCGACACCAGTGGTCATATTTGCCCCTCGTCCGCCTGCGGCACAGGCTCGGTCGGCTTAGCGCCTTCCTTCGAAGATTTACAGCAGCGCGGGTCAGCGCATCCGTCGCCTACGAACTGGTCACGTGGTGCGCGACGAGGACAAGACTCGCGTTGCGCGGTCCTGAGCCCGGGCCGACTCCGGCTTACCCGCCGGGCACGGGCCAGTAGTTGGCAAGCGGGCCGCCGCATGGGGATGCCTGATGACCATCGGCTTCTGCTGCTGCCAGCAGCCCGGCGATTTGCTTGCAGTTCATTGACTCCCCCGTTTTCCCGTTTTCTCATCTAGCACATCGAGCGTGCCCTCACCGCCGCCAGAAAAGGGCAAGCGGACTACCTCATGACGGGGACGTTCGGCGACCCAGCCTTGGGCCAAGGCCTCGGCTGCCGACTTTGCGGAGAATGTTCCCTTGAATGTGTCGGGAGCGATCATAACTTGCACTGAACCTCCAGCGTTCGAAAATGGTGGCAGCTTGCGAGGATGCTCCTACTGAGGTGATGGGCAAGCAATGACATAACATGCTTCTAGTCCGAAACATGGTGATAGTGATACTGCCAGGAGGGTGCACGGGCGCTGGGTTCTGGCTGAGAGATCTTGCGTCACAGAGCGAGATCCGGCCGGGCCGTCCGGCTGCGCAGGAGTAATGTCTCGCCGCCCGTTACTGCTGTGCGGCGGTCGGGGTGGTGGTGTCGCTGGTGACGCCGTCGGCGCCGCCGATGCGGACCCGTCGCGTAGTCCCGTTCTGGAAGCGGATCCGTAGCTCCCCCACGTTGTTTCCCCGCGGCACGATGAAGGAGCCATCGACATGCCATTGCCCGACTCTCATCAGCGCGTTGATGATCTCTGTCGCCTTGTCGGCAACGGCATCGGGGAGTGGCTCCTCTGGCGAGACGTTCTCCTTATTCTCGGTCATTTGTCCAGATGCCTGACGAACGGTATCGGCATGCCCGGCCCCCTGGCCGCTAGCCTGCGCGCCACAGTTAACTAGCTGGACGGCCACGAAGATGTTACGGCGGCATCCGGCCCGGCCGCGGCAGCCGCTTTGAACGGTCATGCCGGGCTGCTTCAGACGCCCGGTGAGCTGGGGCGTCCGGTCCCGGCACACGACCTCGTTCGTGTCCGCGGCGGCGGGCCGCGTGGTGGCCCTTGTTTAGTGCGGAACCGGATCTTTAAGGCGTAAATCCCATATCAGCCCGTTTCTGAGCATGGGATCGTAGCTCGCACGCAGCCTGCCGCCACCGCAGGCGATGACAGGTCTTGGCAGTGTGGCGGCGCGCGCCTGCGTGGTCGCGGCAGCCGGATTCCAGGGTGTGGGTGAAGTCCCGCTCGCGCATAATCCTGATTTCGCGTGTTGTGGCACGTGAGAGGTACCCACGAACCCGGCTTGGCCGAATGTCCTCCGGTCGCTCTTGACACCCGTGGCGAAGAGCAGTTCTCTGGATTCTGAAGACAGTGCTCGACGAAACTCCCTCCAGCATCCTGCATTCCGCATCCTGCATATAGCAGGGCACGAATGCTTCGCCTGCTCTCTTTTCTCGCGTTCGCGTCGCTCGATTTAGGCTGCCCGCAGTAAGGGACGGGAAACGCGGGTTTGATTCTCCGCCACGATTCGGAAGTGGGGCGATCATGGCCGATGTGTCGATGACGCTTGCGGAAATGCTGATCGCTGCAGGAGGCACTGTGGCCGACGAGCCGCCATGCCCGATCTGGACAGGCTCTATGATCGTGCGCATTCCGGATACGCCGCCCGAGGCCGAACTGGCGTTCCTCGGCTACTTCAGGGGCTCGTTCCCCGTCGGGGCCAGCGTGCCCGAGCCGAGGGAGACAGCGATCGGGGCGCAGGTGATGGCACTGCGGACCGGCGGTCCGCAGGACCCCGAGCCGAGCATGCGGACGCCGGTCACCGTGCTGATCGTGCAGCTGGGGGTGAACTTCGACGCGTGGGAGTGGGGCACGGGGAGCGTGTCTGAGGGTCTGCTGACGATTCCGACGCTGCAGGTCCTGTTCACGCAGCGCCGGCTCGACACGGGACAGGTCGAGATCATCAACGACCGGATCGAGGCAACCGGTATCGACGGGCTGCCTGAGCTGCCGGATCCACCGGACGGTGGCACGCTGGACAAGTGGATGGCCAGCGTGCTGTTCACCATGGGCAGCACCGTGCTCCCGCTGCAGGTGGGCTGGCAGCGGGCGAGCTACGACGTGACACCCGCGCCCGACTCTCCCGGCGATGTCACCACGGCGGACGCGTCCGTGACGGCCAGCACGCTGCGGGTATCGGGGTTCAGCATCGGCTTCGCCGAGTGCGCGCTGCAGGTCACGGTCTCCGCGGAGCTGGCGGTCGGCGGGCTGGGCCTCGCGCTGTCCGGGCTGGGTTTCTGGGTAAGCATGGACGGGTCGATGGCCACAGGGGTGACCTGGACCGGCGCCGGACTGGATTACCAGACGCCGCCGCCCCCGGCCAGGAAGCCGTCGCTGCAGATCCTGCTGGCGCTGGCGAAGGTCTCGCATCCCGGGATGGCCACGTCGCTGGCCGGCCTGGGCCTGCTGGCCCTCAGGGACTTCCTCACCGTGATACTGAGCGCCTACTACGGCGAGAACGAGGCCGGCTGGGTCTCCGTATTCGGCTACGGCGAGATCTCCATCGCGTCCAGGATGTCCCCGCTGGGCGTGCCGCCGGCCCTAGTGATCAACGGCTTCTCTCTGGGCCTGGGCATGAACAGCACCGTGCGGGTGCCCAACGTCGCCGACATCGGCGACTTCCCCCTCGTGCGACAGCTGGGCAACCCCGGTTCCGCGCTGAGCGCGATCCAGGCACTGGACTCGCTGGCCGGCCCAGGCGGATGGATAACCCCGGCCCAGGGGCAGTTCTGGTTCGCCGGAGGCATGCAGATCAGCCTGATCGGCGGTTTCGTCACCACCAACGCGATGATGATCTTCGAGGTGACGACCGAGAAGGACGGCGCGGTCAAGCTGATGCTGATCGCGTCCGCCACGCTCAGCTTCCCGAAGACGCCCAGAGGGGGCCGCGACCCGCTGGCCAAGGTGATCCTCGACCTGGTGATCGCCACCCAGTTCCTGAGGGACACGACGATCTTCACCATGGAGGTCGCACTCGGATCGGGCTCCTACATCCTCGACAAGCGGTTCCAGCCGACTGGCGGCATCTCGCTCTACATCCGCTCCAGGACGCTGGCCTTCGCCTTCAGCGTCGGCGGCTACCACCCGCAGTACCTGCCGCCGGCCCGGGATCCGGACTACCCGGTGCCGCCGCGGGTCGGCCTCGTGGGCAAGCTGGCCGGGCTGGTGACACTGCGGTTCGAGTCGTACCTCTCGGTAACCCCGAACGCCTTCATGGTCGGCTTCGCGGGATCGCTGATGTTCTCCGCCGGCGGGGCCTCGTCGATCCAGCTGTGGATGATGGCCCACTTCGAGATCCTGATCCAGTGGAACCCGTTCTACCTCGACACATCCGCCGGGTTCCGGGTCGGCTTCGCGATCACGATCGGCATCGGGGCGGTACGGCTGCGGATGGCGGTCGAGGTCGGGGCGATGGTCGGCTTCTGGATGCCGCCGTTCGGCGGCCGCTTCGGCATCAAGCTCTGGTTCATCACGCTCAACATTCGGTTCGGCGCCCAGCGCCTTGGCCCGCCGCCGGTCCCGTGGGACGAGTTCAGCCTCATGCTGCCCGACCCAGTCAGCGTTCAGCCGGAGGACGGCGTGCAGCCGCCGGACTACAAGGCGAAGCCCGAGTCCCGCATCGCCCCGCGTACTGGCGGCACCGCGGATCCGCTGCTGGGCTCCAGCGAGGGATTCACCGCCGTCACGAACGCGGCGATGTCCGCCAACCGGGTCACCCTTAACGGCGCCGTTGTCGCGCAGACGGGCCAGCTCGCCGCGATCCGCCCGATGCAGCTGCGCCGGGTCGACTCCACGCATCAGGTCACGCTGCTCAGGAACGGCTCAGAATACGACCCCCGGTCGGAGGCCGATCCGGACAGGCACTGGGTGATCGAGGCCGTGTGGGGCGAGGTCCCGGTGGCGTTGTGGGGCCAGCCCGTCACCGACATGAACAAGGAGCTGAACGCCCCCGAGACCATTCCGGACCGGATCGCGGGGCTGCGGTTCACCGTCCCGGAGCCCGTCTACGGCCCGGAGCTCGGGGTGGTCAGCGCGGCGGCGCTGGCGGTCTCCCCGGTGCTGCCGGAAGGCCTGACCCCGCTGCGCGACCCCAGCGTCGCGGCCCCCGGCGCGGACGTCGACCCGCTCAGCGTCCGGAAGATCGCCGACACGATCCTCATGAACGCTCCGGCCCGCACCGGGCTGTACGCGGAGCTCACGGCCGCCGGCATCGCCATGACTCCTGAGTCCGACCAGCGGCTCACCGAGTATCACCGCAAGATCAACAGCATGTACACGACCGCTCCCCTGCTCACAACGGCGTGAGGTGAACCGGCCATGACCGATGACTCGACACCAGTGCTCATGGGCAACCCCGACATGGAACTGGTGCTTCGCGACTTCCGCAAGCCGGCGGTGCTGCCCGGCGTCTACACCGTCGAGGCCGGGCAGCAGCTCATCGACGCCGACCCAGGCTCGCCCACGTACAACCAGCGCGTCGATACCGACCCGCCGCTCGAGACGGCGACGCAGAGCTATGAGTTCCGGCCGCTCCAGTTCTCCCTGGACGAAGGCTACGTACATGCCTGCTACCCGGCGGACGGCAGTGTCGGCCGCTACCCTCAAGTGCTGCCGCACGTCACCCTCAATCGCGACATCCTGCCCTGGGAACGTCAGCTCATCGGCGCCCGCGTCGCGGGCGACGCACCGTGGGTAGCCCTGCTCGTGTTCGCCGTGGAGGAGCTGGCCGACCAGGGCGAGGCGGTGAGCCGGCCGGTCACGGACCTGCTGCAGCCACCGCCCGGCGTAGTCGGCCCCGCGATCAACTCGCAGACCGTTCCGCCGGACATCCTCGCTTCCGACTGCGACGTCATCGACGTACCAGCGGCACTATTCGCCGCGGTCGTGCCGCGTGAGGAAGAGCTGCACTTCCTGGCGCACACCCGGCAGGTCTCCCTGCCGACCACCCGCGCCGACGGAGAGGTGCTGACCGAGGGCGACTTCTCGGTGGTCATCGCGAACCGGTTCCCACGCGAGCCGGGCGGCTACGTGGTCCATCTCGTGTCGCTGGAGGGCTACATCGGCCGCCTCAGCCCCGGCGCGATCCCTGACGATCAGCTCGTGCGACTGTGCTCGCTCTACTCGTGGACGTTCGTGTGCGACACGGTCAACACATCGGATCCCTACGCCCTGCTGCAGGGCCTGGTCGCCCCCACCACCACGCCGCCGGTCTCCCCGGCGGACGCGGAGCGGCTGGCGCTGCGCCTGACGCCGGACCCCGAGGCGAAGCTGAGCGACTACGCCCGGCGCCGGCTGGAGAACGGCTTCGTACCCGTCTCCTACCGGCTCACGACGGGCGAGCTGACCCTGGCCTGGTATCGCGGTCCCGGCACACCGCTGACCGCGCCCGCTCTGCCCGCCCCGCTGGCTCCGAGCCCGCAGCCCTCCTCCGACTACCTGCTGATCTACGAACCCGATCATGCCGTGTTCGATGTCAGCTACGCCTGCGCCTGGGCGCTGGGCCGGGCGATCGGGCTCTCCGATGCGGGCTATGCCGAGGAGATCGTCCGTGCCCGGAGGCAGCTGGCCAACCGCGCCACCCAGCTGGCGCTGCTCGCCCTGGACCCGCACCGCCGCGCGGTCGAACCCGAGGACGTCACCGGCGTCCGGGCCTTCACCCAGCTGGCTGAACGCGGCCCGGGCGCACTCGTCGCGATGGCCGCGCCGCAGACCACGGTGCCGACCCCGCCGGCCGCGCGTCAGGGTGCCCTGGCCCTGTCCTCGATCGTCAGCGTGCTGGGCATGAGGCAGACCCGGGCGCAGCTGACCCGCACCGCCAGTCAGCTGGCCGGCGCGATGCCCAACTGGCTCGACCGCCTCGCCCTGCTCGACGGCGTGCCCTTCGGCATGCTGGTCCCTGATCCGGTCATGCTGCCGCCCGAGTCGCTGCGGATGTTCCGCATCGACCAGGGGTGGATCACCAGCCTCCTCGACGGCGCTCGCGACGTGGCCGCCGCCACCGGCCTCGACTTCGCGCTCGACCCGTTCCTGCGCGGCGCGACCGGCAACACCCGCAATCAGAGCTCGCCGGCCGCGGCGGGCCTGCTGATCCGGTCCCAGCTGGTGATCGACTGGCCGGAGTTCGACGTCACGACGACGCATAACGGCCAGGCGCTTAACGAGCTGCGCCGGGAGCTCGTCGCGCCTGACACGATCCTGCTGTTCTATGACCGGATCCCTGACGAGGTCTTCATCCGCGAGCCCGGCGCCGGCATCCACTTCAGCATCAACGGCGCCAGCCGGATCAGCCTGCGCCAGCTCGACCCCGCTCCCGGCGCAACCCCGCCGCTGGGCGCGCCGCTCACCACCGAGTTCCCCGACCGGGCCTCCGGCGAGACAGTGTTCGACTACCTGCGGCCCCCGACGGCGGCCGACAGGCTCCCGGAGGTGATGGACCTGCGCGGTCCGCGCGGACTGGTGCGAGCGCTGGCCGAGGCGCTCGGCTACACCGACCTGACCTGCGCCCAGTTCGGCCTCGAGCTGACCAGCGCGCCGTACCAGCAACGGCTGCGGCCCTATGACGGCTCCGCCATCGACATGCCCGGGGGCCCCGAATGACCGGCACCAACCTGACCGACACCGACCTGATCGTCCCGATGCGCGTGCACGCCCTGGCGGTCAACCGGCACCTGTACAACACCAACGGCTTCTACCGCTGGCAGCCCGACTTCTACAACATGACGTTCAATAAGCAGAGCGCCGAGCCGTACCGGCCGTCCGCCCTGCCGTGGTGGGAGTGGCCGCTGCTGCGCGAGCCGGGCGGCAACCCGCCCTTCGACCTGTTCGGCGGCATGCACGTCCAGTGGGAGCTGCCCGAGGCACTCACCTCCGGGTACACCGACCCCGAGACCGGCGCGAACGTGTTTCCGCTGGTGCCCAACCGCTGGCTGGTGGTCCGCTACAGCGGGCCGGAAAACGAGCGCAAGGCTCGCGGCTGGGTGGTGCAGAGCGACTACCTGGAATCCGAGCCCGTCACCGGCGCTGACGGTCAGGTGGTCTGGGGCATGGACAGGTACATCACCCCCGGCGTCGAACCGCCGCGGGAGGACTGGGTCGGCCGCATTCACGATCTGCGGACGCCGTGGCAGGAGCCGGCGCCCCGGCCCGGGTTCCTGACCGCGATCGGCCCGGGCACCCCAGGATTCGCGTTCTTCGACGCCTACCACTGCGGTGTGTTCTCGATGCGCGACGACCTGTCCGACCTGCACCCGGCCGGCGGCGTCGGCGACTATCCCCGCGGGCCGCTGCAGCTGAGCTACCAGGTGCTCGGCTGGTATTCCGACGACCAGTTCGACCTGCTCGCCCAGGCCAGCCGGGGGGACCTCCCCGGACTGCTGCCGCCCGACGCGCACACCCTCGCGGATCTCCTCGACGCACTGGGGTGGCGGCCGCCGGTTGACGACGACGGCGAACCTGCCCTGCCCGGCTCGGTGGTGCGCACCGTGTACTGCGGGCGCGCCCTCGGCACGTACTGGGACCTGACCGATCGGATCCCGGACCCGGACAAGCCAGACGTGGGCCTGGTGAAGGTCACCATCGGCCAGTCCACCGACGAGGTGATCGGGGCGCTGGTCCGCCATCAGACCGGCGACGTGCGCACCGCCGAGCTGATGCAGGCCCTGGTCCAGGGCACCGTGGAGAAACTCGACGACGCCGTCGGCGGATACTCCATGGACCAGGAGACGCACACATCCCAGTTCGGCGGACCCGACGCCGGCCTCACCTGGGCGATCCAGCCCCGCCCGGACGTCGAGGAGCCGCCGGACCCCACCGCCGAGGACCTGCTGTGGCTGGCCCAGCTCAACCGCGACCAGGCCGCCTTCGAGGACACCCTGGCGGAGCTCGCATATCTGCGGCAGCGCTGCTGGACCCTGATCTACCTGCTGGAACTGCCGTACGGCTTCAACAGCGATGAGGACGCGGCCGCGGGGCTGCTGGTAGAACTCACCCACCTGCTGCGCAGGGCCGGCACGGTCGCCTGGCTCGGCGAGCTCCCGGCGGATCTCGCCCCGCCGGCCGGCGCGGCCGTCGTCAGCGACCTGATCAGGACCGGCAACAGCGGATGGCTCGCCTCGCTCACCGCCGATCAGCGCGTCCAGCTGATGGAACGCGCCCGCGAGGTGGTCTACCGGGGCCTTCCCGCGTACTTCGGCGTCAAGCCGGCGGACTGGGATCCCGGCGAAGCCAGGGCCGAGATACGGGAACTGGAGGCGGCGATCGAGGATCTGACCCGTCAGGCCGCGACGCTGCGCGGGCAGATCCCGCACGTCGCACCGGGCGAGGACGAGCACGATGACGAGGCCCTTGACGCGGCCGCCGACCGCTTCGCCGACGAGCACGGACTGTCGCCGGAACTCCAGCTGCGGCGCGCCGCGGCCAGCTCATTCTATGTTCCAGGCGATCCTGTCGCGATGATCGAAGGCGCCGGCAACTTCCAGCCGCTGACCCGCGACGCGGACGACCCGCTGCCGCTGCGGGTGGCCTCACGGCTGCTGACCGAGGTCACCATCGACGGCACGCCGACGCTCACCCCGGCCACCGCGCCGTCGCCCGACCTCGACGGACTGCCCCTGTACGTGCGCGCGGACGCCGAGGCGCTGCTGTGCGAGTTCTCCGTGCTGGACAAGGCGGCCATCACCCCTGCCGACAGCGGGACGGGCTACGCCCTCGAGATCGTGGTCGCCGACCCGCCCGCCAACTCGAAGGGGCCCTGGCCGGAATACACCCGGCAGTGGCGCCAGGCCTGGCAGCCCGCGTACATCTCCTGGTACCTCGACTACGTCCGCCTGCCCTACACCGACGAGGACGGCCCGCACTGGGAGCTGAGCCCCGTCACCCTCGCACAGGTCTGGGACGGTGAGAACGCCGAACCGGGCACCGGCAGTGACGAGGGGGGCCTGCGCTGGCATCCGTTCGCCACCCGCTCCTACCTCACGCCGGCCGCCGACTACATCATGCGCTCGCAGCTGACCCGCTACCTGGAGACCTTCCCCATCCTGCCGCGCGAGGGCCTTATCGCGCTGCGCCGGGATCTGGCGGCCTCCGACACGCTGCTGCAGACCCTGGACGGATTCAACGACTTCCTGCTTCAGCGCAACCCAGGCCTCAACGAGCAGCCAGAGGCGGACACCATCAAGGTCACCGGCCTGCAGGACACCGTCCCCACGCCCGGCGCGAACAGCTTCCAGGCGATCCGGGCCGGTCAGTTCTTCTTCCGCGAACTGGACATCGTGGACCGGTTCGGCCGCGTGCTCAGCATCGTCAACGACGACAACGCCCACAGCTTCGTCCCGGTGCGCGCGCCGAGCGTCGAGCCTGACCACGTGGCCAGCGACACCATCACCAGCCCGCTGCGCTTCCTCCAGCTCGGCCCCCGTGTCCTGCAACCCACGCGCCTGCAGTTCGACGCAGAACGGCCGGGCAATCTCGGACGCACGGACAAGGCTCCGGTGGCCGGGTGGCTGATCTACAACCTGATCGACCGCTCACTGCTTGTCTACGCGGCCGACGGAACCGGACTCGGCGCCGTGCGGCTGACCACGAACGCGGACGGCGCCCAGCACGCCAGCTGGCTGCCGTTGCCGTTCTCCCCGTTCCCTGAACTCGACACGCTCGGCTTCGCGGACACGCACCCGGAACTGCACGGCATGTTCAGCGCCCTGATCAGCCGGCCCGACTCGGCGCCGGCATTCCTTGCCCTGATGACGAGCATCGACAACAGCCTGAACGCCGGCTATGACGAACTAGCAACCGACGACCAGACGCTGGCCAGCCTCACCGGCCGCCCGATCGCCGTCGTCCGCGCTCGCCTGCGACTCGAACTGCAGGGACCGCCGGTGGCCAACCCGTCGTGGGATACCGCCACCCACCCCGACGGACTGGATTACCTCGAGACGAACTTCCCGATTCGTCTCGGGGATCCCATTGAGCCGACGGAGGGACTCGTCGGCTACTTCACCGCTCCCCCCGGCACCGAACCGGTGCTCGGTGCCGACGAACACGACACCGACTACCACACGCTCTTCGCCCGTCTGCCCGCCGACCCTGGCGTCAGCGACTACGTCCTGCCGATCACCAACGGCGATGACCTGGCGCTGCCGCCTCGGTACATCGCGGACGAGGAGCACCCGCCGCTCGCCCGCTACGTGACGCTGCTCGCCGATCCGCATTCGGTGATCTACGCCATCACCGACTTCCTGCCGATACGGTTCCTGCAGCTGAACGCCGACGAGGTACACGTGTCGCTGTCGGATCTGCGTACCGTGGCGACCGTCGCGCCGCTGCTCGGCGTCACCCGCAACCAGCGGTACGCCAGCACCACCATCGGTGAGGGCTACGGCACCAGCACACCCAACGCCGGGCCGGTGGACACCATCCTCGACGGGCGTCCGTGGACCTGGTACGAAAGCTCCCGGCCACCGCTGCCTGGTGAAGGCGTGACCATCGACCTCGGCGAAGTACACGACGTCGTTATGATCGTCGCGCACTTCGGAGAGCCCGACGGGAAGCACAGCGCCCCCGCCAAGAAGCTCCAGTCCTCGCCGGACGGCGAGGACTGGGCCGACGTGGGTGCGGCGGCGAGCGCCAGCGATACGGAGCTGACCTGGCCGGGGCCTGGCAGCGCCCAGCCTCCGATCGCGGCCCGGTACCTGCGGCTGGAGATGACCGAGGCGGCCGCCGAGCCGACCGTGATCCGCGCCGTGGAGATCACCTGCGACCCCGACGACAACCACATGGTCATGCCGCAGCCGGCGCCCTGGCATGGCACCTTCGACTGGAACGAGGCCCGGCCCGCGGGCGAGGGCGGATCCTGGCACGCCTACCCGCTCAGCGCGGCCGACACCCTCTCTCACCCCGACGACCCGCCGCAGATCGCCAGGGCCGGATACCTGCGCCAGCGGCCCCCCGCCCCCGCAGCACCCGAGGAGGACTCTCAGCGATGACGGACGAACACGCACCGCTCCAGCAGGGGACGGCGTTGCTGCCGTACCTGCTCACCTGCACCCCCGACCCGCTGTTCGTCAGCACCCAGGCCACCAAAGCCCTCGGCAAGCTCACGCTCATGATCGGAGCGACCTTCCCGCCGCTGCGCAACAGCCGGCTCGAGGACTCCAGCTGGAGCTACGGCCCCGACGGCACCGGGGGCGGTAGCCTGCCCCCCGGACCCAGCAGCGAAGTCTGGTGCCAGAAGTTTGTTGTCGACCTGCCACGCGGGGAAGAACCTACCGACCTCGCACGCATCCCAGACTCGCAGACCCTCAATACGCTCGTCGTCCAGCTCCCGCAGTGGAACGTCAGCAGGGCACTGGTCGGGACCGACATCGCCCGCTTCACCTTCACCCCCGCGCGCGGCGGCAGCGTCAGCTTCGACGGCTCCAGCTACATAACGGCGGTCATCGACAAGATCCCCATCAACGCCGAGCCCGGGACCGCGTCGGTCACCATCACCGAGACGACCTCCAGCAGCTCCGCGACCGCCGGATTCGCCGATCGCCACGCTTACCGCGACGCCCCGAAGGTGACCACGGAGTTCTACTTCTACGACCTCCATCCACGCGAGCCCGCCATCGCCCGCGGCGATGCCCCCGTCCTGGAGTGGAAGGGCAACACCAGCAACACTGACTTCACCGTCTACTGGTCCGACGGCGAACAGCTCTGCTCCGAAGTGCTCCAGCCCTCCGCGGAAGCCTGGTATCCCCGCCGCAACATCCCGCGGAACTCCACCACGTTCCTCGTCATGGCCGAGCACCGTCCTCCAGGCCAGACCACGACCATCAGGCGTCATCTGACCACCACGGTCGAAGTCATCGACCCTGACATTATCGCCCACGAGATCACCACAAAGGGAAATGTCACGATCACTGACGGCAAAACGCTTCGGACAGACAAGATCGAGCGAGCCAGCAGCAACGTCGACCTGAACATTCTCGGCAACGCACTCGTGACCGGAGACATGACGGCCAACGGATGGCTGTGGTCCAGGACCGACGTGTGGGCCGACAACGCCCTGAAAGCCAATGAGATCGGCAGAAGGAGCGGCTCCGGGCAGATTCAAGTCGCCAGCGGCGTCAACGCCGGCGGCGGCGGTGTCAGCACAAGCGGCAACCTCACGGCCAGCAATATTACCGCGAGCGGCGACATAACGTCGAGTTCGGCGCTGAGAGCCAACAACATCAGACGGGTCAGCGGAAGCGGTGACATTACGGTCCACGACACACTTCGCCTGCTATGGAGCCTGAATGTCGACGGCAATATCACAAGTGGTGGAAAAGCCGTCATTAGAGACGGCTCGCAAATGGAACTAGAGGTCGTCCGCAGCGGCGTCGACAAGAAATGGTATCTCTGGGGACAGACCGCCAGCTACAATAATAATGTTATCGGAGTCTCAGCGGACACAAGCCACAACGTCACGAACACGACATGGCGAGTGGTGGTCTACCGCGCTCTCAGCGTCGCCGATGCCGAACTAGATAATGGAGAACCAGACTCAGTCGAGTAACTGCTAGTTATGCCTCACGCGTGACGCTCCCGGCATGCGGCAGCGGGACATGCATGCTGACCTGGCCATAGACCGGGTCGATCGCGTCAGGTGTCCCGCTCTGCGGGTCGGCCGACGTGCAGAGCGGGACGCTTACGGACCGCTAGGCCCTTCCTGCATTACAGAACGGTGAGTTGCCAGTTCTGCCAGGCATTCCCGTCTCCGCACTGGCCGGGGAAGACCAGACTGGACTGCCCGGAGTCTAGGCACATGTTGAAGTGCGGATTCCAGAACATATTGCCGCCGTAGTAAGTGTGCGAGCCTTTCCAGGTGAAGTACTGGCTTGCTACGAAGCGGCATGTCTCAAGATCTGTCCATCCGTAACCGAACGAACTGTGGACAGTGACGCATTCGCCAGTGGTTTCGCTCTTGATATAGGCGTACTGGCCTCCGACACCGTAGATATGCCACCTCTGTCCCGCGATCCGCACCCCACAAGAATCGGTGGTTGGACTGCCGTTGACGTTCTCCAGACAATAGCCACTGGCGAAGCTCCGGATTTGAGTTTGGGCCATATCCGCGTGAGCGGATGCTGCCGTTATAGCGATCGTAGCTGTCGTCAGCAACATGGCCGCCACCGCAGAGAGTACTTTGGATTTCACTATCGCTCCGTATTCCTGGCCTTCCTTTCCTGCCTGACGGCGAAGGAGCGGCCACCTTTGGTCCTTGTGGCAGTAACCCTAGTAGCGAGGCGACCAGAAGGCTGTCTGCCACCCTTACCGATCTGATCTTCCTACTTCCTATGGTTATCCCTGTCCGCACTCTCTATTCTTGCGGCTGCTATGAGGGTTGCCCGTTGGATTCGAGCAGGTTCATTTCCTGGCTGGGGCGACCCGCCTGGCTCTGGGAGCGTGTCGGGTGAAGGTGAGCCGGCCCGGATGTCAGGCGCCGATCCGAGCCGTCGATCGTTGGTACAGCAGGTGACGGTTGCGGCGGTTACGCTGTACGAGCCCTGCGCGGAAAAGTATCTGCAGGTGGTAGGAGATCGTGGCGGTCGTGAGGTGCAGCCGAGCTGCCAGTTCGCCGGTAGTGGCAGGCCTGGTGAGCTCCGCCAGGATGCGCGCCCGCGTGGCCCCTATCAGATCCTCTGACGGAAGGGCGGCAGTGTGGGGGAGCGCAGGGTACAAGATCATAGGCTGGCGCTCTTCGGGCATCTCGGTACAGTCGCGGGACACGCAGGGACCGCCCGCGAAGATGCTGGGAACGAACAGGATTTGTTCGGCTCGAGACAGTGCCACTCCTTCCTGCGCTGTGCGGTGGCGAAGGTGCACGTGCACCCCCCCGTCGGCCCAGTCCATGCTTTCGTCGAGACTGTTGATCGCTGACGCCATGCCCCCGGTCGCGATCTCGACGGCGCGGTAGCTGACGTCCTGCTGAAGGCGTGCGTGCAGATCGGCCCAGCTCGGAGCGAGTGCGGAAGTCCAGAATCGGTGCAGCTGCCAGGCGATCCGGCCGGCGAAGTGCTCTTCGCCCTTGTCCAGTTCGGCCAGCAGCAGCCTCGGAGGCGCTGATGTCGGCCCGCCGCGCAGGTGAAAGGACATCTCGGCCTGGAGCCGTCGGGACGATATGGTGGCTACTTGATGCAGTTCGGCGTCCAGATCGGGATGGAGGTTGCCGGGCGCGGGGATCAAGAAGTCTGGAGCGCCGTCGGGGTTGGCACACACGGCGACCAGCAGCGTCAGCCGCTCTGCACGGAGCGTCTGCTCGGCCAGCTCACGCCATCGGCGCTCCAGGACACCAGGGCGGCATATCACTGCATAGAGCAGGTCAGCCGCCACCCCCAAGGCCGAAATTGCGAACCGGGTCCGAGTCACCGCGTTCGCATCGAGTTCAATCCTGATCATTCATCCGTCCGTTCCATGTGTGGTCCCCAGGTCGGGACGCACCAGACTCGCGATGACGCCGCGCTCCACAGATGCCGGTTGCCGGTGACGGCGGCGGGCCGTCGGTCGTTATCGCTGAAGACCACCAATACCGGGTCGGCGAGAGGAGGACCGCCTAGGCAGAAACCGAAGACAGAGCACCCGCCGCGGCCGGAGGCTGAGCGCGGGTGACGACTGAGCATGCCCGTGAACGGCCGCTCATGGGGATTTAACGTGTCCGAGGGGGGACTTGAACCCCCATGCCCTATGCGGGCACTAGCACCTCAAGCTAGCGCGTCTACCTATTCCGCCACCCGGACAAGCGACGCGGGGATCGCCCACGTCGGCTGACCTAGGGTAGCAAAACTGATCGGTAGAAGCGAAGCCCACGAGGCAGCCCACGGCGCCATTGCGCTCCCGTTGCCCTCTACCCCGCAAGCGGGCCGTAGCCCGCCCAGCGGGCAGTAGCCCGGGAAGTCTTGTAGTGGTTGTTGCGCTGACCACGCGGGGCTGCGGTCAGTGCAGCAACCACCACCACGCCACCATGACACGGCTGATGCTATTGTTATCTCCGTGCCGCCCGGGAGTGTAGGAGCCACCCGAGCCGACCCGAGTCAACCCAAATCCGACCCAAAGCCGGACCACAGGGGTTGCCGCGGCTTTCCCGCCCCGATGCGACCGCGGGGGTCTTCCCGCCGGGCCGTGACCGCTGGGGTTGCGACCGTGAGCCCCTCCCGCCCGGGGATGCGACCGCACGATCCTCCCGCCGGGATGCGACCATGGGAAGGTGACCGAGAACCAGGTGACCGAAAGCCAGCTGACCGCGGAAGACGAGGTCGTCGCGATCTGCCGCGACCTGATCAGGATCGACACCACTAATCCAGGTGACCACTCCGGGCCTGGGGAGCGCCAGGCGGCTGAGCATGTGGCCGGCCTCCTGGCAGAAGTCGGCCTGGAGCCGAAGATCTTCGAGTCGCACCCCAAACGCGCCAGTGTCACCGCCCGCATCGCGGGTCAGGACCCCCAACGGCCCGCCCTGCTCATCCATGGCCACCTTGATGTGGTCCCCGCCGACGCGAGGGACTGGCGGATCGATCCGTTCTCCGGCGAGATCGCCGAGGACTGCGTCTGGGGCCGCGGCGCGGTGGACATGAAGGACATGGACGCGATGATCCTGGCCACGGTCCGCCAGCGCCTTCGCGACAAGCGGCCGCCGGCTCGCGACATCGTGCTGGCGTTCACCGCCGACGAGGAGGCCGGGGGCAAGTGGGGCGCGCGGTACCTGGTGGACGAGCACCCCGAAGAGTTCGAGGGTGTCACTGAAGCGGTCGGTGAGGTGGGCGGCTTCAGTATCACGGTGGCTGACCAGCGCCTTTACGTGGTGCAGACGGCGGAGAAGGGGATTGTCTGGCTGCGCCTCACCGCTCGCGGGACGGCCGGCCACGGCTCCATGGTGAATGCCGACAACGCGGTTACCGAGCTGGCCGAGGCCGTGGCCCGCATCGGCCGGCACGACTGGCCCACCCATCTCACGCCTTCGGTCCGCGCGTTCCTTGAAGGCGTGTGCTCCGCTATGAACATAGAATTCCAGCAAAACGACGTTACCAATCCTCTTGCCAAGCTTGGTCCGATATCGCGCATTATCGGGGCGACTTTGCGTAATACCGTCAATCCGACATGCCTCCGCGCGGGGTACAAGGTCAACGTGATCCCGCAGACCGCGACCGCCGAGATCGATGGCCGCTTCCTACCCGGATATGAGGACGAATTCTTCGCCGAGCTGGACAATCTGCTCGGACCAAATGTTACGCGCGAATTTATCAATCATGACATCGCGCTGGAAACGACACCGGACGGCCCGCTGTACGAGGCGATGACCGCCGCGCTGCTGTCGGAGGACCCGCAGGCCAGGGTCCTGCCGTACTGCCTGTCCGGTGGGACGGACGCCAAGCAGTTCAGTCGGCTTGGCATGAGATGCTTTGGTTTCGCGCCGCTTCAGCTGCCGGCCGATCTGGACTTTTCCGGAATGTTCCACGGCATCAACGAGCGCGTTCCGGTCGACGCATTGCGGTTTGGCGTGCGGGTTCTGGATCGTTTTCTCGATTACTGCTAGTACTTAACCCAGGTCAGCTCATGTGTGCGCTGCGTGGGTGATTAGCGCATCCGAGAATTTCCTGCGCCAGATACTCCTTGTGGTGTTACGGTGACTCTCTGTGTGGGGACAAGTGGTGGCGTCGGCCCCTACGCAAACCCCGAATAGAACACCTCCAATAATCCCCCGAACAAGGAGTACCCATGAAGTCATGGGCAAAGCGGACAGCGAAGACGGTCGTTTTCGTGACCGGATTCGCTGCGGCTGGCGGTGGTCTAGCCGGCGTCGCACTCGCCGGTACCGGCACCCCCAGCACCGTCCCCGCTAACGCGGGCAATATCTCCGCGGTCAGCGGCAACCAGATCTACATTCCGATCAGCATCCCCGTGAACATCTGCGGTAACGCGGCGGCCGTCCTCGGCTTCGCGACCGCGAGCTGCCACGGCGGCGCCTCGGTGTCCGGCGCGGTCAGCCACGGTGAGTTCCACGCGGGCGGCGTCGGCACTCCCAGCACTGGCGCCGGGAACGTCACGGCGGGCGCGGGCAACCTCATTGTCATCCCGATCGAGACGGCGGTGAACGCCTGCGGCAACGCGGTAGGCAGCGCCACGGCGCATTGCCTGGGCGGCGTCTGGCTGCCGGGCGGCGGCCCGGTCGTCGTCGCCGGATCCGGCGATCGCGGCATCGGCAACCTGGGCATTCTCAGCCGGAACATGGTGCGCATCCCGGTGAGTGTGCCGGTGAACGTGTGCGGCAACGCGGCGGCCGTTCTCGGTCGTTCCACCGCGGGCTGCGCGGGCGGTGCTTCGGTCGGTGTTGAACAGGTGGCATGGCACGAGATGAAGCCGATTCACCAGGCCAGCCAGATGCACCAGACACACCAGAAGAAGACCGGGAAGACCGGGCCGCACCCGCTGAAGCCGGTCCAGCTCGCCAGCATCGGCACCCAGCCCGCGGTCAGTGGCGCGCTCGGGCTGGTGCAGCCGCTGCTGCGTGGCATCCCGCTGCTGGATGGAACGAACCTGACCGCTGCCACCCAGCATTCCGCGACCTCGCTCCCGGTCGCCCGGCTGACCGCGCTGCAGGCCAGCGTTGCGGGGCAGCCGATGAGCGACAACTCACTCGTCGCCCTCGCGGTCGGTGCGCTGCTCACTGGCGCGGCGGCGCTCAAGGTGGCCAGCCGGGGCGCTCGCGCCCGCCGTGCCGTGACCGCGTCCGCGGGCGCGACCGTCATCGGCGCCAGCGGCCAGGAGGTGACGTCATGAATCGCCTGGCAGCGATTGGCTCGCTCGCGGTGGCCGCGGCGCTCGCCATCCCCGGCGGCGCGGCGTTCGCGTCCACCCCGGTGAACGTTGGTGACGTCTCCGTCGGGTCAGGCAACCAGGTACTCGCACCGATCAGTCTGCCGGTGAACGTGTGCGGCGTGTCGTTGGCGATTCTCGGCGTCGCGGACTCCGGCTGCGAGGGCGGCGCCGAGGTGCAGGACCAGATCTCCCCGCAGGGTGGCGTGCCGGGCACCAACGTCGGCGACACGTCCGTAGGGTCAGGTAATAATGTCTTGCTCCCGGTCAGCGTGCCGGTGAACATCTGCGGCGTGTCGGTCGCCGTCCTAGGTTCGGCCAAGTCCGGCTGCGAGGGCGGTGCCACGGTGGTCACCCATCAGGTGCTCCCGCCCCCGGTAGGCGGCGGCTCGGGCGGCGGCACCGGTGGCGGCTCAGGCGGCGGTACCGGCGGTGGCACTGGCGGCGGCTCTGGAGGCGGTGGGCATCACCCCCCGCAGCATCACAAGCACCACAAGCACCACGGCCAGCACAAGCGGAAGCAGCATCTTCCTTCCATCGTGATAAAGCAGCCCATCGGCCCGAAGCCGGGCCAGCCGGTGGCGCTAATCTCCCACCTGCTGCCGACCACCGGCGCCGACCTGCTCAGCGTCCTCGCCCTGGCGTTCGCCGCGCTCGGCTCGGGCATCGGCGCCCTGGTTTTTGGCCGCACGCGCCGGTCCGTCGTGCGGTAACGGCGGCTCCCGC
>Ga0070735_10001671_pt1 | contig 20927 bp, 22 predicted proteins | sample Coa_R1_FD_66443 | JGI IMG/M metagenome (GOLD analysis project Ga0070735, IMG submission 66443) | Surface soil microbial communities from Centralia Pennsylvania, which are recovering from an underground coalmine fire - Coalmine... | ecosystem: Environmental > Terrestrial > Soil > Unclassified ... | reverse complement strand
GTCGGCGAGGGCCGAGAGCGTCGACCTGATATTTCTTGCCGGAGGTCGGTGGCTGGAGCCGCGAACATTATCTGTTTCGGAAGACGCTACATTTCTGGAGAACGCTTCGATGGATCGGCGCTTGCGCGAACTGTGCACGGGGATTTCGCCAGGAACCACTCCAGATCTCGAACATTTGGCGATTCTGGTGCGCTGGCAGGGATCGAGTTGGCGCGACGGCGAATGGATCGGCTTCGATTCGTTCGAGAAGATTCCTTATCGCAAGATCGTGAATGCAGTGGCGCGGGTAGCGGCGCGAGGGCATTAGCGGGGCCAGCCCTTCAATGCCGCGGCCGGGCGGAAGCCCGGCCTCATGACCTTCGCGCAACGCCGGCTGAAAAGCCGGCGGCAGGCTTGAAAGCTTGACCCCACTCCGACGATACACTGGAGCAATCGTGCTCGCTTCGCTGCAGTCCTGGCTTCGACGCAGGTCGCTTTGGCCGCTGCATTTGCGTCAGCAGGTGACCCGCACCGGTCTGGCCTATACAGCGACCATGCTGGTCGTCGCCCTGATTGCATTCGTCTCCGCCAACAACCTGATGTTTCTGATCCTGGCGGCGATGCTCGCGACCTTCATGATCTCCGGGTTCATCAGCAAGCTGGGCTTGGCGGGACTGGAACTGGAGCTGTTCCTGCCCCAGCACATCTCGGCACGGCGAAAGGTCCGCGCCGGCGTGCGCCTCAAAAACACGAAACGCTGGATTCCCTCCTTCAGCATTCACCTGGAAGGGGCCGCGGAAAGCGGATTCGACACCATTCTTTACTTCCCGGTTTTACCGGGTGGCGGCACTGTAGATGAGGCGGTTGACGTATATTTTGCGCGCAGGGGCGCGCAGAAGGAACGCACCTTCCAGTTCTCCACACGCTTCCCCTTCGGATTCGCCGAGAGGCGCGAAATGATCACCGCCCGGCACGAAATTCTGGTTTATCCCTGCCTCGATCCGCAGCCTGGATTCGAAACGCTGCTCGCGGCCGTGACCGGCGAGTTGGAATCGATCCAGCGCGGGCGCGGCCACGACTTTTACCGCATCCGGCCGTATGAGGCGCTTGAGAGCGCCAGGCATGTCGACTGGAAGGCCACCGCCCATACCCGCGACCTGCAGGTACGCGAATACGTCCGGGAACAGGAACGGAGCGTCCTGATCTATCTCGATCTGGATGTTCCCTTCAGTTCGGAAGAGTGGTTCGAGTCCGCGATTGAATGCGCGGCCTTTCTGGCTTATCACTTGTCGCTGGGGGAAACCCGCGTTCGGCTAAAGACTCAGGAGTTCGACGTAACCCTGCCTGAGCCGGGCGACATCTATACTATTCTTAAGTACTTGGCTTTGGTGTCCCCGATGCGGGGAAAGCCTCCAGAGGGTCCCGATGAAGCCGCCAGCTTCCAGATTGTGTTCACCGCGCATCCTAGCCGGATGGCTGCATTGGGCTGGGGCAACCGAGAGGGCGCGGGAGTTCGCATGTTCGGCCCAGAAATAGGATTTGATTCGTAAGCCGTTGAATCACGGAGATTCCATGAAGAAACTGCTTTTCATCGGTATAGTGACGCTTTTGGCCTGTGGCCAAAGCGGATGGGCGCAAGTGACCGGCGTGCTCTCCGGACGGGTGGTGGATGCCACCGACGCGGGCATTCCCGGAGCGACCGTCACCGTGAAATCGGTGGAGACCGGCGCCACGCGTTCCGCCACCACGGACGACAGCGGAACTTACAGAGTGGTCTCCGTACCGGTCGGCCAGCAGGAGGTACGCGCCGAAAAAACCGGATTCAAGACGGCCGTCCGCCTGGGAATCAATCTGGCTGTGGGACAGGAGGCAGTCGCCAATCTGCGCCTTGACGTCGGCACAGTCTCCGAAGAAGTCACCGTGACGGCCGGGACGCCCCTCGTCAACACCACGACGTCGGCGATTTCCGGACTGGTAAACGAACGCCAGATCAAAGAGTTGCCGCTCAACGGCCGCAGCTTCGACAATCTGATGACGCTCAATCCGGGAATCTTCAATTATGTTCTGAAGAGCCCGCAAACCAGCACCAGTAATGGAAACACTTTCTCGGTGGACGGACGCCGCCCCTCGGACAACGTAGTTCTACTGAACGGGGTTGAATACAGCGGAACCAGCCAACTTGCCGTCACCCCGGGCGGTGTAAGCGGCAATCTGCTGGGAATCGACGCCGTGCGCGAATTCAATGTGCTCACCGATTCCTACGGCGCCGAGTACGGCAAGCGCGCCGGCGGACAGGTCAGCGTGGTAACCCAGTCCGGAACGAACGTGCTGCATGGCTCGCTGTACGAGTTTCTTCGGAACAACGTTCTGGATTCCCGCAGCCCCTTGGATCTGGGACCATCCGCGCCGCCCTTCCGGCGGAACCAGTTTGGCGGCTCGCTGGGAGGTCCCCTCAAAAAGGACAAACTATTTCTGTTCGGAAATTACGAAGGATACCGGCAGAGCCTGGCCATCACCAGCGTCAGCACGGTCCCGGACTTAAGCACGATCGCGAACCCCGCAAGCATAAACCCGGCAATGCTGAAATACCTGGCATTGTGGCCGGCCCCCAATGGTCCCTCCTTCGGCCCTGGAACTGGAGTCGCGAAGGCCACTTACAATCCCAGGAATCCGGTCCACGAAGATTTTGGAACCGTGAGGATGGACTACAATCTGCGGCAGCAGGACACGCTGTCGGCGTCGTACACAATCGATGACGGCAATAGCGTGATCCCACTGGGCGATCCTCTGTTCGCCTCTGCTCTGGCGCTAACCAATCAGGTGGCCAGCGTGGAGGAGACGCATGTTTTCTCGCCTCGTCTGCTGAACACGCTTCGCGCGGGATTCTCGCGCTCGGGGTTCAATTACGACTCATCCTCCACCATGTCCTTCCCCGCTGAACTATCTTTTGTTACTGGACTCGGGCCAGGAGGTATCTCGATTGGAGGCGCGCAGACTACCTCCGGTCCGGGGGCTGTTACGGCGGCTGGGCTGGGCAACAATTCGAACGTCTGGAATCGCCGCAATCTCTTCACTTACTCGGATAGTGTTTCCTACAACAAAGGCAAGCATCAGATTACCGCGGGAGTCTGGTTCCAGCGGCTTCAGGACAACGAGAACACCGCATCCCGACAGCTCGGCATCGCCACGTTTGCCAGCTTGACCACGTTCCTGCAAGGAAATCTGACGAACTTCCAGGTGGTCCCCTCAGCCAGCACGCTCGGATTTAGAAGCCTGTTTGGATCCTGGTACCTCGACGATACTATCAAGCTTAGCCGCAATCTCACGCTGCAGCTCGGACTCCGGCAGGAATTTACCACTGGATGGAACGAAGTGGCGGGACGAGCCTCCAACTACATTACCGACGGCAATGGCGTCCTGCTTTCCAACCCGCGCGTGGGCGATTCCCTCTTCACGCAAAACAACGCAAAGCATTTGTTCGCACCTCGCGCCTCCGTGGCGTGGGACCCATTCGGCAAAGGAAAGACGGCCATTCGTGCCGGCTTCGGTGTGTATTACTCGTTGATCGACGATCTCGCCTTCCAGGTGAACTCACTGTATCCCTTTAACGGGCTCGTCACCTACACCGGGTTGCTGCCGAACGTGGTGCCGGTGGCGCCCAATACGCCTCCCTTGCAGCCCTGCGGACCTGGGATTCCCAGCGCGCAGTGCTCCATCTATGCGCCGTTTGGAGTGCAGCCCGATGCCAAGACTCCCACGGTGGAGGAATGGAACTTTACCGTCGAGCAGCAACTGGACCGCAACACCTCGCTGCGGGTAGCCTATGTCGGATCGTTCGGATACCACCAGTTCGTCAGCCTGGACCCCAATAGCATCCCGGCGCAGATCTGCTCCAATCCGGCTGGCTGCCAAGCCGGCGGCACCACGTCTAGCGGCGCTCCCGTCGGGGCCGCGCTCCAGACCCACGTCGCTCAAGGCGCACAGTATATTCCTGTCGGAACCCGTCCCAATATCTATGTGTCCAATGGGTTCTTCTGGTATACGGAAGGAAACAGCAGCTATAACGCGCTACAGATCGATGTAAACCGGCGTCTAACGCAGGGGTTTCAAATCCGTGCCAACTACACCTGGTCGAAGAACCTGGACAACAATTCGGCGCTGACCATCGCACAAGCTTCCAACGAGCCGCAGATGATCATGGACCGGAACGATCTACGGCGCGATTGGGGACCCTCGGCCTTGAACGTCACGCATCAAGCCAGCTTCTCCGCGCATTACGATCTTCCTTTTGGAAAGGGCCAGCGCTGGGCCAACAACCTGTCCAACGTCGGTGACAAGATCATCGGCGGCTGGCAACTCAACGAGATCACTACCTTGCTGAGCGGCTTCCCCTTTACGCCCTTGATGGGTTCGAACCGTTCCGGCAACGGGGATACCAGAAATCCCGACCGGCCCAATCTGAATCCCGCGTTCACCGGCCCAGTGGTGACGGGCAATCCGAACCAGTGGTTTAATCCGAACGCGTTCATTCCCGCGCCCTATGGCACTTACGGAAACCTGGGCCGCGGAGTATTCAACGGTCCCGGCTTGGCGGAAGTGGATCTTTCGGTTTTGAAGAACATTGCAGTATCCGAGCGAGTCAGCTTGCAGTTCCGCGCGGAATTCTTCAACCTGATGAATCACGTCAACTATGCTTCGCCGAATCAAACCGTGTTCACCAACACCGGGACGGCGGCGGCGCCGGTCTACACCGTCAATCCCACGGCGGGATTTATTAGCGGCTTGGCGACCACTCCGCGGCAGATCCAGTTTGGGCTCAAGCTGATGTTCTAGACGCGACCGTCTCTTGCAATTCACGCAGACGCGCCGACCCATCCGGCACTTTTGAAAAACGGCGATGCACTTCCGTCCGGGCGCGGTTCACGAGATCCATATCTAGCGCGTTCAACCGGACCAGCTCGGCATAGACGCCGGCATCGCAGGCTTTGCGGAATGTCTCCATCCGCGAGGCGTTTGACACGTTGGCTGGTTGCTGGGCTAATGCCAAATTCGGAAACACCGGCCGAAGAAAATACTGCCCTGCAACGAGACTTTCGTGGAAACAATCCACGACGCCCAGGAAAGATGTCTTCAGCATGACTTGGGTGGCCCGAATCAGGTCGGCTTCCACCGGAGGATCATTGACGATCCCGTTCGCCAGCAGGTTCACCTGCGCGTTACTGACCCGGTAGGTGTGGTGTTCCACCAGCCCAGCGATATATTCGCCGATGGATTGCCTTTGCGCGAGGTCGCTGGCCGGTTCTCCCGGCATCGGCTTTTCGCGGAAGTAGTCGTACATGGAGAGGATACGGTCGATGGGATCGCGCAAAAAACATAAATCGAAAAAGATGTACCCGGCCACTTGCGGAACCGGATAGCGGAACTGATGGCTGGACACCGCCATCATGCCGGGATGGCGGCTTAGAAATGAAACCAGCTCCTCCTGGCTCACTGCGCCGTCGAAATCGTCGGTATCGAGGCGGGCGTAGTTCTCGAAAAAACTGTTCGTCAGGATTTCTTCGATCGTGGTCCCGGCGTTCTTGAAGAAGTGATAGTGCAGCAAGACGAAGCGCACGTCCACGGCTTCCTTCAGCGCGGCTTCTTTCAGCATTGCCCGAACTGGCTCCCTTCCTCAGCGGACTGCGGACCTGCCTTGGAATAATGGGTCTTCGAATAATGGATCAAGGGATTCCCAGCATCTGGATGCGCGCGCAGATAAGCATCGCAATCGAATAACGGGTGCGGATTTCCCCATGAGTGGCTCTGCTCCAGAAAGTGCAGTAACGGATTAGCGGCGCTGCGCGCCTCGGGGCAACTTGCCAGATAGTGAGCCGGATCGAACAACGGGTGCGGCTGCCGCCGCTCCGCCGCGCCATACTTGACATAGTGCTTGAAAGGATCCATCCGCGCCGCAGCCACGTCCGGGTTGGCGCGCAGGTAGAATTCCGCATCCAGTAGCTTCCGTATCGTTCGCACCGTGCCAAGCATGCCTAAACTAAATAGTACGATTCCTGTCGCTCATCTGAATATCCGGGGGGCCGCGATATTGGTCGCGTTTCCTGAAGCCGGCCAAGTGAACACATACGCCGCCCTTCAAAGCGCATCCGAGCGCGCGGGGTTTGCCGGCGAATTCGCTGTCGTTTGGGAGGATCCTCAAGGCCGCACTCGGTTCATCGCGCCGCCCCACCAGCATCCGTTCTTTCAGCTCGTGAACTATGGCCAGCTTCGCGCGCAAGTCAACGGAACTATCCAGGTGTGACGCTTCTGTGCTAGTTTGTGGAGTCGGCCCCCTGTGTAAACAATGTTGATTGCCTTCGAGAATCCTCTAAACGAAAGTCCGCTGGTTTTTCCGGTTCTGGAGTGCTTCCATATTCTGGGATTTGCGATGACCGTGGGAACCATCGCCCTGGTGGACTTTCGCCTCTTGGGATTTGGCCTGCTCCGCCAGAACGCCGCTGACCTTGCCAAGGCCCTGGGCCCCTGGACCTTATTCGGCCTCGTTACGGTTCTGCTCTCCGGCCCGCTGCTGTTCTCCTCCGACCCGGACATGTATTACCTGAACTTTGCGTTCCAGATGAAAATGGTCCTGCTAGTTCTGGCGATCGTGTTTCACTACACCATCCGCCGCAAGCTGCTGCGCGGCGAATTGTCGCCGGGCCTGAATGGACTGGTGGCCTGCATCTCGCTGGCGCTCTGGATCAGTGTGATCTTCGGCGGAATCTTCATCGCGTTCGTCGTGACGCCGGACCAATAAAATATGTCTGCACTCGAATTCGCGCAGTGGATTCAAATGACCGATTGGGCTACGTATCTCCGCAGTTCGGCGTACACATACCCAATCATCCTTTCAACCCACCTGGCCGGGATCGCTTTGTTCGGCGGGGCTATTTTGGTAACGGATCTTCGCTTGTTGGGAACAGTGCTGCGCAACCAGCCGGTTGCGGACGTGGTGGATCAACTGCGTTGGGTGAAGCGGATCGGATTCCTGATAGTAGCCACATGCGGCGTTCTGCTGGCTAGCGCCAAGGCTGAAGAATATTACTACAACGTTTTCTTCAGGACCAAGCTGACGCTTTTCGCCCTGGTTTTAGTCCACGCGCTAGTTTTCCGGGGAAGCGTCTACAACAATGCCGCGGCGCTCGATAAGGCACGCCGGATGCCCGGCAAGGCAAAATTGGCGGCTGCGCTTTCACTTCTGCTGTGGGTCAGCATCGTTTGCGCCGGACGTGGGATCGGATACATCGAGCCACCGCTTGAGAAGCTCCACGCGGCGCTGAGCAACCTAACAGCTATTGCTGCGCGGCCAAAGTAAACAGCGTTCCGATGTAGCGTAGAGGCTTCCCGCGGCTGACCAGTTCCAGGACTAATCTTCCGTCGGCTTGCGAGGCTCCGCTGCCGGCCAGCGATTCGCCGCTCTGGTTCACCTCAACGTTCGATAGCTTCCAGCGCGACGCCGCGCCCCCGCCCTGCATCTCGAACCGGGCCTTGACCGCGCGAAACTCAGTGTCCGGCGCGAACAGAATGGAACGGCCGCGCAGGGTGCCTTCAGCGCGAGCGCTTTCCAGCAGCTCCGCCCCTTCCCCCTCGGCATCCAAAATGCCTTCGAGATCGAGCTCGCCGCCTTTGTAAGTAATATTCGCGGCTTTTCCGTCAAAGTGGTAGCGCGGAATTCCTGTACGCAGGTCGATACCGAGATCTCCCGATAAGCCGGCTAGGTCGCTCGATCCGCTCACTTCGCTCAACAGCACCGACGGACCATTCCATTTCACCTGGGCGGTGACTCCTTGCAATCTAAAATCCCCAGCCGTAAGCGAACCGATGGAAACAGCACCTTCGGTTTGAATGGCTTTGAGCCACGCCGGTACCGGAGCATTCGCTCCCAGACGGAGCGTTCGCGCCAGAAATCCGCGGTCGCGAATCAGCGCAGGCGCGAAAAGTCGAGACAGTTCCACAATGTCGGCCTCATCGATTTTCAGATCAAATGTGTCTGACGTTTCCGAACCGGGCTCCCAGCGATAACTTCCGGTAACCGCGATCGTCCCAGCTTTGGCCTGCAAACGGCTCACAGCCACTCGCTGTCCGTTCAGACTGACCGACGCCGACTTAATCAGCAGAGGCTCGGCCAGCCCATCGAGAGCGATCCGAGCGTTTTGCAACTCGGACCCGCCGGACCAGTCTCCACCTTGGTAACGAGCCCAGCCGCGCCAAATTCCTTGAGAAGATCCCTGGGGAGCCTGTTCCAGCAGCGGGATCGCTTCCAATCCGAAAGAGCGCATCGCGGCGATGCTCAGGCCGCGCGTGGTGATTTTCAGATCCAGCGAACGCGGCTGGTCCAGATCGTAGCTGCCCTCGATGTCCGCGCTCTGCTTCTCACCGATATGTACTGAAGCGTTCTCCAGGCTGATCGAGCGGCCGCCGATGTCCACTGTCGCCACCGGCGCTTCCACCGGTTTTTCATCCGGCACGCTAAGGGACGCATCCCGCAGCACCAACCGCCCCTGCATTCCCTGCGGCTCGTTGTAGGTTACCGATCCCGATACCGAGCCCTGCGCGGACAGGTTCTCCGGCAGCGTGGCACCCATGTGGCGGCATACGGCGAGCATGGTCGCAAGAGGCACCTGCTGCAGGTCCGCGCCTGCGTCCCAGTGCGGACTTTTCAGGAAATCCCAGGAACGGAAGCGGATGACCACAGGAGAGCCACTCTGATCCGCCGTGGTCTGCAAATCCAGGTGCTCACCACGAAGGTCAAGCGTGCCTCCGAATCCGAGCTTCAGCTCGCCCACTTCGTCCGGTATCAGATCCCAACGATGGACTTCAGCCAGCTGGATGTGTCCAGCCACATCTAGATGCGACGGAGCACCGGAAAGCTGGGCGTCTAATGCCACGGTTCCATGTACGTCAAACCCGCGGGGGTCCATCCACCGCAGCGTTTCCGCCAACGGGCTGCGCTCCAGTTCCACTTTCAAATCCAGCCGCCGGCTGTCGGGAGCCGCCGTGCCGCGCACGAAAAATCGTCCGAACTCCTGCGTGGACCGGTCGGTGCGCGAGGGAGCGCCGCTGAACCGCAATTCCATCGAACCGTCGTCGGAGGGGGTCACATCCAGATCGGCATCATTGAAATAGAAGACCGATTTCGTTTCGCCGAACTTGAAGTTGACTCTGCCGGAGCGCATTCGGATCGCGGGAATCCGCTTGGAATTGGCTGGGCCATTCTCTAACAGAAACTGGAAATTCCACGGACCGGCGTCGGTTTTAACCAGGTTGATGGTGGCGTCGTTCAGATTCAAGCTGGAGAATTCCAGTTTGCGCTGGAACAGGCTCAGGACCCGCACGCTCGCACCCACGGATTCGACGTAGGCCAACGGTTCGATTCCCGCGCGCGAATCTTCGTGGATGGTGACGCGATCCAGCGTGAACCCCGGCCGCGGGAGTGGTCCGGGAAAGAGCGTCAGGCTGATTCCACCCACGTCGACTTTCCGGCCAAGTCCGCGTTCCAGCGCCCGTTCGATGCCCGGACGCAGCACGTCGGTCGGCAGGTAAGGGACGACGGCTGCCAGCGCGGCCAAGCCAACGATCACCCAGAGTACGCGCTTCAGCCTCATACGGCGCGTTCCTTCAGTTGCCGATAGGCCTCGGGATCGTCGACATCCGCGAAGATGCCGGAGTCGTCGACATCCAGGTACTCGGTGCGGTCCACGTGCGCATGAACTACTTCGCGCGCTTCCGACGTTGCCGGCAGAGCGAGAATGTCTGCCGCAATCAACCTCGCCGCAAAGACCGGATGGCCGCGCTTGCCGGATTGGCGTGGAATCACGAACAGCGCGGAGGGATTCCGCCGCTCAAACGTTCGAGCGAGTTTTGCCACCGTATCTTCGGCAACTGCTGGGCTGTCCACCGGAATGAACGCGAACCCGTCTGCTTCGGCTGGAAGCGCGACCAAGCCCGTCTGAAGTGAGCTAAGCTGGCCGCGGCTAGGATCCGGATTGATCACGATGGTCGCGGTCGGGGGGACCCGTTGCCGAATCACATCCGCGTGATATCCGAGCACGACGATTACGGGATTGCACGAAGTTCCCAGCACTCGAACCAGGCGGCCCACGAAGGTTTCACCGCGATAATCGAGAAGCGCCTTGGGCGTACCCATGCGGCTGGACGCGCCCGCCGCCAGGATGATCCCGGCGATCACTTCAACAAGGCCTTCAGCCGGTCGTGCGCGAAAATCGATTTCGAAAGCTGCCGCCAGTCGGTATCGGGCGCCCGGCGCACCGCGATCATCTCTGCGACCACGGAAATGGCGATCTCCTCCGGCATCTCCGCGCCGATCTCCAGCCCCATGGGCGCGAACACTTTGTCGAAGGCCTCGCGCGGGATGCCTTCCTTCTCCAGCTCATGCACCACGGAGATGGTCTTGCGCTTGCTCCCGATCATGGCGATATACTTGGCCTGCGTGTTGACCGCCCAGCGCAGCACACGCATATCGTCGCGATGCCCGCGCGTAACGATGATGATATAGCTCGACGAGTTCACAGGCAGCTTCGGAAATACGTCTTCGTACTCTTCAGCGTAAGTCGCTTCGGCTTCCGGGAAGCGTTCGGCGTTGGCGAACGCCTCGCGATTGTCGATTATCGAAGTCGAGAAGCCAGCCAGCGTCGCGATCTTCGAAATTCCCTTGGAGACATGCCCGCCGCCAAAAATGAAGGCGCGCGGTTGCGGAATCACGGGTTCGACGAAAATGTTCAATTGACCTCCGCAGATCAGGCCTTCGTCATAGGCCGCATCCTGGCCCAGACTGAAGGATAGGTGACGCGGTTTTTCGGTTTCGATGACCTCGCGCGCGGCGTTCCAGACCTCCGCTTCCACGCAGCCGCCGCCCACGGTGCCCATGAACGAGCCGTCCTCCCGCACCAGGATTTTGGCGCTCTCAAAACTGGGAATGGAGCCATTGACCTGAACGATAGTCGCCACGGCGCACTTCTGGCCGAGCCTCCGCAGGCGGACGATTTCATCGTACAGGTCCATTTGGATTGATTATATCGTGGACCCACCAGGGCGTTATAATTGTTCCCGTGGACAGCCAAGAAGCTTCCGAGCTGGTTACGATTCGCCAGTTTGGCAACATGTCCGAGGCGCTTCTGGCAAAGGGGTGCCTGGAATCCGCCGGCATCGAATGCTTTCTGGCCGACATGAATGTCACCAGGCTCGAGTGGCCGATCAGCCGTGGAGTGCGGTTGCAAGTCAGCCTGGGCGACGCCGCGACCGCCACTGCACTGCTGGAATCAGCAACGCACCGAACTTTAGAACCGCGACCTTGACTGCAACAATTCTTGCAATTCTTTTTCGGGCGCGACCCAAAGACACTTGAAGGCCGCCCATTTCGGGATGTAGTACACCACGTAGCCGAAAGACGTCTCGGTGCGGAACCGGACGCGGGCCATCCGGCGGTAATTCCACCATACCGGTTCGGCGGCCTCCACCTGGTCGAATGGAATGCGCTCCTGGCGCAGGTAGTTCGAGACAATCAGGTCGCGTCCGACATAACCGACGCGTTGGATTCGCCCACCCAGCCAAAAGATGAAAATGGTGGCCAGAAAGACGAAGGCGATCACGGGACGAAAACCGGGCGCGATGAAAAACCTTCCGGTTTTGAGGAAAATTCCAGCGAGCGCTCCGATCACGCCCGCGAGCCATAACACGGGACCAATTTTATTGATAACGGTAACGATTCCGCCCGAGAGCCAGATCACAGGTTGGGCCGGGGCTTGGGCGTCGGCGTCGTAGCGCGAAGCAAGTGCGTCCACGTTTTCAGTCTAAGGAGAATCGCCCAGACGGAGAATCGGTGGTTTTACCGGGGGCCGCAGACGGAATTCCCTGAGTTATCCTGAAAAACGCGATGTCCGAAACTCCGATTCTTGATTTGGAGCAAGAACCACCCAAGACGCGACATCCATGGGCTGTGCTCCTGCTCGTTGTTCCCATTAACACGGCAATATTCCTTGCCCCGCTATATGCGGATATGATCACTCCGGATGCCCCTTCCTTCAATGCGCTGCTTTGGCTCCCGGCAATCTATGTCGGTATCGCGATCCATGAGCTGGGACATTTGCTCGCCGGGAAACTGGTCGGCATGGACCCGGGCGGCATCTCGGTTGGAGGATTCCGCTTCTTCAAGTCCGGCGAGCGCTGGGTATTCCGGTTTGACGGCCGCCTGTTGATCAGCGGTTTCGCCAAACCGTTGTTGGCAAAAGGCGATTTTCGTCGTGCCCCGCAGGCTTGGATGGTGGCAGGCGGGCCCATAGCTTCTCTTTTGTTTCTGGGCGTGTGCACCTTGGCGACGTTCCAGTTGGGTGGCGGCACTTGGGATTGGATCGGTTCGCTATTTTGGGGCGCTACGCTTGGACTAACCTCGCTGATCCCGTATTCGGGCGGGGGGCTGAAGTCCGATGCATCGCTGCTCTGGCAGCTGCTGAGACATCCTGAAGCCTCTCACCGCTGGATCGCGCTGCTGGCTCTTCAGACCGAGGAAACGAAGGGCGCGCTGCCGCGCGACTGGGATCCCGAACTGATGAAGGAGGTGCTGAACGTGGAGGAATCCCAGCCCCACTACACCTTCGCCCAGTTACTCGCGTTTTATCGCAACGCCGATCAACGCAATACGCCGACCGCACTGCAGCACCTCGAAAACGCCATAGCTGCTGCGGCGCGTACCGGAAACCGGAGGCTGCGCATGGCGTGTTTCCTGGAAGCGGCGGCTGCAACTGCCCGGGAACGGAACAACGCCAATGGTGCGCGAGTCTGGCTCGAACGAGCCAAAAAACTTCAAAAGCCGGAATCAACGGCCGGGATCGAGGCCGAGATCTCAATGGCGGAGGGACGCTACGGAGACGCACTTGGCCACTGGGCCTCGGCGCGGGACTTCATTCGAAAGCGTCGCCTCGATTCCGGTCTCGCTCGCTTCGCAAAGGAGCGAATTAGCGAGCGTGAGAAGGCGTGCCACGCAGCTCTCAGCCGTGGAGAAACCGCCGGCGAGTTTACTTCATCCGATGTTTTGAATGGCGACCCTTTTCCAAAACAGCCTCGCCGATTCCCATGGCTGACGGTCGCTGCGATCGCGATCGTTGGGATCACCATCCTGGTGGTCATCTCGCTTCGATAAGTATCTCCCGCTTATCATGGAAGGCTGTGAACAAAGCATTCGACGTCATCATCGTCGGCGGCGGCCATAACGGACTCGTCACCGCGGCCTATCTGGCTCGTGCCGGCCGGAGCGTGCTGGTGCTGGAATCGCGCGAGCTGGTCGGTGGATGCGCCGTTACCGAGGAAATCTGGCCGGGATATCGCGTTTCCACTGCCTCATATCTCGCAAGCCTGATGCAGGAAAAAGTCGTGCGCGACTTGGAGCTGGAGCGTTTTGGCTACCGCGTCGACGCTAAGGATCCCGCCTTCTTTTCGCCCTTTCCCGATGGCACGCACCTGTTCATGTGGCAGGATCGCGCCAAGACGCTGGCCGAAATCGCCAAGTTTTCCGAGCGCGATGCCCAGGCGTATCCGAAATACGAAGATCACCTCGAGCGTCTCGCGGTGGTCGCCGAATCCTTGCTGCTCACCACGCCGCCCAACTTTCCGCCATCCGGCGTAGGCGATTTCGTCGACTATTTGAAACTGCTGGGACGCATGCGCGGGCTGTCTAAGGGCGAAATCGTCGGCCTGGTCAAGATTTTCACGCAGAGCGCCTCAGAGTTTCTGGATGAATGGTTCGAGTCCGAACAACTCAAGGTGACTCTCGCGACCGACGGCGTGATCGGAGCCAACGGTGGACCGCGCTCGCCCGGTACGGCCTATATTCTGCTGCACCATTGCATGGGCGGCGTCAACGGCCATCGCGGATTGTGGGGATTCGTGCGCGGCGGCATGGGGACGGTTTCCAACGCCATCGCCGATTCGGCCCGCAGCCGCGGCGTGGTCATCCGCACCAGCGCTCCGGTGGAGAAGATTATCGTCCGTGATGGGCGCGTTCAGGGAGTTGTGTTGCAAGCCGGCGAGGAAATTCGCGCAACTATCGTCGCCAGCAATCTGGACCCGCACCGCACATTCCTGCAATTGATGGACGCGCGCGATTTGCCGGCTGAGTTTGTGGACGGCATCCGCAAGTTCCGAACTGAGGGAACTTCGCTTAAGATGAACCTCGCGTTAAAAGGCGTTCCGGAGTTCACCGCATACCCCGGAAGTCCTGGACCGCAGCACAAGGCGACGATGCACATCTGCCCTTCGGTCGAGTACATCGAGCGCGCCTGGGATGACGCCAAGTACGGACGCCCTTCCCGCTCGCCCCTGATCGAGATGACCATGCCGACCATGTACGATCCGTCGCTTGCTCCGCCGGGCCATCACATCATGGGAATCTTTCTGCAATACGCTCCGTACACGCTGCGCGGGACCACCTGGGAGCAGGAACGCGAGCCCTACACCGAGCGGATTTTGGATGTGATCGAGCAGTACTGCCCCAACATCCGGTCGATCGTGGTGGAACGCCAGACGCTTTCGCCGTTCGATCTGGAGCAGCGCTTCGGCATCACTGGCGGCAACATTTTCCACGGGGAGATGAGCCTGGACCAGATGTTCGTGCTGCGTCCACTGGCAGGCTGGGCGCGCTATCGCACGCCTGTGCGGGGTTTGTACTTGTGCGGTTCGGGGGCACATCCCGGAGGCGGCGTCATGGGGGCTCCCGGGCACAATGCGGCTCTGGAAATTCTCAAAGACAGCTAAAAAGTGGGCAGGCGATCTTGTCGCCTGCCGCCAATCTGTCGAATGAACTATAGTTAACTATGGGGATGAAACCGCGGCTAGCGGGTCCCGCTTCCCTGCCCGAGGTGCATGGGAGCGTGCACACGGCTTGGCCCACCGCTTTCCGCCGGATGTTTGCCTTCGCCGGACCGGCCTACCTGGTCAGCGTCGGCTACATGGATCCCGGCAATTGGGCGACCGACCTGGAAGGCGGCGCGCGCTTCGGCTACCAGCTTTTATGGGTCCTGGTGTTGTCGAACGCCATGGCCATTCTGCTCCAGACGCTTTCGGCCCGGCTTGGAATTGTCACCGGCCGCGATCTGGCCCAGGCCTGCCGCGAAGGGTATCCGCGAACGGTCTCGAATTCATTGTGGTTCTTATGCGAAATCGCTATCGCCGCGTGCGATCTCGCCGAGGTGCTGGGCGCGGCCATCGGACTGAACCTTCTCTTCCACATCCCGCTGACCATGGGCGTTTTGCTCACCGCTTTAGACACCATCCTGGTCCTGTGGCTGACCCGCTACGGGATCCGGTTAGTCGAAGCCATCATCCTCTCGCTGGTGCTGATAGTGACCGGCTGCTTCCTGGTCGAGCTGTGGTTCGCCAAGCCGATATTTGGCGCGGTGGCATCCGGACTCGTGCCGCGCCTGAACGATGCCAGCCTCTACGTCGCCATCGGCATGCTGGGCGCGACAGTGATGCCGCACAATCTCTACCTGCATTCCGCGCTGGTCCAGACGCGACGCATCGGCAAGACTGGCCCCGAAAAGAGGATCGCCTGCCGCTACAACTTCATCGATTCCTTCATTGCGCTGAACGGCGCTTTGATCGTGAACGCCGCTATTCTGGTACTCGCCGCGGCGGTCTTTTTCAAAAGCGGCACCATCGTTACTGAGATTCAGCAGGCACATCAACTGCTTGCTCCGCTTCTGGGAACGGCCCTCGCGAGCGGATTATTCGCGGTCGCTCTACTGGCCAGCGGCCAGTCATCGACACTCACCGGAACCTACGCCGGGCAGATCGTCATGGAAGGTTTTTTGAACCTGCGCGTGCGACCCTGGCTGCGCCGCCTGATCACTCGCTCGGTCGCGATCATCCCCGCGGTCTTCACTGTTTACAGCAGCGGCGATCAGGGCACTTACCGGCTGCTCATCTTAAGCCAGGTGATCCTCAGCATGCAGCTTCCGTTCGCCATCATTCCTCTGGTCCGCTTCACCAGCGACCGCCGGCGCATGGGCGAGTTTGCCAACCGCACGTGGGTCAATGTTCTGGCCTGGAGCACAGCCGCGGTCATTATCGCGTTGAATTTCCGACTGGCTAGCGATGCCATCATTCCCTGGATCAAGGACGCCCCGTGGCGAGCCTGGCTGGTCGTCCCGGTTGTGCTGGGCGTCGTGGTTCTGCTCGCTTGGGTGACGTTCGTGCGCCAGCGGCCTCAATCTATTCCCGCAAGCCATCCAGGCGCCGGCGTGGCGACTGATCTTCCGGGCCTCAAGTACCGCTCCATTCTTGTTCCGCTCGATCATTCCGACCGCGATCGCGCCGCAATCGCCCACGCTGCGGCCATGGCCCGGCTCCATGGCGCCACCATCCACCTGTTGCACGTCGAAGAAGGAGCCACAAGCCAGTTGTTCGGACCGTTGGCGTCTACAGCCGAAGTCTCCTCCGGTCAGGAGTACCTGGAAGACATTGTCGAGTCGCTTAGAGAGAACAGACTCGAGGCCGACCTCCGGATCGCGCATGGACGCAGTCCTCGAGCCGAGATCATTCGCGCGGCGCGCGCGCTTCAGCCCGATCTGGTGGTCATGGGCGCCCACGGCCACACCGGCCTAAAGGACTTGATCTTCGGGACCACCATCGATGGCGTTCGTCACGCCGTATCCGCAGCGGTGCTAGTGGTCGCGGAACCGCCGGCTTAAACTGTCCTCTTTGTCCGTCAGCGTTCCCGCTCGATCCAGGATGCGAGATAAGGAGGACAATTGACCAGTTCGACTTCTTCCCTGCTCTGCTGCGCCAGAAAGTCGATACTCGCGCGGTCGGCCAGTGTGATCTCGCTCAGATCGAGCGCAACGCGCCGGGCTCGCTGTCTGCGCGCACGGTCGATCGCCCGGCGAACCTCCCCTAGCGAGTTCGCATGCATCTTGCCGGCCAGCGTCAGCCTGACCGTGCCCGTGGCTTCCGGTTTAGACTCGATTTTAAACATCCCAGCTCAATCCACTATGCCCGTTTGCGTACCCGCGTTCGACCCCCAATAAGTCCAGTGAACGGTTCGCCAAAAGGCATAGGGGGCGTAGCTTTATCAACCCTAAAAATGGATTATGCTACTGGTCACCGATGAAATTCGCAAAGATCGTTTTCTGGTTCGCAGGAATCTCCGGCCTGGTGGCCGCGATCAGCCTGTATTTCCAGCCTGGCCCCTATCTCTATTACGGCCTGATTGCCGGCGTCCTCGCCTGGCAAGTCGTGTTCTTCCTGATCGCGTGGGACCCCCAGCGTTACCGTCCCATGATGATTCCGGCAATGCTCGAAAAGCTGATCTGGGTGGTAACGCTGGGGTATCTTCACCTGCGGGGACAGGTCACCGCTTCGCAATTGGCCTCCGGTGTTATTCCGCACGGATTGCTGGGCGTATTGTTCGTGATCGCATACCTGCGGACTCCGAAACGGGGTGCAACCGCGTGACCGCTGCCGGTTTCCGTCGTCTTGCCCTCAGCCTGCCGGATACAGTCGAAGGCTCGCATTTCCACGTCGCCGACTTCCGAGTGGGCGGAAAGATCTTCGCCACTCTGGCCTATGAGAAGGACGGATGCGGCGTGCTACTGCTCACAAAGGAGCAGCAGGACGGAATGATCCAGGACGCACCCGCCATCTTCACGCCGGTCCCCAACAAGTGGGGTGAAAAGGGCGCCACATTGGTGCGCTTGGCCAAGGTCAAACCGGACGTGCTGGAAGGCGCTCTCCGGCTGGCGTGGGTTAATAAGCACAAGACTAAGCAGCACAATCAGCAAGGTAAAAAGCCCAAAGGGCGCGCGTAACTTTTCGCCCCTCCCGGCGGATTACTCTAACAAAGACGGAATGGGCCCGGAAGAAGACGACCGACTCCGCGTGGAAGCCGCACAGCGCGATCCCGCGTGCTTCGACGAACTCTATGAGCGCAATTTCCATCGCGTTTATGCCTACGTAATACGCCGCGTCGGTGACCGGAACCAAGCGGAGGATCTGACGTCCGAGGTCTTCCGTGAAGCCTTGGCGGGGATCAGCAAGTTCGAATGGCGGGGCGTTCCGTTTATCGCGTGGCTGCTGCGGATCGCCTCGCGGGCCATCGCCGACCATTGGGAACGCAGCGGTCGCGAATCCGGGAATCCGGTGGATACTTTAAGCCAAACCGACCGACCCGCGCCCGAGGAAATCGAGCGCAGCGCCATGCTGTTCCAAATGGTGGACCGGCTTCCGGAAACGCAGTTCCGGGTGATTCACATGCGCTTTGTGGAACAGAAAAGCATTCGCGAGATTGCCGACGAGCTGGGCCGGAGCGAGGGCGCGGTGAAGCAATTGCAGCTCCGAGCAATCGAGAATCTCCGGGCTCAAATGGAGGGCGCTCATGCCTGACGACGCGCTCACGCCTGACGTAAAAATGGAGCGACTCGACCAAGCCATCGACGGGCTCCTGGCAGGGGGACCGCGACCAGCCGATCCCGAACTCAGAGATCTAGTCCAAATCGCCGACAGACTGCAGGATCTGCCCGATGAAAACTTCCAGAAACGCTTGAAATCCGACTTGCAAAGGAGAGCAACTACGACTACTTCAACCATCGCGCCCGCTCGTGCGGGTTTCCGCACCGTCACGCCGCTTATTGCCGTTCCGAACGCGCCCGAACTAATCCAGTTCCTGAAGCACACCTTCGGCGCCGAAGAAACGAATCGCCATCCTCACGGCAGCGATGGGTTCGTCGCCTCCTTAAGAATAGGTGACTCCGATCTTCTGATCATGGGAGGGCAAGCCATGCGCGGTCAAGAGCGCTTCGGCGCGTTCCACGTCTTTGTTCCGGACTGTGACGATACCTACAATCGAGCCATCAAGGCCGGAGGCGCCTCCCTTGGCGAACCTGCGGACCGGCCCTATGGAGAACGCTCCGGATTTGTAAAGGACACAGTCGGAAACTATTGGTACATCTCTACCAGGCTGGGCGGTTCCATGCCTACCGAAGGTATGGGAACGGTTACGCCCTATCTTCATCCGCCGAAAGCGCGCCCGTTTATCGATTTCCTGAAGCGAGCGTTTCATGCGGAAGAGCTGGCGATCCATGAAGCGGGCGGCCGCGTGATGCACGCTCAAATCCGGATTGGGGATGCCGTGCTGGAGATGGGCGAATCGCCAGACTTCCAACCCAGCAGCTTCTACCTACACGTGGAGGATTGCGACGCGGTCTACCGAAGCGCGATGGAAGCCGGAGCGAAATCGCTCTGGCCACCTACCGATCAGGCTTGGGGCGATCGGACGGCCGGACTGATGGATCCCTTCGGCTACCAATGGATGCCGGCGACGAGGTACGTGCGCTAGCCCATTCGGCAAGCGACAATCGATACAGCACGTGACGGCACAACGGGTGTCGCGGATCGAGGCGGGGATGCTCGAAATCTTCCGAGTAGCGCATCCCCAACTTCTCCATTACGCGGCGCGACCGAATGTTGCCGGGTACCGTGAATGCCACGATCTCCTTTAAGCCAAGGCGCTCGAACCCATATTCCAACGCAGCCCTCGCTCCTTCGGTGGCCAGACCTTTTCCCCACCAGCGTGGTTCTAGCCTCCATAAAATCTCTACGCACGGAGTAAAGGACGCCTCGAAGGACACCACCGCGAGACCGATGAATCCGATAAACGGCATTTGCCCGGGCAGTTCGACCGCCCACGGGCCATAACCGTTCTTTTGGAAGTGTTCTTCGATCCGCCCGAACATCGCCTCGCTTTCCTTGCGGGAAAGCATGGACGGAAAGTGCTGCATCACTTCAGGGTCGGAGTTGAGCGCGGCGAACGGCTCCAGGTCCTCTGGCCGCCAGCGGCGCAGTCGCAACCGAGGCGTTTCAAGATCAGAAATCGAGATGTAGGATTCCACGTTCCAAAGCGATCGTCACGGCATGCGTCCGATCGGATGCGTCCAGCTTCGCCAGGATGTTCTGGATGTGCATCTTGATGGTCCCGCTGGCGGTGCCGAGCTCGTGGGCGATCTCTTTGTTCGCCATGCCCTTGGCCACGAAGCGCAGAACCTCGATTTCACGCGGTGTCAGGGCCATCTGCGGGAAATACTCGCTCAGGCGTTCGGCCACTTCCGCGGGCATCAGGCGTTTGCCGGCGTGCACGGTGCGGATCGCGCGGAGCACCTCGGTGTGAACCATTTCTTTCAAGATGTAGCCGCGCACACCGGCTTCGATGGCGCGATAAATATCCTGATCGCCGTCGTAACTGGTCAGCGCGATGATTTTGGTCTCCGGCGCCTCGGCGCGGATAATGCGGGTAGCCTCGATTCCGCTCATGCCAGGCATCCGCAGATCCATCAGGACGACATCCGGTTGCAGCTTTCGGAACAGCTCCACGGCTTCCTGGCCGCTGCCGGCCTCGCCCACGAGGAGAACGTCGCTCTCATTGGCCAGAATCGAGGCGATCCCTTTGCGCACCAGCGGATGATCGTCGGCGCACAGAACCCGTATCGGCGTGGTCGTCGTTTGAGTCAATGTTGTCGGAGTCATTGCAGTGTTTCCACCTTCTCGACTTTTTCTGGCGTCGCGCCCACCACACGGCCGGCAGGCAGCACTACGGATACGGTGGTGCCGTGGCCCGGCTCGCTCGACAATTGGAGATCCGCGCCGATCTGGGTAGCGCGTTCCTTCATGCCGATAATTCCGTAATGGCCCGGACGAAGCGACGCGCCTTCTTTCCCCAGGCCGGACCCGTCGTCATGCACGCGGAGCCGGAGCCCTTCCGCCGTGGACTCCAGCGCCACGTCGATATTGCGCGCCCCGGAATGTTTCACCGAATTGGATATCGCCTCGCTGGCGATGCGCAAAAGATTGTACTCCACGTCGGCGGGCAATTTGCCGGGAACTTTGTCCAACTTGAGTTTGAGCCGGAC
>Ga0070735_10001670_pt1 | contig 20936 bp, 16 predicted proteins | sample Coa_R1_FD_66443 | JGI IMG/M metagenome (GOLD analysis project Ga0070735, IMG submission 66443) | Surface soil microbial communities from Centralia Pennsylvania, which are recovering from an underground coalmine fire - Coalmine... | ecosystem: Environmental > Terrestrial > Soil > Unclassified ... | reverse complement strand
TCTAGCACCGCGGAGTCGTGAGGTCGCCAGGTGGCAACTACTGTTCGTCCGGCGTCGAATGGAACCCCTCGCGCCCTCAGTGTTGCCAGGAAACGCGGATCCGGCGGATCGCAAAGCAGCTTTTCTTCGCGGGTGTCCGGCCGATACAGAACACCACCGTTCTCGACAATGACACGATCGAAAATTTCAAGATTGGGAAAGATCTTGCAGAGGTCTGGCAAATGCCGCCCCGTGACCAGAACGACCTTTCGTCCGGAAGCACGCAGCCTGTCGAGCGCAGCCGCGGTATTTTCACTAACAACTCCGTCATGGGCGAGGGTACCGTCGTAGTCGGTCGCGAGCAGGATGAAGTGCATGCTTCTCTGATGCGTGGGTGAAACCCCGTAGTTGCTGTTCCACAATCAGAACATCCATTCAGGAGGACACTTTTATCCCCCTTTATACATCTAACAAATCAGGAAGCCCCGGTAAGTCTCTGTGGTACAGCCGTGTGGCCTCAGATCGTTAGCTCAAAGGAGGCTCATGTTGAAAATCAGAAACGTGTTTATTCGTTGGTTTGGATTTGCATTGCTGGGATGTTTCGGCTCCTTGGCGGGCGCATGGGCGCAGCAGGCGCCATCCGCGGGCGGAGTTCCCGCACACATTGTGGTGACGGCCGAGCCCAAACACGGCGCGAACGTGCCGGTCATTAAAAAAGAGGACGTCATGGTTTACGAAGGTCACGATCGCGACACGGTGACCGATTGGGTTCCTCTGCAAGGGGATCGAGCCGGGCTTGAGTTGTTCATTCTGATCGATGACGAATCCGGAATCAGTCTCGGCTCTCAACTCGAAGATCTCAAACAGTTCATTAACTCGCAGCCGCCTACGACAAAAGTTGGCTTAGCCTATATGCAAAACGGGATCGCCCGGGTAGCCCAGAATCCCACTACCGATCACGCGCAGGCTGCAAAGGCTCTGCGTCTGCCGATGGGAATGGCGGGAGCGGATGCCAGCCCATATTTTTCTCTGAGCGACCTGGTGAAAAGATGGCCGGAAAGCAACGAGCGCCGCGCAGTGTTGATGGTGAGCGACGGCATCGACCGCTATTACGGTACCGGTGACATCCAGGATCCATATCTCGAGGCGGCGATCGATGATGCAGGCAAGGCCGGTATAACCGTTTCCGCAATCTATACCCCCGGTGTCGGCCACTTCGCGCACAGCTATTGGCAAAATTACTGGGGACAGCTGTATCTTTCGGAACTTGCGGAAAAGACCGGCGGCGAAGCCTATTACATAGGCTTCACGGGCGCGCCCGTGTCATTTACTCCATATCTCGAGCAGCTGAACCGGCGCCTGCAAAACCAGTATCTGTTGGAATTTCTTGCCAAACCGCCAAAGAAAGCGGGATGGGCACAGATCCGGATCAGGACTGAAGTGCCGGATGTGGACCTGATATCCGCGCGCAGGGTCTGGGTGTCGCCAGAACAGCATTAACTGATTACCATCGCGTTGGCTGGAGCGATACGATCAACACCGCAGAGTTGAGATTCCGATAAGATTGAACATCTGATCGGGTCTCGATGAAAAATCTGCTGCGCTTCTTCCGGCCATCGCACCAGCACACTGCGTTTTCAGCGACCCTGCTGCTGATTTCGGCAGTGATGGCATCGCGTGTGATCGGATATGCGCGTGACGCCTATATCGCGTGGGCCTACGGAGCCGGGGGCGCGACCGACGCCTACGTCGCCGCGTTCACCCTCCCGGATTTCCTCAACTACATTGTCGCGGGCGGCGCAGCGTCAATCACCTTCATTTCCATCTACACACGCTTTTTGGCGGAAAAGCGCTACGAGGACGCGGAGAAGACATTTTCCATCATCATCACCGTCATGACCGCCGTGTTGCTTGCAGGCACGGTTGTGATGGAGATCTTCACTCCGCAGTTCGTCCGCTGGTTTGTGAAGGGATTCACTCCTGACAAAATCGCTTTGTGCGTTCATCTGACCCGCATACTACTGCCGGCTCAGATTTTCTTTTATGTCGGAGGCGTGGTTTCGGCAGTTCTGCTTTCGCACCGCCTGTTTCTGTTCCCCGCATTCGGACCTCTTCTCTACAACATTTTTATTATTCTGGGCGGAGTGATAGCCGGCCGGAAGCTGGGGATTGCTTCGCTCGCTTATGGCGCTCTCATCGGTAGCATCGCCGGTCCGTTTCTAGCAAGCGTGATTGGGGCGGCAAAGATTGGTACGGGATACCGGCCGTCGTTTGACATAACGAATCCAGCATTTCGCGAATGGGTAAAGCTATCGGTCCCACTGATGCTGGGTTTTTCCCTGGTCACGGTCGACGACTGGATCTTGCGGCACTACGCATCGAGTGGAATCGGCGACATCACGCGGTTGACCTTTGCCAAGCGTTTATTTGCTGTACCGATTGCTGTGCTGGGCCAAGCTACGGGGCAGGCATCGCTCCCATTCTTCGCGCGATTATTCAACGAAAAAAAGTTGGAGCAATTCGCCGAGACGGTGAACGATTCGGTGTACAGGGTCTCAGCGGCTTCGCTGCTTGCCTCGGGATGGATGATGGTGGCGGCCCTTCCATTGATCGATCTGGTCTACCGGCGCGGCAAGTTCTTGATCGCTGACTCGCAAACGAGTGCGATTTACTTTTTCTGGTTCTCTCTGTCGCTGGTGCTGTGGTCCGCGCAAGGGCTGTATGCGCGGGCATTCTACGCCGCCGGCGATACGCTCACGCCGATGACCGCAGTCACCGTCATTACCGCGGCATCACTTCCGATCTATGCGTTCCTGTTCCACACGTTCGGTGTCGTCGGATTGGCCTGGGCGTCGGATATCGGCATCGGCCTCAACTTGATTGCGCTCGCAGGTCTGCTCAATTACAAACGGCTCGTACCGCTCGGCGGATTGCGCTGGAAAGAACTGGGCAAATCGCTGTTAACGGCCATCATTGCTGGCGCAATCAGCTTTGAAGTTGCGAGAGCTGTGCCGCTCTCCGGATCGGGACGAGGCAATCGTCTGGGGGACGTGATGCAGTTAGCGCTGGTGTCCATTACGTGGGCCTCAGCGGCTGCCGCGGGATTATGGCTACTGAAGTCAGACCTGCCTCGCGATTTGCGGAGACGCCGGGCAGCAGCGTATCCGGCAGTGGCGCAGGCCCAGAGCAAAGAAATCATGGAAGCCGGAAGGGAACCTTAGCCCTCTTACTCCATACTGCCTTCTCCTAGCAGCCGAAACCTCGACTTAGCGATATACTCTATCCCCGGTGTTCATGATGATCACTACCTCCAGAACTGTGTCAATTCAGAAATTTGTACAGGAGCTGCGGCAGCTACCGGAAACCGCATTTATCCCGACCGAGCCGTTGCGCCAGTTCCTCGAGCAGAATCCCGTCGACGCCGAGTCGCTCGCTCCTTATCTGAACTTCGATCGCCAGCATTACACCCGCAATCTGATCGACCGCACTCCTCTCTACGAGCTGATGGCAATCTGTTGGGAGGTTGGCCAGGCCAGCTCTGTACACAACCATCGCGATCAGAACTGCTGGATGGCCGTGCCCATCGGGCGGTTACAGGTTGAGAATTTCCACCTGGTGCATCAAGACATTGGTGGCGGGACGTGCCGCCTGGAGCCGCTGAATACTGTCGAGATGAACATCGCCCATCCGTGCGCCGTCGATCCCGCCGATCCGGTCCATCGAGTATTGAACCCGCGCGAGTTCAATCAGCGAGCCGTCAGCCTTCACGTTTACTCCCGTCCATTTGATACCTGCATTGTCTACTCGCCCGAACAGGGGTCTTGCGGTGAGATCCGCCTGCATTTCAACACCGAATACGGCAAACCGAAGTAACCATTTCTTAACCGACGATAACTGGCGGTGCGCTTTCCCAGGTTCTAACATCGTTGGGGGGGCGTTATGCGTAGCCTGTTCGGGTTAATGGTGACAAGTGTAATCATCTTATTCCTTGGCTATTCTGGCTGGATGCATTTGAAGCAATCGACCGACTCCGTCGAAATACAAGCGGGATCGATCACAGAGCACGCCCGCAAGGCGCAGCAAGCCGTTTCGGATGTGCAGGATGCGAATCAGCCGGTCACGATGGTGGGACCACTCGCGAATTATATGAACCATAAAGGCGATAAGGATCCTGACGCCATCGAGACGGTGACTTATACGCCAACAGCTTCCGACCACGTTGGTGGCTCCGTTGTGGGCACGAGCAATGCAGTTTTGCATCAGGTGTTCCCGGTTGCGGGAACGGTGGATCTGCCGTTTGAAGTGCCGGCGCATGCTTACAGTCCGCAACTCCATGGGTCGTTTCGCTCGTTCCTGCAGGCGGGCGGCGCGCCCACGACTGCTCCGGGCGATGTGGATTTTGTTTTGCTGAACGATGAGCAATTTACAGCTCTGGTCGGGGGACATCCCAGTGACGCCCTGTTTTCAGCCGACGCATCGCATGATCAGGAGGTGAATGCGAACTTGCCTCCAACGTTGAACCAGTCCATGAAGTACCACCTGATCTTTCGCAATACGAGTCCGAAGACCGGGAAACGAGTGGTGCAGGCGAATTTCCAGATCGATTTCTAGCCTGTCGCTTGCTGCTAAACTGGGCGGGTGTCCCCGCGTAAAAAAGCTTCGAATGCCGAAGGCACGGCCGCTGTCGCAGACGCTGCCAAGCCCCCAGTTGTAAATCCGCCGAAATCGAGTTCCTCGAAAGCCTGTGTTGATGAGCCTCCCGGTCCAGCCGTGCACGGCAGGATCTTCCTCATCGATACGATGTCGTTCATTTTTCGCGCTTATCACGCCATGGCGCGGCAGCGGCCGATGTCGACCAAAACCGGGCTCCCCACTGCCGCTATCTATGTTTTCGTGAATATGCTGCGGAAGTTGCGCGACGATTTCTCTCCGCAATTCCTTGCGGCGGTTTTCGACGTGGCGGGCCGCACCTTTCGCGACGACCAGGCCGACACCGTCACCTCTGTCCGCAAGTTCGATATCAAAACGCAGACTTTCACAGAAATCGAATACAAAGGCTACAAGGCGAACCGTAAGGAGATGCCAGAAGACTTGGCACAGCAGGTGCCTTACATCCGCCGCGCGCTTGAGGCCTACCGTATCCCGATGATTGGCGTAACGCGGTTTGAAGCGGACGACGTCATTGGCACACTGGCGCGCAAAGCGGCAGAGACGTCACATCCCGTCTACATCGTGTCGAGCGATAAGGACATGATGCAACTGGTGAATGACAAAGTGCACATCTTGAATCCACCGAAGGATAACTTGATCTGCGATGCGGCGAAGGTGGAAGAAATTCTCGGCGTGCCGCCGGAGCGCGTGATCGATGTAATGGCGCTGCGCGGAGATTCGATCGACAACATTCCGGGGGCTCCGGGAATCGGCGACAAAGGCTCGGTGGAGATCATCAAACGCTTCGGCACGGTCGAGCAGGCGCTGGAGCACGCGGCCGAAGTTGAGCGCAAGACCTACCGTGAATCGTTACAGAACAATCGCGACACCATTCTATTCAGCAAGAGCATGGCAACGATCGACACGAATGTTCCAGTCGAACTCGATGTCGAATCGATGCGGGTGGGAGATCCGGATGTGGACGCGCTGCGCGCGCTCTTCACCGAACTGGAATTCACGTCGCTGCTGAAAGAGCTGTTACCGGTGGTCGAAGTAAGCGAGACGAACTATACGGAAGCGAAATCGGCGGCAGATGTTGAACGTGTCATCAAGGCGGTGAGCAGCGGAGGCGCGTTGTCCGTTGCAGTCGAGCAGGTCGATACGACTGCACCGGTGGAGGAAGAAGAGAAAGAGGAGGAGCCGCAGGCTGAGCAACTCTCGTTTATGGGTGGAGCAATGATCGGAAACATGCCCGCCCCTGCCACTGGACGAATCGCGATCTCGGCAGCATCGGGGTCATCGGTTAGCGTAAAGCTTGACTCGAGAGACGCTGACACAACGCTGCGCGCAGCTCTGAGCGACCAGCGAATCCCGAAGGCAATCCACGATTACAAGGCCGCGCTCCATGCCCTATCACCCCTTGGAATCAGCGTGAATGGCCTGCAGCACGATTCGATGCTGTATTCGTATCTGCTCGATCCGACCTATTCTTCGCACAGTCTTGCAGACGTAGCGTTACGACGCTTCAATCTGAAACTCAGTGGGCAACTGCCGGAGTCGGCGGACATCACGGGCAGGCTCAGCACCGCATTGCGCAGCGAAGTAGAGCAAGCGGGCTTGGCGAAGCTCTACCAGGAGATCGATCTGCCACTCGTTCCCGTCTTGACGCGCATGGAACAGGCCGGTGTGAAGATCGATACTGGCGGCCTCTCGACCATGTCAACTGAATTGGAAAAAGAGATCGCGACGAAAGCCCTGGAAGTTTACGAAGCGGCCGGGATGGAGTTCAACGTCGGCTCGCCGAAGCAACTGGGCGATGTTCTCTTCAATCGCATGAACCTGCCCAAGCCGGTGAAATATGGCAAGGGACGCATGATTTCGACCGCCGTCGATGTGCTGGAGGAGTTGGCGGAGAATCATCCCATTGCACGCATGGTGCTGGATTACCGGCAGCTCACCAAGCTCAAATCGACGTACGTCGACGCTCTGCCTGCGTTGATCAAACCGTCGACCGGGCGGCTGCATACGACATTCGCCCAGACCGGAACGGCTACGGGAAGGCTTTCATCCGCGAATCCGAACCTACAAAACATTCCTATTCGTACGGAGCTTGGTCGCGGCATTCGTGCTGCGTTTATCGCCGAGCCAGGACACGTGCTGCTAACCGCCGACTATTCACAAATCGAATTGCGACTGCTGGCACACTTTTCGAGCGATCGGTTGCTGGTGGAAGCGTACCGGCGTGGAGACGACATTCACACCCTGACTGCATCGCAGGTATTCGGAGTTCCGCCCTTGATGGTCACGTCCGATCACCGCCGACAGGCCAAGGTCGTGAACTTCGGCATAGTGTATGGGCTATCGCCATTCGGATTGTCCCAGCAGCTTGGGATCGAGCCCAGCGAAGCCAAGCAATTTATCGCGAACTACTTCGAAAAATACGAGGGCGTGCGCAAGTTCATCGAGCGCACTCTCGAGGAAGCGCGCCGCGACATGAAGGTGAAGACGTTGTTTGGACGCGTTCGGCCTATCCCGGACATCAACAGCAAAAACGCAAACCAGCGTGGATTTGCGGAACGTACGGCCGTCAACACGCCATTGCAAGGTACCGCCGCGGATTTGATCAAGATCGCCATGATCCGCATCGATGCGGCGTTGCGCGAGCGCCGGCTAACATCGAGAATGACCTTGCAGGTACACGACGAACTCGTGTTCGAAGTTCCGGAGCGCGAAATCGACACCATGAAGCTGCTCGTCCGCGAGCAGATGGAGAAGGTTCATGACCTGGCGGTCCCGCTTCAGGTTGAGATGGGCGTTGGACCGAACTGGAGAGACCTGGAGTAGGATTAGGATCCATTGCAAGCCCCGCGGTCGAGTAGACCGCCATCCTGAGCGATGTATTTTGTCGCACGTGTTATCCAGTTTGCCGCAGCCGCACATCGCACGGATCCTTCACTTCGCTCAGGATAACGCGACTTTCCCGAGCGCCTAGTGGTGTAGAATTACGTAGAACCCCTCCGCTGGGTCAATGTTCTGCTTTCCAGCAGACGTCAGCCAGCGGGTTTCTTCCTAGTCGGGACGTGGCTCAGCCTGGTAGAGCACTCGCTTGGGGTGCGAGGGGTCGGCAGTTCAAATCTGCCCGTCCCGACCAATCTGTTTTTCTAAGGACACCGTTCCGGTAAAACCTAAGCTGTTTGGAAAAATCACATCCACAATTCCATCATGATGGTATTTCCGCGTTCAATGTAGCCATTTTCCTTCCAAGACCAGACCGCAAGAAGGAACAGCGCACCGAACCCGCCAGAACGCTCTGGCTCACGGTCAGTGAGTGAAATCGCGATTCTTCGCCAATCCAGCCGCTGGAAGAAATTTGGAGCAATGCTCGTATCTTTGGGAGTTCTCTCGGGCGCTGACCTTTAGCTAGGCTACCGACTGATGCAGTAGAGCAGATTGTCTTGTTTCAGTGGATACCACCAGGTTCCCTCGACTTTCAATGATGAAGGGAGGCATGGATGCCTGCGTACCAGCACGAAGATAGGGATCGTACTGTCTCATCGCAAGAGCAGCCACGTAGCCCAGCCGTTGGCGAAACCCTAGCGTCTTCACTTGACCGCCCTCTATTCGCCAACGCAGATGCTGCAACCCAGTTCCGCTTTCGGATCCTAGTCGTTGATGATGACCTGTCAATACGTGAAACGGCAAGGTTGATTCTGGAAAGCGAGGGCTTTGAGGTTCTAACGGCAGCGGACGGAGTAGAAGCCTTACACTCGCTCAGCAAATCCTTGCCTGATTTAATCATTTCCGATTTGAATATGCCTCGGATGTCGGGTTTTGAATTTCTGGCCGTCGTGCGCCAGCGGTTCCCGCACATTGCCACGATTGCGATGAGTGGAGGCTATTCTTCCGGCGATATGCCAATCGGAATTCTGGCAGACGCTTTCGTGCAAAAAGGAAACTACACCATCGGAGAGCTATGCCAGCAAGTGGGGAAGCTTTTGGCTGCTTCTCCCCTTCGCTCTGAGAAAAGGAAGAATGACGTCGCTCCACTCTTCGTGCCGAGGGACAGCGCAGGGTATCTAATAATCATATGTCCCAAGTGCCTGCGTCCCAACAAACTGCAAGGGATGAGCCTGAACGGAGGCTTACACCAAGCACCATGCCCGTCATGTGGCACGCAAGTGGAATTTGAAATTGATCACGAGAGTGAGCCGCTAATTGAACGCAAACATTCCTGAGCGATGAGCGGTTCTAACGGATGGGTTTGTCGTCACAAGATCGTTCCCGAAAAAGACATTCACAACGCGATGGCCGGAACACGTGAGAAGAACTGCCGTTCCATGCCCGTGTAGTAATGCGCCAAAACGCATCGTTGCTGGGACCCAAGCACGTTTTCGAACTCCTCGCCCTGACACACTTCCGCCGAAGAAAAGGACCCCAGCGACAGATGCGGCAGCTTCCCAAGTGCCAGCCATAGCGCAATCTGCTCGATGATCCAGTCGTTCGCAGATGGATACGGAAGAGCCTGCGATCGGTCCGCATCCGTGACCTCATCCGATACAATCTGGCGAATCCGCAAATCATGTTGCCCATACTCATGTGCGCTCAGCACCCGCCCGCACAACAGCCGCCACGCCAGTTCGAGATATGTTTTGGACAACTCCTGCAGACGGAGCCAGAGATCGTGATTCAGCAGACAAACGCCGGAATTGAAAGGCGGGACGTAACTCAGTTTCTCGCTTCGTGCGATGTATTGGAGCAGCTGTTCGTCAATATGTTTCGGATCGTAGCCAAGCGGGCTTCTTAGCGACATGTACTCTTCACGCGCATACCAGTCGTGTGTCGCGTAATGGTCGAAGAGCAAATTCACATCATCAGAGAAAAAAGTGTCGCAATCCAAGTAGAGCAGCTGAGTCAGCCCCTGCAGAGGCAGGCTCTCCAAGGCCAGAAATTTGTGAAAAGTGGGGTAAAGAGCTAGAACAGAACCTCTCGGGTGCGCACTCTCCAAAAACCAGCCATACTCTCCGAGTAATTGCACGTGAACGCCATGTCGTTCGGCTTCACGCTGCAGTTCATTGCTGCCGCCATTGAAAAGAAGCAGGCAAACGGAAATCGACTGGTTGTATTTCCGCAAGCTGCGAATGCTTTGAATCCATTGCTGTTCGCGACTGTCGTGAGGGAAAGTCGCCAACGAGTAGTACACCAGTCTCATGCTCTACCTGCCGGATGCAAACGCAGCCGTGTGCTCTGCCGGGATATACGGGGCTAGGCTGGTGCTTCACTGCCGGCATCAGGAACTGGCAGGGCTTCCAGCGAATCCTGCGGATCGATATTCCGCGGACGGGCCTTTCGTCCAAAAACAGCTTCGATGAGCAACTTAAAAATTGTTCGGCGGTTCTCAGCGACCACCTTCAGCCAGGACAATTTTCCCAACATTGGAAAGTAGATACCACGGAAGCACAGTCGGGCAAGGAAGATGTTGACGCGATATCCCAGGCGCTCATGGTCGAGCGACTCCACGGCTTGAGCCAGCGCTTCGGGGCTATATGCCTGATCCCAGCCGTATTTCACCTCGGCATGCGCTTCATCGATAGTCATTTTCAGCGGCGTGTGCGCCATGCTAAAGGGAACGAACTCCTTCCAGTGTCGCGGGCGAGTGAGCCGCCCATCTTTCTCTAACCGCTTATAAAGAGGAGTGGAAGGCAATGGCGTGAGCAGCCCAAAGATGGGCAGCCCCGGAGGCCAGGAGCGCACCTGCTCCAGCGTCCGTTCAGCAACGCCCGGGGTGTCATTGTCCATGCCAAAGATGAATGACGTGATCGCATATATGTTGCGTTTGGCAAGCCGATTTAGCACGGTGGCGTATTCGCCGGGCTTATTGAATCCTTTGTTTACGTCTTTGAGGTTCAAAGGATCGATGGACTCCATTCCGATGAAGATCCACTTGCCTCCGGATGCAGCAATCAAGTCAACTAATTCTTCATCACGCAGCAGATTCGCGCTGATCTGCGCTACCCAGTGCACCTGGGCTTTAGCCGCAATGATGTCACGCAGCAGAGACTTTGTGCGCTTGATATTGATGGCGAAGTTGTCATCGATGAAGAAAACCGCGATCTGGCCTTGTTCCTTCCGGGCGCGGGCCTTCAGTAGAAGAAGTTCACTGACCACACTCTCGTTGCTGCGGAAGCGAATAGAATCACCAAAGAATCCGGTCACGGTACAGAACTCACAACCGTACGGACACCCTCGTCCTGATTCGACCGGCACGAGGCGGAAGGTTCCCCAGCCTTCACCAATCTCCTTAAGCAGGCCGTGCATCATTTTCGGCACAAGGTTGAACTGGCCGAGATCGATCGTGTCCCAGGGAATCTCAGGATACGGCTTCAAAGAGGGCTTTCGATCTTTGCCAAACTCGTCGAGAGGCGCATAGATCTCTTTGAGTTGGCCGTTAACGGCGTCATTCACGATCTGCGGCCAAGTCTCGTCGGCTTCGCCCAAAGCGACCGCGTCAGCGTGCCGAGGTCCACCGTCGCGTCCAAGCGCTTCATCGGACTCCTCGGTGACGTGCGGCCCGCCCATCACAACGGGAACTCCGGCGGCGCGAATCGCGTCGGCCATGCGATAGGCCTTGGCAACCATTCGCGTCATTGCACCAATGCCGACCAATCCGATGTTCTGTTCACGGACGAATTGTGCGATTTGAGCCTCGTCCATTGGCTGTGCATTGCCATCGATCAGCAAGACTTCGTGCCCGGGTGGAGTGAGCGCCTGGAGTAAGAACATCCAGAGATGGGGCATGAAGTTGCGGGTGACACCATTGTCAGGGTTGTAGAGCAGAATTCGCATGACACTCCTCGGGAACAAGGGCTCGCTTGCACCACGCCGGGGCCATCACGAGCGATGCCGAAGTGGCCGGCATCTAGCTGTGTCGTGCGATATAAGTTTTGGGAAATCCCACGTGTGATGAGATTGTACACGAAGGTTTAGTAACCGTCGCTTTCAAACGCAGATCTCCGGCTGAAGTGTGCTCGTCGCATCGAATGGAGAGCCGCGACCAAAAGTTGACCGCCGCGAAAGGCATACGCCAGCGAGATCGCTATTGGCCGAGGATGTCGCGCATCCAGCCTCTAGCTACTGCTCTCGCCAACCTTCAGAACCGCGAGGAACGCTTCCTGTGGGATGTCGACGCGTCCAATCCGCTTCATGCGCTTCTTGCCTTCTTTCTGCTTCTCCAGCAACTTGCGCTTACGGCTAATATCGCCGCCGTAGCACTTGGCAAGAACGTTCTTGCGCATGGCATGAACGGTTTCGCGGGCGATGATCTTTGCGCCGATGGACGCCTGTATCGGAACTTCGAACATCTGGCGCGGGATAAGTTCGCGCATCTTCGATACCAGCGCTTTGCCTCGTTCGTAAGCGAAGTCTCGATGCACGATGATCGAGAGCGCATCCACGGGCTCGCCAGCGACAAGGATGTCGAGCTTCACCATCGGCGATTCCCAATAATCTGCGAGGTGGTAATCGAGCGAGGCGTATCCGCGTGACACCGACTTGAGGCGATCGTAAAAATCGAGCACGATCTCATTCAGCGGTAGTTCATAGTGCAGCATCACGCGGGAAGAACTAACGTATTCAAATGTCTTCTGCTTACCACGCTTCTCTTCAACCAATGCCAAGATGCCGCCGACATATTCTTCGTTCGTCAAAATCGTTGCCAGGATGACCGGCTCTTCCACTTTTGCGATTTCACTAGGATCGAGCCACCGCGAAGGATTGTCGATTTCAACCATCTCGCCGTCAGTCTTCGTGATCTTGTAGCGCACGCCTGGGGCGGTCGTAATCAGGTCGAGATTAAACTCGCGCTCCAGCCGCTCCTGGATAATCTCCATGTGGAGCAGCCCGAGAAAGCCGCAGCGGAATCCGAAGCCCAGAGCAACCGAACTCTCCGGCTCAAAGAAGAACGACGAATCGTTGAGGCGAAGCTTTTCCAGCGCCTCGCGCAGTTGTGTGTGCTCGTGCGCGTCGACGGTGTAGAGGCCGGCGAAGACCATCGGCTTGATTTCTTCAAACCCGGGAAGCGGCTCGATCGCGGGATTCGTATCGTCGGTGATGGTGTCGCCGATTTTCGTATCCGCCACGTTCTTGATGTTGGCAACGAGGAAACCAACTTCGCCAGCCTGCAACTGGTCGATCTCGACTGGCTTGGGCGTAAGCACGCCGAGAGTTTCCGCATCGAACGTCGTGCCGTTCCACATGAGCCGAATTCTCAGCCCCTTGCGCAGCCTGCCCTGAAACACACGGGCCAGCACGACCACGCCGCGATAGGCGTCGAACCACGAGTCGAAAACCAGCGCCTGCAGCCTATTTTCCGGAGATCCCTTCGGCGGTGGGACACGCTTCACTACCGCTTCGAGGACATCCGGCACGCCCTGCCCGGTTTTCGCGCTTATTAGAACTGCGTCCGTTGCATCGAGGCCGACTGCACCTTCGATCATCTCTTTCGTGCGAGGGATGTCAGCGCTCTGCAGATCGATCTTGTTGATGACCGGAATGATCTCCAGGCCGTGATTGATCGCCAGATACGAATTAGCCAGCGTCTGAGCTTCCACCCCTTGGGAGGCATCGACCACCAGTAGCGCGCCTTCGCATGAGGCCAGTGAACGCGAGACTTCATACGAGAAGTCCACATGGCCAGGCGTGTCGATGAGATTGAGCTGGTAGGTCTCGCCGTCCTGCGCGGTGTACATCATGCGGACGGCGTGGGCTTTAATCGTGATGCCGCGCTCGCGCTCCAGGTCCATGGAGTCGAGCACCTGGGCCTGCATCTCCCGCGCCGTCAACGATCCGGTTAGCTCCAGCAGGCGGTCCGCCAGCGTGGATTTGCCGTGGTCAATGTGCGCGATGATCGCGAAGTTCCGGATGTGCTGGGAATCCATGGGAGCGGGCAAGTATTGATTTTAACAGGCGAAGGCGTCTCTGAACTGGCACCTTCGGCACGATGAGTTCGAGCATGCGATGCAGGTAAAATAAAATTCAAATGCTCGTGCTCGCCTCCGCGTCGCCCCGCCGGCAGGATCTTCTCAGAAGCGCCGGAATCTCCTTCGCGGTACAGGCGGCCGATATCGACGAAACTCCGCTCGCCGGAGAGAGTGCACGGGCGTGTGCTGAACGCCTGGCCTGCCAAAAGGCGCTGAAGGTTTCGTCTGACCGCCCGCAAGATCTCGTGCTCGGCGCCGATACGATCGTGGTGGCCGGCGACACCATTCTCGGCAAGCCCAGCGACGCCAGCGATGCCGCCCGCATGCTGCGCATGCTCTCCGGACGCGTGCATCAGGTGATCACGGGCGTTTGCCTGGTGAGTCCAGTGGCCAGCAGTCAGTTGCCATATATCAATGAAGGCGCTCAAGAAGTACTGGGAACCGAAAGCTGGGACGTGAGAACCGGCTCCGAAGTCACGCTCGTGACGTTCGCCGAATTGTCAGACGCCGAAATTCAGGAGTACGTGGCCACCAACGAGCCCATGGACAAGGCCGGCGCCTACGCTATCCAGGGCATCGCCTCGCGCTGGATTCCGCGTATCGAAGGCGATTACGGCAATGTTGTGGGATTGCCCGTCGCGCTGGTTTATCGCATGCTTCGCGACAGAGAAAAAACGTAAGACGTTCGTTGAGGTGCAATGGGACTTGCCGCGTGACCGGGGCGCTTACGGCTTTTTCTCTTCGGGCTTTGCGTCTTTTTTTTCTTCGCTGCCCTCTTTCATCGAGGACTTAAAATTGCGAATGCCCTCACCCAGCCCCTTGCCCAGTGAGGCAAACTTGGATGGTCCGAAGATCAGCAGGGCGATGGCAATGATCAATAAAATATGGAAAGGCTGAAATAGACCCTCACCCATAGATCCTCCGTTTTAGGCATTCGTGCACGCCGCGAAAGCGGCGGTGCAAGAGACTGCCTATAAAAATTCTAGGCTACATCCGGGGCTGAGTCAAAGAACCGAAGTCATGCAAGGTGCGCTCCATTTCTTCGCGCTTGTGGAGATAGGGCTTTCACATTTGCAGGCGGCTTCTTGTTCGTCAGAGTTGCTTGATCGTCCGCTTGTCGGACTGCGGTACGAACGGGCGCATCTGCGGCCACACTGTTTGATCTGGGGCTATTTAATTTGGTGGGCAAGGCCGACCGTCCCACACTTTCTTGGGCGGCGAGGGCGGCGGCGTGGGCTTCGGCGTTGGGGTAGCCGAAATGATGCGCCATCATTTCATCTCTTTCTTTTTTCTGCGTGGCAGGATCCACATGGCGTGGCTTGATCACACCGTCGCGGATGAGTTCGGCGGTGGTCCGAACCCGGGGCGGGGTCGGTCCGGTGGGGTTGTAGCGAGGAATATTCAGGGCTTCCGTAATTTCGGCGGTATCGGCGGGCGAGGGTGCCTGACTCACGAAGTCCGGAACCTCGTGGACCATGGCGTTGGCGGTCTCGAACGTGACGCGGCGCGCATTTTTGACGGCGATGTGCAGGGCGCGCAGGATCAAGTTAGCGCGCTTGAGATCGATGGTGTTGCGCATGAGGGCGTTGATAACTTCCATAAGCGCCATCTGGATGGACTCTTCGTCCTCTATGACGGCGAGGGGGTGGAGGCGGGCCTGCGGTGGGGTGCGCACGCCGCGATGGACGCGCTGGTGGAAGTAGCAGAATTGCTCTCCTCGGAGAGCGGGGGATCCACAACGGACTCCGGTGACCTTGATATGAGTGCAGGACGAGTTGGCCATATTGGATTTCACCTGGTTAAGAATTTTGGATAGTTGGCGCGTAAAATCTTGGCTTCATTGGAGTTAGGGGCGGAGGAGATGACGACGTCCGCGTAAAATCTTGGAACCAAAGGGTTTGCAAGCAAAATCTTGCGAATACGGGAGTTAGCGGTTTCGGGGCAGTGGGCGGTTCCGTTTTGGGAATTGCTGATTCCGGATTCACCACAGAGGGCACAGAGGGACACGGGGTAGGTCGGTGCGTAGCCGACGGTATGCTTTCAGCGGTCGTCCCCACTTTGGGAGCTTGCTTGTGCATGGTCCCAAATTTTCACATCTAGATTTCTCAGTAAAGGTTGTTCGTCACAAGTTGGAAATATAGTTCTGTGGAAAACTTGTTGGTCGAACGATTGTGTGCAAACGAGACCAAGCCGCAGGCCGTGGGTTGAAAAGTGGGAATTGGGTGGGCGCAGACAGAGCCTGCGTTCTAAATGCACTACACCGCTGATGCGTCCGTTGGTCCCACCCTTCGCAAACCACAGCGAAGAGTGGGGCACCCACCCTAGTGCTGATATCAGTGAGATCGAAAGCCCGGGCCACCCGCCCCTCCCGGTATGCCGACCGATCCATCACCAAGTGGGACATCTTCCACTACGTCTACGCTGTCCTGCACCACCCCGAATACCGCGAGCGCTACGCCGCCAACCTTCGCCGCGAACTTCCTCGGATCCCATTCGTGAGCACGGGGGCTAAAGCCCTCGATAATCTCGCGCCAGACGCCGGGCTGAAGCCCGGCTCTTCCACGGAACTTACGAGCAGCACTGCTCGCGAGGCCGCCGTGGTCGCTGGAAGCGCTGTGGAAGAACGGCCCTTCAAGGGCCGCGTCACAAATCAAAAAAAGGAAAACAACACCGCTCTGCCGAAGGCCGTTGCCGAAGAGCGAAGCTCGCAGGCAACCTCGGCCACCACCAACGCCGATGTCTTTCGCGCATTCGTCAAAGCAGGCCAGCGCCTCGCCGAAATCCATGTCCACTACGAGCAACAACCCGAATACCCGCTCACGAAAGTTGAGAAGGCCGGAGAAAAACTCGACTACCGAGTCGATAAAATGAAGCTGAGCAAGGATAAAACTCAGCTCATCTACAACAAATTCCTGTCGCTCTCCGGCATCCCGCCCGAAACCTACGAATACCGCCTAGGCAACCGCTCCGCACTCGAATGGGTCATCGATCAGTATCAGGTCTCCACCGACAAGCGCAGCGGCATCACCAACGACCCCAATCGCGAAGACGACCCAACATACATCCTCCGCCTCATCGGACAGGTGATCACAGTAAGCCTCGAAACCGTAAAAATTGTCAAAGCGCTGCCACAATTGTTAGTGGGATGACTCCAGGACAACAGCGATCAGGGGAATAGCGGCGTGAAAAAGGAACGGCCGAAGCCGTGCGTTGCAATCTCTCTGCGTTTTTTGCGACTCCTGCGCCTCTGTGGTGAAAACCGGACGGCCGAAGGCGGCCCGTCCCCACACGAGCATTGCTCAAGGGAGAAGGTGCGGCGCCACGACCTCAATGAATTCGCGGGAGGTGATGACCTTGGTATTCTTCCAGAACCTTGGAAAATGCCTTGGATTGCCGGTGATCAAGTAGTCCGCCCGAGTTGCGTCTGCACATTCTACGAATTTGTCGTCGCCGGGATCCATGGCAACCTGGAGCGCTCGCGCAGGGGTCACCAGATGCGCGCGGCTCTTTAAGAACTGGAGGAGTTGCTGCCGGAGGCCTTTGCGGATTTTGAATTCCGGCCGCGCTAGAACTTCTCGGTACTCTGCGAGAACGGCTTCGCTGACGTACAACCTGGCCGGTCTGGTCATCGCCACCAAGAGTACGGTGCGCTGGAGGCCATCCGGTTTCAAAGCAGCTGACACAATGATGTTTGTGTCAAGGACCAGACGGAGCGCGATCATCGACGCGCCGATTTTTGCGCTCGCGCCGCCCTGATCACCCGATCAATCTGCCGCGAACTGAGCGCACTCGTGCACTTTCGCCGGGAATCCTCCCCGATCAGGCTGAGCACTTCCGGCTCCGGGGCGGCCAGGCGCACATAGTCCCGGATGCTCAGCAGCACCGCCTTTGGGGTGCCCCGCTTCTCGATGACGAGCGACCTGCGTTCGTCCGCCACTCGCCGCAGCAGCCGGCCGAAATTGGCACGGGCGTGCAAGGCAGACACCACAATGCTGTCGTTCTTCGCGGTTCGCAGCATTTGCAACTCTCCATTTCGCAGATATGAACTGTACAGTTATATTTTAGCGAAATCAGGCGGGCATCACAACCGGGCAATAAAAAAGGCACAGCCGAAGCCGTGCCCTTCATTCCTTTTATTTCTCTGTGACTCTGCGCCTCTGTGGTTCAAATCGGACGGCCGAAGGCGGCCGTCCCCACATGAGCCTTGCTAGTCCCTTACCCCATCCATAAACGCGCGGAGCTTGCGCGAGCGCGAAGGATGGCGCAGTTTCCGCAGCGCCTTGGCTTCGATCTGGCGGATGCGTTCGCGGGTGACCGCGAAGCTCTGCCCGACTTCTTCCAGCGTGTGCTCCGAACCGTCTTCGAGGCCGAAGCGCATCTTGATGACTTTCTCTTCTCGTGGAGTCAGCGTGCGCAGGACCTGTCCGGTCTGGTCCTTCAGGTTCACGTTGATCACCGCTTCCGCCGGTGAGACCACCGCGCGGTCTTCGATGAAGTCTCCCAGATGCGAATCTTCTTCTTCGCCGATCGGCGTTTCGAGAGAGATCGGTTCCTGCGCGATCTTGAGCACCTTGCGCACTTTCGCAACGGGAATGTCCATGCGCTTGGCGATCTCTTCCGACGTAGGCTCGCGTCCCAGTTCCTGCACCAGCTGCCGCGAAGTGCGGATCAGCTTGTTGATCGTCTCGATCATGTGCACCGGGATACGGATGGTGCGCGCCTGGTCGGCAATCGCGCGGGTAATGGCCTGCCGAATCCACCATGTGGCATACGTCGAGAACTTGTAGCCACGGCGGTATTCGAATTTGTCGACGGCCTTCATCAGTCCGATATTGCCTTCCTGAATCAGGTCGAGGAACTGCAGTCCGCGATTGGTGTATTTTTTTGCAATCGAAACCACCAGCCGGAGGTTGGCCTCAATCAGCTCGCGCTTGGCCTGCTCCGCATCCATGTCGCCCTGGATGATCTCGCGCTGTGTGCGCTTGAGCTCCTGGAATAGAACGCCGGTTTCGAGTTCGAGTTTTTCGACTTCGCCGCGAATGGAGCGCGCCTGCCGGCGATACTCCTTCTTCTGCTCTTCGCTGCGTGTCGAGTCCGCCTTGCGCTCAAGATTCGTCGCCTGACGATCGAGCGAGCGCATGCCGTCGACGGTCTTGTTGAGACGTTCGATCAGCCGCTTGCGTTCGGCATTGGTGAATCCGAGTTTGCGAACGGCAATGGAAGTCGCGACAATGGCGCGGGCCAGCCGGCGGCGGGAGCGGCGATGATCGCGCGGGTTCTTCTTTTGCGAAACTTCCTTGAACTTTTCTTCGAGTACACCGGCCTTTTTGTACAGCTTGGCCATGTCGTCGATCTTGCCGGTGAACTCATTGAGGCGGTTCTGCAGGATCTCGTCAGTGATCTCTTCTTCGTCGAAGGTGACCACTTCCTTGATCGAGCGGACATTTTTCTTGAGGTCTTCGCCCAGGGTGAGCAGCTCGCGAATCACGATGGGCGAACGCGAGAGCGCCTTCAGGACGCGGATCTGTCCACGCTCGATGCGTTTGGCAATTTCCACTTCGCCTTCGCGCGTGAGCAGCGGCACGGTTCCCATCTCGCGCAGATACATGCGGACGGGATCGTTGGTTTTTTCCAGAGCGCCGGGGGTGAGGTCGAGTTCGACGTCCTCCCCTTCTTCTGCGTCTTCGAATCCTTTTTTATCGAGTCCAGCGGAAGGCAGCTTGGGGCCTTCCAGGACGTCGATCCCTTGCGTACCAATGGTTGTCAGCAGATCGTCAAGGTCTTCGGGACTGTGCACGTCATGCGGTATGAGGTCGTTGACCTGGTCATACGTGAGATATCCCTTTTCTTTTCCTGTATCGATCAGCTTTTTTATGTCGTCGAACTTGTCATCAAGAGCCAAGAAGTGTTTCCTCGAAAATTCAGTTTCACTCACGCCAGGAGCGTGTGGTAAATTCCGGATAGGTGGGAATCTGGGTTCTGCGGGATTGTGCAGCTAGCACAAACTTACAGAGTTTAGCACTTTTGCGTTTTCCTGTCTATTCGGCGCCCGGCTAATCCCGTCGACTCCCAAGCCTACTTGCAATCCACTTGAAGTATTAGATGGTCGAGAAAGCCTTTTTGTTTCAAGCAGTTTTCGAGCCTACGGTGCATCGCCTCGGGGGCTAAAGCCCCGGGTCGGCGGCACTTTAACGCGGCGCTCAAGCGCCGCTCTTCCACAGCGTTCCCCGTCGATACTCTTGCCAGCTCCACAATAGCGATTTAGGAAGCCCTTGCCTCGGGGCCGGGGTCGCGCAAGGCGAGGCTGATGCGGCGGGCCTCCTCGCTGAGAGCGATCTTCTGATCTAAATCAGCGGTTACACCCAGTCCCTTCAATTGGCGCTGCACCTCATCGAGGCGTCTACGCAGGTGGACGCGGCGCAGGGCGCGGACGGCCGCCTCCAGAATCTCGGCCGTGAGGTCCTCCTCTTCTTTCAGCAGAATAGACGCCAGCACGCGACGGTCACTTTCGGTCGCCGGAATTTCGAGCACGTCGGGGGCTTCCAGACCCGCGTTCAGCAGGGACTCGGCGAGCGATTCGGTGGCGAGCCCGCGGTGCAGGCCTTCGGTTTGCAGGACGTAAACCGCCTGACGGGCTGGGTCGAATTCTTCTTCCGCGCCGTCGCGCATCGAGAGACGCTCTTCCGCGGTCTGCATTTGTCGTGCCGAGGCCAGAGCGCGGATTAAAACCTTCTCGGCCTCGGTGACCTGAGCTTCTGCCGGAGCTTTTACGGTGGCGGCCGAGCGTGTCGCCGCAGTGTGCCTGAGTTCCTGACGCAGGACGGCTGAGTCAATCTGGAGTTTTTGGGCAATTTCCTGGGCAAGCTCGTCGCGCATGATGCGGCTGGGAACGCGTTGAATATGGGGCAATAGATAGTTGACCGCTTTGTGCTTGCCTTCTGCGCTGCGGATGGGAAACTGCGTGCGGGCACGCTCGATCAGGTAATCGAAATATTTCTGGGAATGGCGGAGCGCGTCTTGATAGGCGTCTTTCCCTTTGCGCCGGATGTAGAGATCCGGATCAAATCCCTGCTCGAGGGTCAGAACCTTGATCTGAAATTCCTCTTCGATCAGAAGGCCGAGGGTGCGTTCGGTGGCTTTCGCTCCGGCGGTGTCGGGATCGAAGTTGACGACGACGTTCTTGCTGAAGCGCGCGAGCAGCTTGGCTTGCAGTTCGGTGAAGGCGGTACCGGAGCTGGCGATGACGTTCTGAAATCCAGCGGAGTAGACGGAGATGCAATCCATCTGGCCTTCGACCAGGATGGCATAGTCGAACTTCCGGATCCATTCCTT
>Ga0070735_10001669_pt1 | contig 20937 bp, 19 predicted proteins | sample Coa_R1_FD_66443 | JGI IMG/M metagenome (GOLD analysis project Ga0070735, IMG submission 66443) | Surface soil microbial communities from Centralia Pennsylvania, which are recovering from an underground coalmine fire - Coalmine... | ecosystem: Environmental > Terrestrial > Soil > Unclassified ... | reverse complement strand
TCGTAATCGGCCACCGTTTCGTCCCTTCGGTTGAGAAGTTGTTCACAAAATGAATCTTCCGAACCGAAACGGTGGCTCCTCGCCACCGGCCTTTTACAGCATTTTAAGGGACGTCATCGTCAAACAGGCGAAAACAAGTGGAGCGAATACGTCGAAGCCCCGGAGCAATCCGGGGCTTTCGTTATGCAAAAGGTATTTGCAGCAATCGGCCCTTGCGATCCGAATTCGTGCGTGCTAGTATCCCTATACTTCGAATAATAAACGAGGTGCGGCGAACGTAGAGTCGCGACCGGTACATGTTGACGACGAGGGCGCATAGCCCGCGCTCCGAGTGGCCCGTCTGAACCCGGCGCCGCGTCAGTAGGGTTTCTTCACCGAAGCCAAACAGGCGCAACAGCAAACGGAATACGTCGAAGCCCCCGAGACTTATACTCCCGGGGGCTTTCGCTTTTTGTAAACCTGAGGGCGTTACGCAGTAGTAGTCCGTGCGTATTCGGCAGACGCGGTGTGTCCCGCGGATAAACGCCGTTCGGACTCTTCCGTAGAAACTTCTCGCTGCGCGCCGCCAAGGATTCGAAATTTATGTCTGTCGAGGAGCCGCCCAAGCGTCTTCTCGCCGCGATGTCGGCTGGACGATATTCCAGTCTCGCAGGATAACGTTCGGGCACACCATGTCGAGAAAAGCATCCTCGTTGATGAGTTTATGCTCGAGCAGCGCCCCGACTTCTTCGAAGAGATTCGTTTGCGGCCTTCGCCCAAAGCTCTTTGAGCTGGGGTGTTGACGCTTTGTGCGTATGCCTTTGGGCATCGTCCGGAGTCCACGGTATCCTCTGTTCCTACCCGCTCTCCGCCAAGGATGCGTTACTTACTTACGGGTAGCTCGTACTTTGCGGCGATTTGCGCGATCAGCATTCGCACGCGATCGCGCACCGCGGACGGTGCAACGATCTCCGCCTGCGCGCCCCAACCCAATACCCAGCGTGCGAGTTCGTCGACGTCCGCTACCTGATAGGTGATCTCCACGGAGCCGTCGTCGCGCCGATCGACTGCGCGATCCGCGATGATGCGCGCGGCCACGGCGGCTTTCGCGACGCGCGCGGCGAAGCGAACGCGCACTTCGGTCGTTTGATCGTTGTGCAAGACACCGCTGATTGAACTCGACGCAAAATCGTCGACGCTGAAGTTCTGCGGCTTGGTGAACGTCTGAGCGAGCACGTTCAGATCGGTGATGCTGTCCACGGCGAAGACGCGCTTGTCGCGCCGATCGCGATCGTAGGCGACGCAGTACACGCGTCCGCTGCTCACGACGAACCCGTACGGATCGGCGACGCGTTTGGAACGATGCCCTTCCTTGTCGGTGTAGGTGAAACTCGCGCTGCGCGAGCTGCGTTCCGCGGAGGAAAGCAGCCCGAAGATACGCTCGCCCTCCGCGTCGAGCTGCGTCTCGCTCAAGCGGAACGTGACCGGCGAGGTCCCTTGGACGCGTTCCTTGACGCCGCTGCCGGCCGCCCCGGTGATCTTCTCCGTGACCTCGTCGACGTAGGTGCCGATAGCGCCGCCTAGGCTTGCGCTGATGGCGCGCAGGGCGACCAGTCCGAACAACTCGCTGCTGCTCAGCTCCAAGCGCTTGAGGCTGTACCCGTCGCTAAAGCGATACGTGTTCGTCGCGCGGTCGAAGTACCACGGGAATCCCGCGTCGGCCAGCACGGCTAGGTAGCGCCGCAGGCTGCGTGTGCTGGGGCGATGTTCGCCCTCGGAGATGCGATCTTTGAGTTGCTCAAAAGAAAAGCGGCCCTCGTCGATGGCATTGAGCAGCCGGACGAGCAGCACGATTTTCGGCTCATTCGTGCGTTCCATTGGCATATTGTGCCAGTTTGCTGGCGGCACGGCCATCAAAATGACCTCAAAACAGGAGCTTATTCACTCAAATTGCCATCAGAATGGCGTTGCGTCATTCTACCTACCGGTCGGTTCGGGTGCAGGCGACGGCATCGGCGATGCGGCCGGCGATGCTTGCGGCTTTGGGAAACACCCGTCCGGCGCGTTGATCTGCGGCACCACCGGCTGCGGCGGTGTTGCGGTAATTCCGACTTCCAGCGGATAGTTCGACCCGCCATCGGTCATCGTTTCGACCGGTAACTGGATGTTCGCGTGGGGCTGGACGACTATTGGGTCGCCGATTTGATAGCGGTTTGAAACTCGCGCGCAACCCACTTGAACGAGCGTGCCGCTGACCAAGAAGCTGCTGCGAACGGCGCCGCCCATCGGGCGTTCGTACAGATAGAGCGTTTGCGGCTGGTCGAGCGGATTGGTGATGTTGAAATCGATGACGCGAAGGACGCCGTAATCGCCGTAGTCGCGGCCCGGCGTTTGACCGGGCACGTCCGCAGCCGGCGGCGTCTGCGCGCCGTACTGAACGTCCGCGTCCGGTCCGGGTGCGGTATACGTCAGCGGTTCCTCGGCGTAATTCACCAGCGAAAACATCCCGGTGCGGTGGTGACCATCGTCCGGAAGCTGCGGGCCTGCGAGTGCTGCAGGCAGCTGCGCTAGGGCCAAGCCGTTCGACGGGACGGCGAGCACCGTGACGGTCACCGCTCCGCCGCTCATAACGCGGATGCCGATACTTCCTGCAGCGCCGTCTAGCCGCTTCATCGTGAACTGCTCGGCGACATACGGCGTCTGCGCGTCCACGTCGACGACGATCCCTTCATTCAGCGTCTTCTGCTTCAGAAAATCGCGCGATACAGCGTGGCCGACGGTCATCACGTCCATGTTCGGACCCGCCGATGCGTCGATGAGCTGCACCGTCGACGGCTGGGCTGCGGACGTGCTCACGACGACTGCCAGATCGCGTGCGTTTCCGCTATCGTCGTTTTCGTGATAGTAGTACAGTCGCGCCGGCGAACCGGGATTGACTTGTCCGCGAAACAGGACGCCGGTGGCGGTGAGTTTCTCCGGATCGTCGTCATACATCAGCACCGGCGGGGTGAACGGCGCGGCTTCGACGTTTTGCAGATTGATGGTCACGGTCGGCGTTACGTTGAAGAACTGATCGCCTCCGGAGATTTGCACCTGAACCGGAACGGTCGCAACCGCGCCCGGGCCAAGTGCGGCAGGGAGAGTAAAGGGTTGAACCTGCACGCTCGCTCCGGGCTGCAGCGTAACAGCATTCTGCACGTCTTTTTGAATGAGCAGCGTGAGCCATTGCGTGTCGAGCTGCGCGCCCGTGACGCGCAAGGTGATCGACGACGGCGCGGTTCCCGCATCAACTGCTACTTGAACCGGTATCTGCACCGATGCGCCGGTCGAATCGTTCACGGTGAGTGTCGCACGTCCGGTTTGTTGCGATGCCGTTACCGTAAGCGTGCGCGCGGTTTGGTCGATCGCAACGGTCACAATGGGCGTGTCGACGGTCGCGGTGTACGGACCCGTGCCGTTCTGGATGAAGAGCGTCAGCGATTGCGACGGATGCAGATTGGCGACGGGAGCGGGCGCGATGGATAGCGCCGGCGGCGAGGCCGACGGCGATGGCTGCGGCGTCGTCAGCGGCGGCGGAGGGGGCGGCGGCGTCGCCTGCATTCCCGCAGCAAGCAGCATCGAAAAGAACAAGCCCACGCCGTGCTGTACGCGGGTGAACGGTTGCGAGCCTGCGCGGGCGCGGACGAGCCGCCGGACGATCCCATCCAGCTCAAACGCTGGAAGCGCGAAGGCGATACCTCGTCGCCGAGTTTTCGTGGACCGACATTCCGGAGGGCGGCGGCTGCTTGATCTTGCGTCCGCAAAGCGGGCGTATCGCCTCGCTCACCCTCGCACTCGGCGGACCGCGCTGCAGGTTTCGGTAGAAACGGTCGCGGGGACGAACTCGGCATGAGCACGTGGCATGTCTGGGGCGATTACGTACAGACGCTTCCCGAACGCATCGGCAACGCGAAGCTCGTCGCCGGCGAGGACAAAGCCGCGCGGCAGACGGCGAAAGCGCGCGGCTTCGATTTCGACTATCGTCTGCGAAACGGATTCATGCCGTGGGCCGCAACGTTCGACTCCGAAACGGACGACGATCAGGAGTTCGCGTTCGCCTCGTATCCCATCGTCCGCGGTTGGCAGCTCGTCTCACCGTAACAACGCGTTCGCTTCCCGCTCTAGTGCCTGCGCGCGCCGTTCCAGCACGTGCAGCACGGCGTATTCGGGCGCAGTCGGCGCCGCGTCGGCCGATGCAACTGCCTCTGCCAGGTAGCTGATCTTGCCGTACACTTGCTGCGGATACCGCAGCGCGTCCTCACCCTGAGTCACTTCCGGCTCGTAAATCTCGTGCAGCAGCGCATCGATTTGCGAAGCCTTGGACGGCGTTTTCGTTTTTTCCGCATTGAGGCGATCGATGATGCTCGTGAGCGTGGAAAGATCGCCGCGCGAACGCTGTAGGAACGCGAGCTGTTCGCGCAGCGCAGCGATCGTTGCATGCGAACGCGGATCCATGCGCACGGTAACGTAGCCCGTCGCGGTATGCGTTCCGTCGCTGACACGCACGGTATAGCGTCCCGGCAGCACGAGCGGACCGTCGAAGCCGCCCGAGCCCCACGGCACGTAGTTTTTGACGGGATGAATCGAGTCGTACGCCAGATCCCACCACACGCGATTGATGCCGGCGGCGGCCTTGTCGACGTGAATCGTGCGGATCACGTTCGCGCCGTCGAGCACTTGCACGGTAACCTTCGCATTCTTCGCCGGCGCGTCTTTCAAGTAGAAGTTGACGTCGGCACCAAACTCGGGGTTCTCTCCGGCACCCGGCGCCGACGAAGGGGCGCCGCTCATGTAGCGGTACGCGGTGCGCAGCGTAAAGAGATGCAGCGGCTGCGCGGCGAGGGCGTCCGTCAATTCTTGCAGCGGATGCAGATCGTCGAGGATCCAAATCGCGCGCCCGTGCGTTCCGACGACGAGATCGTCGAAGCGTTTTTGCACCGTGAAGTCATAGACGGGTACCGTCGGAAGGTTCGTTTGCAGCGGCATCCAATGCGCGCCGTCGTCGTATGAAAGCCACAGGCCCGTTTCGGTACCTGCGTACAGCATGCCGCGGCGAACCGGGTCGGCTTTGAGCATGCGAGCGTAGCTGTCTTGCGGCAAATCGCTCGCGATAGCCGTCCACGTACGTCCGTAGTCGTGCGTTTTGTACAAGTACGGCGCGCGGTTGCCGGACTTGTGATAGTCGGCAACCATGTACGCGGTGCCGGGATCGAACGGCGACGGATCGACGTAATCGATGCGCGCCCACGCACCGGGCGTATCGTTCTTGAGCGCGGCCGGAGTTACGTTCGTCCAGTGCGCGCCGCCGTCGCGCGTCACCCAGACGAGCCCGTCGTCCGTACCCACCCAAATCTCGCCGTCGCGCAAGGGCGATTCCGCAATCGAGAATATCGTGTCGTAGTATTCGACGCTCGTGTTGTCGCGCGTGAGTCCACCGGAAAACTGCTGGAAGCGTTTGTCGTTGCGCGTGAGATCGGCGCTGATCGCTTTCCAATGCACGCCGCCGTCGTCCGTTTGGAACAGCACGTTGCCGCCCATGTACAAACGGTGCGGATGCTTGGGCGACATTGCCAGCGGAGAGGTCCACTGAAAGCGGTACTTGAGCGGGCCGGCGGCCCAGCCCATCGCGTCTTCCGGCCAGACGTCGATCTCGCGAGCCTGTTTCGTGCGGCGATCGTATTGCGTGAGCGCACCTTGATACCCGTCGCCGTAAATCAGATTCGAATCGAGCTGATCGAACACGATCCAGCCGCTCTCGCCGCCGCCCGCATCGAAGAAGTCGTTCGGTGCGATTCCGCCGGCGACTGTACTGCTAGGCCCGCATGCGCTGCCTGAATCCTGATCTTCGGCGCACACGGTGTACGGCGTGCGATTATCCGTATCGACGTGGTACGCTTGCGCGACCCTGATCGGCGCGTTCAGCCACGTCTTTGCGCCGTCGTTGGAAACCTCCGCGCCGCCGTCGCCGCCCGCAGCCATGCGATCCGGATTCTGCGGATCGATCCACATCGAGTGATAATCGCCGCCGCGCGTGCCGTGCAGAACCTTCGCGGTTACGCCGCCGTCGAGCGACTGCCACATCTGCACCGACATGAAATAGACGTGGTTCTCGTCCTTCGGATCGACGGCAAACGACGTGAAATAAAACGGCCGCTGATCGATGCCGTGGCTCTTGTTGACGAGTTTCCACGTTTTACCGGAATCGTCGCTGCGCCACAGCGTCCCCTCATTCGACTCGATCAGCGCGTACACGCGCGCCGGCCGGCTGCGCGCGAACGCCATTGCAATTCGTCCAGTTGTACCGGCCGGCAAACCGTTTCCACGCAGACGCGTCCAGTGATCGCCGCCGTCGTTCGATTCATACAAACCGTCGGTGGGGCCGCCGCTGTTCAAGTGGTACGGCGTGCGCCAGCCTTCCCACATCCCGGCAATGAGATGCTTCGGATTCGCGGGATCGATCGCGACGCTCGATGCGCCGGTGCGTGAGTCGGTGTAGAGTACGCGCTGCCAGGTCTTGCCGCCGTCGGCCGTGCGATAGACGCCGCGCGTCGTGCTCGCCTTGTACACGTCTCCGAGCACTGCCGCGAACACGCGACTGGGGTCGGCCGCGTCCACCGCAATCTGCGCAACTGCTCCGCTTTGATCCAGCCCGATGTGTTGCCACGTCTTGCCCGCGTCGCTCGATTTCCACATGCCGTCCCCGAACGCCACGTCGTTGCGCAAATTCGGCTCCCCCGTTCCCACGTACACGATGTTTGCGTCGCTCGGCGCAACGGCAACTGCGCCGATCGAGCTGACCGGCTGCTGATTGAAAACGGAGTCCCACGTTACGCCGCCGTCGACCGACTTGAAGAGGCCGCCCAAACCGCCTGCGTAGTACGTGCGCGCATCGCCGCTGACGCCCGTCACGGCGTCTATGCGCCCGGAGAGCGGTCCGATGTTGCGAAAGTGCAGGTTCGAGTAAAGCGACGGCGAGAGCGCGAGCAATAAAACGGCAAGCAGTTGCATAGGGCGTTCATTCTCTATGGCAACCTTGCAGGCTCCATGTCAACTCGCTGTCATCGAGCCCTATGAAATTGCGGGGACGAGATTGCTATTTTCCTCGATGCGCAGCATTCTGATGTCGCGAACCGACCCGCCAAACCAGTGATACCGCCGCTGTAAATCCTGGACCGCGAGGACACACGTCACCGGCGTAACCGTTGTGCCGCCAAAATACACCGAGCCCTGCTGCCACTCGAAACCGTGCCCTTGGAGCACCGCGCGAATGTCGTCGTAGGCGTGCTTGAACGAACTCGACACGTAGCGTTTGCGCAGTTCGTCGGTATCTACGTCGAAAGCGATTGCGTACGTGCGGTCAGTTCCAAACGGCGGGGCCGGCATGGGTTTCGGCGGCAAGACGCCCAGAGTTGCGCTCATGCCGCCAGCATAGCACAATCACGACTTGTCGGTACTGTGGCAACGGCTAGCGCAGAAACAGCGCGTTAAGCTCCGCGTGCGGGATGCGCTCGGAAGCGAAATCGAAACGTCCTTCGCGCAGTGCTTGCCGTGCTGCGGTACGGAAGTGCGCGAGCACGTGTCCGTAGGGCGCGCCACCCACGCTGACGCGCGCGACGCCGAGTTGCGCAAGGCGCGAAACCGGCGGCGCGGTAGCCGACGCAAGAATGTTTATCGGGCCGGGAATGCCCTTGACGAGCGCCTCAATCGTCGGCTCGTCCGTGACACCGGGAACGAACACGCATCCGGCACCGGCTTGCAAAAACCGCTTGCCGCGATCGAGTGTTTCTCGCAACCGCCACACGTCGTCAGGTCCGATATCGCCGAGAAAGACGTCGGTGCGAGCGTTTATCACGAGCGGCACGCCGAGACGCTGACCCATTTCGACCATCGCTTCAATCCGCTTGCATTGAAAATCGGCGTCGACGAGGGTTCCGGGTTCTCCGGCGTCCTCGAAATTCAAACCGACCGCGCCGGCTTCGATCGCGCCGCGCGCCGTAGCGGCCGCATCCTCCACACTCGGGCCGTACCCGCCTTCCAAATCTGCCGTGACCGGGACGTCCACTGCGGATGCTACGCGTTTGGCGCCGGCGAGCATACGTTCGCGCGAAATGTACTGCCCATCGGGAAAGCCTTCCAGCCACGCAATCGCAGCGCTGCTGGTCGCAACGGCGGGAGCACCAAGTTCTTCGACGATACGCGCACTCGCCGCATCCCATACGTTGAACATGATCACAGGCTCGCCGGGGCGGTGAAGCTCTCGCAAACGAACGGCTTTATCGCGCAATTCCATGCTCGATTACATCGCGATGAATCCGATCTTCGCCTGCTGGTTCAGGATGCGCCCGCTACCTGCGGGTCACGTTAGCGGCAAAGTGCGGCGGACCGTTGGATGAGGTCCGCGGCTTTCGATTCCATTTGCAGTTCCTGCAGCTGATATGTGGTGAGCTCGTTATAGAGGCCGGCGAAGGCCGTGCCGCCCTCCAGACCGATGTCGACGGAGCGTATCGTTACCGGTTCCGGCGTCGACGAATCGTTCGGAGCCGGCTCCTGTTGCGTTGTGCCCTTTGAGTCAGGTACGACAATCGGTGCGGCCGCCGTATCCTTCTCCTGCTGAAACGGCGCCGGCGGCTTCGATGTCCGGGACAGTGCGTTGCCGAGGGGATTCGCGCGGCCGAGCAGTTCGTTCGACGTATACGACCCATACATGCCGCTGAACACGTTCAGCATGGCATTTTGCCGGTCGGCGATTTCCTGCAATTGCACTCGCATCTGCTGCAAGCGCGCGTCATCTGCCGTGCCGCTCTTTGCCGCTTGATCGAGCGCGTTCAGCGCATCATTCGTTGCAATCAAGTTTTGCGCCATCGGCCCGATGAGGTTGTTCATTTGAACCATGTGGAGGTCGAGAACCATCTGCGGATTCGCGCCGCTGATTTGGTCGTGCGCCATTTCCAGCAGGAGCGATTTCCCTTGCGTTACTACCGGCTTGTTTTCGAGGATGGTCCGAACCGCCGGAGCAACGCGTTCGCGCAATGCCGTACAGAATGGGGAAATACGAACGTTCGTAATAGTCTTTAACGGCGGAGCGGGCGTTGCAAGCACAGCCGCCGTCAGTGCAATTACGCCCAGCATACCTGTAGTATGGCATGCAATTATCCGTAAGACAAGCAAGAGCCCCGCATTTGCGGGGCCCTTCGACAGGCTCAGCCCTTCGACAAGCTCATGGTGACAAGGGCGTTACGTTGTTGCGTGTTCCGGTTCGCGCGGCGGAGGCGGTTCGATTCCTGGGATTTTGCTGAATTTCAGCTTCTCCGGATTGTCGGGATCGACTTCGCCGAGAATGCGATCGCCGGCACCGAACGTGCCGCGCAGCATTTCCTCGGCCAGCTCGTCCTCGACTTCGCGCTGAATCGCGCGGCGCAGCGGACGCGCACCGAACTGCGGATCCCAGCCCTTCTTGGCGAGCAGTGCCTTCGCTTCTTCCGTTACCTCGAGATGCATGTCTTGCGCCTTGACTTCGCGCATGACTTTCTCGAGTTCCAGACCGACGATCTCTTCGATCTGCACACGCGTGAGTTGATGGAACACCACGATCTCGTCCAAGCGGTTGACGAACTCCGGACGGAACGTGTGCTTCACTTCTTCCAGCACCTTGTTCTTCATGCGCTCGTACGCGCGCTCTTCGTCTTCGTTCTCCGTCTTGGAAGTGCGGAAGCCGATGTCCGTCGTCGTCTGCATTCCCGTGGCGCCGACGTTCGAGGTCATGATGATGACCGTGTTCTTGAAGTCGACCTGGCGGCCTTGCGAGTCGGTCAGGCGGCCGTCGTCGAGCATTTGCAGCAGCAGGTTGAACACGTCCGGGTGCGCTTTCTCGATCTCGTCGAGCAGCACGACGGAGTACGGACGGCGGCGCACCGCTTCGGTGAGCTGGCCGCCTTCTTCGTATCCGACGTATCCCGGAGGCGCGCCGACCAGACGCGAAACCGCGTACTTCTCCATGTACTCGGACATGTCGATGCGGATCATCGAGTCCATGTCGTCGAACAAGAACTCCGCGACGCTGCGCGCCACTTCGGTCTTGCCGACGCCCGTCGGGCCAAGGAACATGAACGACCCGATGGGGCGGTTCGGATTTTTCAATCCCGCGCGCGAGCGACGGATTGCGCGCACGATAACGTTGATTGCCTCGTCCTGACCGACGACGCGCTTGTGCAGCGAATCGGCCATGTTGAGCAGTTTCTCGGTTTCAGCCTGGGCGAGTTTGCTGACCGGAATCTTCGTCCACGAGGAAACGATGTATGCAACGTCTTCCTCGGTGACTTTGACGATCTTGTCACTTTGAGCGCGCTTGTCTTGCCACTCTTGCTCGAGCCGCGACTTCTCGAGACGAACCTTCTCTTCTTTGTCACGCAGCGAAGCGGCTTTGTCGAACTCCTGCGCTTTGACCACCGCCTCTTTCTCGGTGACGATCTTGCGAAGCTGCGTATCGATCTCGCGAACTTCGGGCGGGGGCAACGTCGACTGCAAACGGACGCGCGACGCCGCTTCGTCGATCAGATCGACGGCTTTGTCGGGCAAAAAGCGATCCGTGATATAGCGGTCGCCGAGTTTTGCGGCCGCAGCCAGCGCTGCATCGGTGATTTGCACCTTGTGGTGCGCTTCATACCGGTCGCGCAGGCCTTTGAGAATCTCGATGGTCTCCTCGACCGACGGTTCGCCGACCATCACGGGCTGGAAACGGCGCTCGAGCGCGGAATCTTTTTCGATATGCTTGCGGAACTCGTTGAGCGTCGTCGCGCCGATGCATTGCAGTTCGCCGCGCGCAAGCGCCGGCTTGATGATGTTGCTCGCGTCGATCGCGCCTTCCGCTGCGCCTGCCCCGACGAGCGTATGCAATTCATCGATGAAGAGGATGATCTCGCCGGCGGCGCCGCGGATCTCGTCCATGACGCGCTTCATGCGCTCTTCGAATTCGCCGCGGTACTTGGTGCCGGCGACCAGGCCGGCCAAATCCAGCGTGATGACGCGCTTGTCGCGAAGGGGCTCGGGAACGTCGCCCTTGATGACGCGTTGCGCCAAACCTTCGGCAATAGCGGTTTTTCCGACGCCCGGTTCGCCGATCAGCGCGGGATTGTTCTTGGTGCGGCGCGAGAGAATTTGAATGACGCGCTCGATTTCGTTGGCGCGACCGATCACCGGATCGAGTTTATTTTCGCGCGCGAGTGTGGTCAGGTCGCGCCCGTACGCATCGAGCGTCGGCGTTTTGCTCTTGCCTTTCGGCGCGGGCGGCTGACCTTCGGCGCCGAGCAGCGAGGTGGTCTGAACGCGGACTTTGGCAGGATCGACGCCGAGGTTCGTCAGCACGCGCGCGGCGACGCCCTCACCCTCGCGGATCAGACCGAGCAGCAAATGCTCCGTGCCGATGTAATTGTGATTGAGTTGCCGCGCCTCTTCGAATGCGAGTTCGATCACGCGCTTCGCGCGCGGCGTAAAGACCATCTCTTGCTGAACCGTCTGGCCGCCCCGGCCGACGATCGCTTCGACTTCTTGGCGAACCTTCGCGAGATTGACGCCAAGCGTCTCGAGCACTTTGGCTGCGAGGCTCTCGCCTTCCGAAATGATACCGAGCAGAATGTGCTCGGTCCCGATGTAATTGTTACCGAGCCGCTGGGCTTCTTCTTGGGCGAGAACGATGCTGCGCCGCGCTCGCTCGGTAAACGGTTCCCACATTGACATGGTCTTCTCTAAAACTCCCTCGGTCCGATCAGATCCGCCCCTACGAGATGGTACCCGGCTCTACCCGTTTAGGTTCCTTAATCGTGAGAACGTATAACCCCGCCGGTTCGTGTTAAGGTTACGCCTGCACTCCTCTACAGATCAAAAGCTGAACCGCACGCCCACAAAGCCGGCAGTCGCGCCGCCGTCCTTGGGTTCTTTATACAGCCGAAGTTCGACCGACGTAAACGGTGCGATCGACTTGCCGGCAAAGACGGTGAACACGGAGCCGACGGAGTTGTCGGTCGAAAGCGTGCCCAGCCCCACCCCCGCGCCGATATAGGCGCCGCCGAAGCCGCCCCCCGTGAGCCCCCGAATCTCCGCGGTCGCAGCATACCCGCCTTTTCCGGTTACCGGCACGAACAGCGAGCCTTGCAGCTGAAGCGGCACGACCGGAACCGCCGCGCCGCTGCTCACGATAGCCGCCATGCCGCTGTCCGCCGGAACGTCGCGAAAAAATGCTCCGCCCGCGACGGACATGGAAGCGGATGCCGCCACGGGCAGCGCGGCAGCTGCCGCCAGGCTGAGTGCGCCGAGGATCCTTGCGATACGCATGGACGGGGGGGTTGGCGACGAAGCCAAACACATCATGCCGACCGTGGAACAAGTGCGCGAAGCGCTCAAAGAGGTCAAAGACCCCGAAATCAATCTGCCCATTCTCGACCTCGGACTGGTCTACGACATTACCGTCGAAGGTGAAAACGGCGAACACGTTACGGTGACGATGACGCTCACCTCGCCGATGTGTCCCGTAGGACCGATGTTCAAGCAAAACGTCGAAGACGCGGTGCGTGCCGTCGTGGGCGTAAAGACCACGACTGTCGACATCACGTTCACGCCTCCGTGGGATCCGCGCGAAATGGCGACGGACGACGTCAAGATGCTGCTCGGCATCTGGTAGTTACGTTCGTTCCTTAACCAGAGATGATGCCGGGGCGATGACGAGTGAAGAGGTTGCGTGGACGATGAGGCGCCCCTTCGCGTCGCGAACCTCGCCTTGGGTAGCGCCGAGTGACTTTCCGAGATTCAGCACCTCCGCGCGCGCCGTCAAACGCTCCGCGGACAGATGCGCCGGACGAAAGAAACGCATCTGCAAATCGATCGTGGTGCACGCCATGCCCTTGGGTAAACGCGTGACGAGCGCACAGGTCAGGGCCGAATCCACGAGCGTCGCGAGCACGCCGCCGTGCACCGTGCCGGCCAGATTCAACATAAAAGGCTGGGGACGCATTGCGAATTCGATCCAGCCGTCACCGAGATTGCCTTCGCTGATGTCCAGCACCGAGAGAATCGGCGCAAGCGGAATCTCTCGCCGTCCGATCCGTTCGAGAAACTCGCGTCCGTCGAGTTCCATCCATTTCCGGCCGATATCCTCGGGATCCACCCATTCGACGTTGAGTATTGGCATGCAGCAATGATACATGACGAGTCGCTCGTTGAACATGGGACGCGGCGCTGGATCGTCGTGAGCGGCGTGATGGCCGCGACGCTGCTGCAAGTGCTCGACGCGACGATCGTGAACGTCGCGTTGCCGACGATTCAAGGCAACATGGGCGCAAACTTCGACGAAGGCGCGTGGATCGTCACCGGGTACATCATCGCTGCCGTAATCGTCATTCCGCTCACGCCGTGGCTGCAGCAAACCTTCGGCCGCAAACAATATTACGTCGCGGCAATCGCCGGATTCACGATAACGTCGGCGCTGTGCGGCATTTCGACCTCGCTCGACGAACTCGTCTTCTTCCGCATTTTGCAAGGGCTGTGCGGCGGCGGCCTCATCGCAACGGGCCAAGCGATTTTGCGCGACACGTTTTCCGCCAAAGAACTTGGGAAAAGCCAAGCGCTGGTTTCACTCGGCGCAATCGTCGGCCCCAGCATCGGCCCCACCCTGGGCGGCATCCTCACCGACGCCTTTTCGTGGAACTGGATCTTCTACATCAACATTCTGCCCGGCATCTTCGCGGCGATCGCAATTGCGACGACGCTGCGCAACCCGCAGTATGGACGAAGACCGGCGAGATTCGACGGACTCGGGCTTGCACTGCTCGCGGCCGGACTCGGCTCGCTGCAATATGTGCTCGACGAAGGAGAACGCAACGACTGGCTTAGCGATCAGCGCATTCTCTTGCTGAGCATCGTGGCCGTGATGGGCCTTGTCACATTTGCACTTTGGGAAATCTACGGAACGAAGAATCCCATCGTCGATCTGCGCATTCTGAAAAACCGAACCGTGGCGGCCGGCACCATGCTTGCGCTGACGATTGGATTCTCACTTTTCGGCGGCGTGATTCTCTCTCCGCAATTTCAACAGCAATTGATCGGATTCACCGCAACGCTGAGCGGCGAGTCGATTCTTTTGCGCGCCCTCGCGATCGCGCTCTTCACCCCAATCACGCTGATCGCGCTCAACCGCTTCCACGTTGCACCGCGCGTGCTGCTCGGCATAGGCTTCATCGTGGTTGCAATTGCAAACGCGATGCAAGCTCGCGTCACGACCACCGATTCGACGTTCTGGACGTTCGGCTGGCCGCTCGTCATCGGCGGAGCCGGGTTCGGCATGCTGTTTCTTCCGCTTTCGGTTGCGGTACTCAGCAGCGTACAAGGCGCCGACACGCAAAAAGCGACGTCGCTCATCAGCTTGTGTCAGCAGCTCGGCGGTTCCGTGTCGACGGCGATGCTGGTGACGCTGCTCGATCGGCGCAGCGCACTGCATCAGGCGAATCTGGCCGGCGATATGTCGCTGCGCAATCCGGCCGTGCAAGCGGCGCTCGCGCATCACGAGCCGCTTGCCACAATCTATCAGTTGCTGCTACAGCAGTCGACGGCCATGGCATTCGCCGATGCGTTTCTCTTTTTGGCCGCTATCACGCTGCTGCTTACGCCTCTGGTCGTCTTCCTGCGCACGCCGAAAGCGCGCGCCTTGGCACATTGAAGGCTCAGCGTTTCGAGCAATAGTCGCTGACCGGCGGGTCGGACTTGCCGTCGACGACGCGCGTGAACGAGCGCTCGATGCGCGTCGACGAGGCAAGTTTCCACGTCACTACGCCGTGCTGAATGCCGTTCTCGGTATAGTACGCGCCGCCGGCCCACGTCCAGACGCCGTCCTTGTCCGGACCCGCGGAAGTGCTGACGGCATATGAGCCGTCATAGTGAAAATCTTGGTACGCCCAATCGTTCTGCGTGGGCACGTATCCGACGTATGCGACGCCGCCGTTTTCGCCGACCTGCGATCCCCAGTGTACGACCGTCCAGTGATCTCCCGGCGCCGCCTGAATATCCCAGTCGGTCGAAAAGGAACGGGCCGGGTGGTCGCTTGTCGCCGGAATGCTCGTGTGGCAGGTCCACGTGCCGGCAAACGTTTGCCCGAACAAATTCACCGCTGCAACTAGAAGTGCAATCATCTGCGCACCATTCTACCTCAGGAAACGCAGGTTGAGTACGGCCTGCCGGTTCATGTCGCCGACGCCGCCGAACGGAAGAATCGTACCAATCTCGATGCCTCTGCCGTTCTTGCGTCGCAAACTTACGTCGAACGCTGCACTGTACTGCGGCCGCCCGACGCCGAACGCTTGACCGAAGTCATGCGCGTAGGTGAGCGACGAGACGAGTTGAAATGCGTCGCTCGCCTTCCACGTGAGTCCCATCGTGTAGGTGCGCGCCGTACTTGGAAAAGGCGGCGCGTCGTGCAAAAAATTCACGCCGCCGCTCAGCTGCAAACGATTGTTCACCGCGCCGGCGCTCCAAATACCCGCATTGCTCGCTAACGTTGCGCGTCCATAATCGTAGAACGATTCGCCGAGATCGAACGAGCCGGAGAACGACGCGCGGCCCAGGTTGAGCGTCGCGGTGTCGAAGTGGACGTCCGGCGTTACGCGCATATCCTGCGCGACGTTCCAGTCGGAAGGATGCACGTCGTGTCCGAGATCGATCTGCAGACGCGTCGATCCGAGTCCGGCGAACGGACGTTGATTGCCGGTGAAAAGCAGATCGTCGCTGCGCTCACCGTCGTACTGCGCAACCGAAAACGACATGAATCCGTGCGACGTCGACGACGTGAGCGCATACCGCAGCGACTGCGCACCCGGAAGCGACGACCCGGTGAGCGACTGTGAAAGGGAGTCGTTGATCCGCTGGTATGCAATCACGTCGAATCGGCCGCCGTCCACGTCGAGTGTCTGCGCGAACGCAGCATAGCCGCGATCGGTCGCGGCATAATGCTCTTCCAATCCCGTTCCCGGGCCGCCGTTATATCGATCGTAACGCAAGCGCGCGAACGAATAGCCTTGGCGTCCGTTTGAAACGATGAGCGGCCATTCGAGTGCGGCCGACGGAACGGGAGAAGTGCCGAAATCTTTCGCGTTCGGCGGAGGGATGTAATACGTATACGACGCCGCGGGAACGAATGACGTGCCGGCACGTACCTGCGCATTACTGAAGGTCATGGAAACGGACGGTGCAAACGCAACTTGCTGCCCGACGGCGAGCGCGTCCGCCGTATTGAATTGCGGCACGACCGCCTCGCGCACGAACTCACCGGTCTTGTGCGTGAAATCGTACGCGTAACCGGTACCGGATGTTTGCCCGGACGACGTCTTCACCGTGACGTCGCCCGCCGCGGTCAACCGGTTCGCGCGTAAATCGTACATCGCATGGGTCGCATCGATCTCGGTGCCGCCTACGTGCACCGCAACCCCGCCGTCGGCGATCAGCAGCGCGCGGTCGGCGTAGAGCGCGATTTGCCGGGCGGTCATCACCGCGTCGCGCGGCTGCGCGAGCGCTTGGGCCGGGAGCAGCAAAAGAACGGCGCACAAAGCTACGAACCGGCGCATCCCGCCATGTTCTCGGGGCGCACCGTATCGCCTACCCGCGCGCAAGGACTTGGATTGCCTCGATTTCGCCGTAGACACCGGATACGGTCAGGAGCTCTACATCGCCAGCAAACACGTCAGTGCGGCGTGCGTCCGCATCGCGCAATGCGGCATCCACGTCGGGTTGGAGGGGTGCAACACCCCACGAAACAGTGAGCGGGACCCGTTCGTTATCCGCAAGCTCCAGCGCCGGGGGCGGATGCATGTGCGTCATGCGCTCCCGCGCACGCTCGGGCGTCATACCAAACAGCAGCAGCACGATTCATCGCCGCCCCAGCGGAACACGTAGTCGGATTGCCGCACGACTTCTTGCATGCGCATCGCCGCGTTGAGCAGTACGCGATCGCCGGCGTGATGTCCGAACGTGTCGTTGATGTGTTTTAGTCCGTTCAAATCGACGATCGCAATCGCACCGTTGCATGCGCCGCGTGTTCCCGCGAGTGCCAGCGGCACGCCAATCGCCGGGTGCTCCTGCGCAAGTGCGAACAAGCGCGGCGCAGCCGACGGCGAGGGCAATTTCGAGCAGCTGGCGGGGACTGAGGCTGAATCACGATTCTTCCTATTAGACGGTATCGGCAGAAGGCGCGTCCATGCTCCGACGGAACTAGGCCTCTAGCATGAGGACACACGAGGAGAAGTACGCCGAACTGCTCCGCAAGCGCGAACAGGCGCTCCGGCCCGCGGGACAGGCCGCGATCGAGAAGCAGCACGAGCGAGGCAAACGTACCGCCCGGGAACGCATCGAAGCGCTGGTGGACCCCGGCTCCTTTACGGAGCTGGATCGATTCGCCGTGCATCGCACCACTGCGTTCGGCTTGGGCGAGAAAGAATTTTTGGGAGACGGCGTCGTCACCGGCCGCGCAACGATCGACGGACGGCAAGTCTTCCTCTTTTCTCAAGATTTTACCGTGCTCGGCGGATCGCTCGGCGAAGTCTTCGCGGAAAAAATCTGCAAGGTCATGGATCTTGCAGTGCGCACGGGTTCGCCGATGATCGGCATCAACGACTCGGGCGGCGCACGCATTCAAGAAGGCGTCGTCAGCCTTGGCGGATACGCCGAGATTTTCTGGCGTAACGTGCAAGCCAGCGGCGTCATTCCGCAGATCAGTCTCATCGCCGGGCCGTGCGCGGGCGGCGCGGTCTATTCGCCGGCGATCACCGACTTCATCGTCATGACCGAGCAGATCGCGCAGATGTTCATCACCGGCCCGGAGATCATCAAGACGGTGACCGGCGAGGACGTAACGTTCGAGCAGCTCGGCGGCGCGATGACGCACGCCACGAAAAGCGGGGTCGCACACCTGACCGCCGCCGATGAAGACGAGATGTTCGCGATGACGAAGACGCTGCTCTCGTACATTCCGCAGAACAATCTCGACGATCCGCCGCGCTACGCGTGCGAGGACGATCCGCAACGCATGGTGATGGAGTTGGATGACATCGTACCGGACTCACCCAACAAACCGTACGACATGCACGACGTCATCTTGCCGGTGCTGGATAACGGCGACTTCTTCGAAATTCAACCCCTGTACGCGCAGAACGTCGTCACCGGTTTCGGGCGCGTGAACGGGCAAACCGCCGGCATCGTGGCCAACCAACCGAACGTGCTCGCCGGCGTGCTCGACATAAAAAGTTCCATCAAAGCCGCACGCTTCGTGCGCTTTTGCGACGCATTCAACATTCCGCTCGTCACGTTCGTCGACGTTCCGGGCTTTCTGCCGGGAACGGATCAGGAATACGGCGGCATCATCACGCACGGCGCGAAACTGCTCTACGCGTTTGCCGAAGCGACGGTGCCGAAGATCACGATCATCACGCGCAAGGCGTACGGTGGCGCATATGACGTCATGGCGAGCAAACACATCCGAGCCGACGTGAACGTCGCGTGGCCCACGGCCGAGATCGCCGTGATGGGAGCGGAGGGTGCGGTGAAGACGATCTTCCGGCGAGAGATCGCAGCTGCCGAAGACCCCGAAGCGAAAATGCAGGAACTCATCGACATGTACACCGAGCGCTTCGCGAACCCGTTCATCGCCGCGCAGCGCGGCTACGTGGACGACATCATCGAAGCGCACATGACTCGCCGCGTCATCGTAACTTCCCTCGACATGCTCTCCAACAAGCGCGTCGAGCGCCCCAAACGCAAGCACGGCAACATCCCACTATGACTCGACGCTGCTCAGGACAGGCTGCGTCCAGGGGCGTTTACATGGAGCACATCATGAATACACGTAAGGATTTTCTGCTGGCGTCTTCGCTTCTCACACTCGCTCCCGCCCTGGCAGACGCGGCTACGCCGACTCCATCACCCTCGCCTTCGCCGAAAGCGGGAGCAAAACGGCCGCCGCTGACGTTTACGTTCGATCGCGCGCGCTTCGACGAGATTCTAGCCAAGCCGGTAAAGCACAAGCAATGCTTTGGTGCGACCAAACTGGTCCCCGACGTTTTGAACGGCATGAACAACTCGATCGACGCGTATGAAAATTATCTCAAGGAAGGGGTGGGCGCCATGCAGGCGGTGGCGGTGCTGTACCACGGCTTCTCCATCGCACTGGCTTTCAACGACGCGCTCTGGAACGAGTATTTGATCCCGCTTCTTGGCAGCAAACAATTCCAGAAGTACGCTTCTGCCGAAGAACGAGATGCCGTGGCAAAGATCGCGCTCGGGAAAGGAAATCCGTTTCTGCATTCGGCCAGCAGCGATCCGGACGACGTAAGCGTGGAGCGCCTGGTATCCAAAGGTTCCTCGTTTTTCGTCTGCCACAATGCGATAGCGGGCGCCTCCGGTTTCATAGCCGATTCGTCAAAACAGCCGGTGGAGAAAGTCCACGCTGCCATCATGAACGGCATCGTCCCGGGTGCGCTCGCAGTGCCGGCCGGCGTGATGGCCGTCAATGCCTGCCAAGAAGCGAAGTTCACCTACATTCAGTCGTCGCTCTAGCGTCATCCTGAGCCCGTCGAAGGACCCCGAGCCTGTCGAGGGGCATAACAAGCCGCTGTGAAGCTGTTAGAAGGAAAGAAAGCGCTCGTCACGGGCGTCGCAAATCAGTGGTCCATCGCTACGGGCATCGCCCGGCAAATGCACGCGCACGGAGCGCAGATCGCATACACGTATCAAGGCGAGCGGGTGAAGGACTCCGTCGAGAAGATTGCTGCCGAGTTCGGCGGCGGCCCGGTCGTGGAGTGCGACGTTTCCAGCGACGAATCGCTGCGCGCGAGCGCCGAACGGCTGCGCGGCTTCGGCAACCTCGACGTGCTCGTGCACTGTATCGCCTTTGCCGACAAGAACGACTTGGCCGGCACGGTCTACGACACGACGCGCGATGGCTTCAAACTTTCCCTCGACGTTTCAGCGTACTCGCTGCTCGCGCTCGTGAATGCGTTCCGCGAGCAGCTGAACGACGGCGCGTCAATCATGGCGCTCACCTATTTCGGTTCGACGACGATCGTGCCAAACTATAATCTGATGGGCATCGCGAAGGCCGCGCTCGAATCGGCGATGCGCTATTTGGCGTACGATCTCGGCGGCCGCGGGATTCGCGTGAACGCTATCTCCGCCGGGCCGATCAAAACGGCGAGCATGCGGCAGGTCTCGGGAGCCACCAAGATGCTCGACGTCGTTCCGCAAGTTGCGCCGCTGCGCCGCAATATCACGCAAGACGACGTCGGGAACACTGCCGTCTATCTGGCCTCGGATCTCTCGGCGGCCGTTACCGCAGACGTCCATTTCGTTGACGCCGGGTACCATGTCGTCGGAATGTATCCTCCGGATTTTCAGGCAAAGTGACGGACGAAGAACTGGCCGCGGTAATCGCGGCGCTGCAAGCGATGCAGACGCAGGCGACAGAACCGCCGCAGAACTCATCGAAATGGAAGCGCGCGGCACGCCTCGAGTCCATCGATGTTTAAAAAGATCCTCATTGCCAACCGCGGCGAGATCGCAATGCGTATCATTCGCACCGCGCACGAAATGGACATTGCTGCCGTTGCGGTCTACTCCGAGATCGACCGCGACGCGCTGCACGTGCGAATGGCGGACGAAGCGTACCTGCTCGGACCGGCTGCACCGTCCCAAAGTTATCTCCATGTCGAGAAGCTGCTGGACGCCGCTCGGCAATCGGGCGCGCAGGCAATTCATCCCGGTTACGGTTTCCTCGCGGAGAACGCGCAGTTCGCGCGCGCGGTTATCGCGGCGGGATTGACCTGGATCGGCCCGCATCCGGATGCCATCGACGCGATGGGTGACAAAGTGCGCGCTCGGCAAGCGATGGTCAAA
>Ga0070735_10001668_pt1 | contig 20941 bp, 19 predicted proteins | sample Coa_R1_FD_66443 | JGI IMG/M metagenome (GOLD analysis project Ga0070735, IMG submission 66443) | Surface soil microbial communities from Centralia Pennsylvania, which are recovering from an underground coalmine fire - Coalmine... | ecosystem: Environmental > Terrestrial > Soil > Unclassified ... | reverse complement strand
GAGCCTGGCGCCGAAAACAGAGATACCAGCGAGTGCCCTGCAGGTCGTGGTCGCCTGCGCAGCGGGCCTTGAGGTCTGCTACATGGCGGCGACACGCACCCGCAAGGTCTCGGCCACCGGGGTCGCCATGGCCGGCGCCGGGCTGCCGGTTCTGATCCTGGGACTGCCGTCTCCGAATGCCTTCCCTCCGAACGGCAGTCCGGCAGGGCCGGTACCCGTTGTCACGATCGCCGTACCCCTGGCCATGATCATTGCCTGGCTCATCGGAAACTCGATCCGGCAGGCACAGGCCCGGGCCGAACTGGTGCGGGCCCAGGCCGCCGCCCAGACCGTGGTGGCGGAGCGGCTGCGGATCGCCCGCGAACTGCACGACATGGTGGCGCACAGCATCGGGATCATCGCGATCCAGGCGGGCTCGGGCCGCCGGGTCTGCGACACCAATCCCGCCGAGGCGCGCGACGCCCTGGCCGCCATCGAGGCCACCAGCCGGGAAACGCTGTCTGGGCTGCGCCGGATGATGACCGGGCTGCGGCGCGCCGAGGCCGGATCCATGGGGCCCGGGCCGGGGCAGGCGCCGCTGGGCCCGGCGCCCGGCCTGGCCGACGTCGATCGGCTCGCCGCGATGACCCGGGATGCGGGGGTGCGGGTCGAGGTGGAATGGCTCGGCAGCCGGGAGCCGCTCCCGGCGGACATCGACCTGTCGGCGTTCCGGATCATCCAGGAGGCGGTCACCAACGTGGTCCGGCACGCGGGCACGGACCGGTGCCTGGTCTGGATCGACCAGCAGGACGGGTACCTGTCCATCGAGGTCACCGACAGCGGGCGCGGCGCCCCGGCCAGCAAGACCAGCGCGGCCGGGACCGGCTACGGGATCACCGGCATGCGCGAGCGCGCCGCGCTGCTCGGCGGCGACTTCTCGGCCGGACCGCACCCCGGCGGCGGCTTCCGCGTCGCCGCCCGGCTGCCCCTGCCCGCGCCGGCCCGGTGACCATCCAGGTCATCCTCGCCGACGACCAGCCGCTGGTCCGGGCGGGCTTGCGCAGGCTCCTCGACCAGACATCCGATATCGACGTGGCCGGCGAGGCCGGCACCGGCGCCGAGGCGGTCCGGCTGGCCCGGGACACCGGTGCCGACGTGGTGATCATGGACATCCGCATGCCAGGCATGGACGGCATCGAGGCCACCCGGCTGATCACCGCCGCCGGTACGCACGCCCGGGTACTCGTGCTCACCACGTTCGACGACGACGACTACGTCTATGGCGCGCTGCGGGCCGGGGCGAGCGGGTTCCTGGTCAAGGACATGGCCCTGGAGGACATCCTGACTGCCGTCCGCGTGGTCGCGGCCGGCGAGGCCATGATCGCGCCGGGCGTCACCCGCCGGCTGATCGGGCAGTTCGCCGGCCAGCAGGGTTCCGGCCGGCAGGGTTCCGGCCGGCAGGGTTCCGAGCGCAAGCCCCGGGAGCTCACCGGGATCACTGACCGCGAACGTGAGGTACTCAGGCTGGTGGGCCTCGGCATGTCCAACGCGGAGATCGCCGCCGCCCTGTACATCACGGTGGGCACGGTCAAGACGCACATGGCCCGGCTCCTGGCCAAGCTGGGCGCCCGGGACCGGGTACAGCTCGTCATCACCGCCTACGAGGCCGGCCTGGTAACGACATCGCCCAGCTAGGGTCTCACGGCGCACGGTGGTAGCCCCCGGGGCGTATGCCGGCGGGCAGACGACCACGATGCGGGATCCGGGAGATAGTGGACCGCATGATCTCCGGTCCTGAGTTCTGGTTTCGGTACCGCGAGGACGGCGTGACCCGGCAGCAGGTGCGGCGGGGGACGGCCCGCCGGGTCTGGCCGTATCTGCGGCGGTACCGCGCTCAGCTGCTTCTGCTGGTGTTCATGACCGCGGTGGATTCGGCCATCGTGGTCGCGAGCCCGCTGATCTTGCGGCTGATCATTGACGACGGCATCCTGCGGCACCGGGAGAGCGTGATCGTCGCGCTCGCGCTGGCCGTCGCGGGGCTGGCACTGGTGGACGCGGGCGCGGGATACGTGAAGGGGCGGTATTCGGAGTGGATCGGCGAGAGCCTGGTGCTGGAGCTGCGGGCGAGCGTGTTCCGGCATGTGCTGCGCCAGCCGCTGGCGTTCTTCACCCGGGCGCAGACCGGGTCGCTGGTCTCCCGCCTGGACGACATCAACGAGACGCAGCGCCTGGCCGGGGTGCTGATGTCCGAGTCGGTGTCGGTGCTGCTGAACCTGATCCTGGTGCTGGCGGCGATGTTCTGGCTGTCGTGGCAGCTCAGCCTTATCGCGCTGGCGGTGATCCCGTTGTTCGTGCTGCCCGGAAAGGTGGCCGGGAGGCGGGCGCAGCGGCTGATCCGGCAGGAGATGCAGCTGTACGGTGAGCTGGCCGCGATGACGGCCGAGCGGTCGGATGTGTCCGGGGCGCTGCTGGGCATGCTGTACGGGCGGCCGGCGGAGGAGGCCGGGCTGTTCACCCGCAAGGCCGGCCGGGTCCGTGACCTGGCTGTCGCCAGGGCGACCGGCATGGAACTGCTCTTCGCGTTCATTGCCCTGCTCGCGGCGCTGGTCACGGCGCTGGTGTACGGGCTGGGCGGGACGCTGGTCATTCAGGGCGTGTTCGGGGTCGGCACGCTGGTGGCGTTCATCGCGCTGGTGTCGCAGTTGTACGGGCCGCTGCACGAGATGTCCCGCCTGCCGGTGGAAATCCTCACCGCGCTGGTCAGCTTTGACCGCGTCTTCGAGATCCTGGACCTGGCGCCGCTGATCACCGAACGGCCCGCCGCGCGTCCGCTGGCTCAGACACGGGAAGCGCCCGGTGTCGAGGTGGCGGGAGTCTGGTTCCGGTATCCCGAGGCGGATCAGGTGTCGCTGGCCTCGCTGGAGCCGGCCGCGCTGGAGCCGGCCGCGCTGGCCGCGCCGGAGCCGGCCGCGCTGGAGCCGGCCTCGCTGGCCGCGCCGGAACGTCCCGGTGATGCGTGGGTGCTGCGGGACGTGAGCTTCCAGGTGCCGGCGGGGACGCTGACCGCGCTGGTCGGGCCGTCCGGGGCGGGGAAGACGACCATCACGCACCTGGTGCCGCGGCTGTATGACCCGGTGCACGGAGCGGTGCGGATCGGCGGCCACGACGTCCGCGACCTGACGCTGGAGTCGCTGCGATCGGTGGTCGGTGTCGTGCCGCAGGACGCGCACCTGTTCCACGACACGATCCGGGCCAACCTGCTGTACGCGCGGCCAGCGGCGAGTGAAAGGGAGCTGACCGAGGCGTGCCAGGCGGCCCGGATCTGGGAGCTGATCTCGACGCTGCCGGACGGGCTGGACACGATCGCGGGGGACCGGGGATACCGGTTCTCCGGCGGGGAGAAACAGCGCCTGGCCCTGGCCCGGCTGCTGCTCAAGGCCCCGTCGGTGGTCGTGCTGGACGAGGCGACCGCGCACCTGGACTCCGGATCCGAGGCGGCGATCCAGCGGGCCCTGGCGACCGCGCTGGCCGGGCGGACGTCGCTGGTCATCGCCCACCGGCTGTCCACGGTCCGGGCGGCGGACCAGATCCTCGTCATCGACGGCGGGCAGATCGCAGAACGCGGCACGCACGACGAGTTGCTCGCCGCGGGCGGGGTGTACGCGGGGCTGTACCGGACACAGTTCGCGCCGCAGGCAGCGTTACGGGCTTCGGCCCTCGGTTCGGTTACGAGCTGACGGGTGCCCCTTGCGCGAGCGCTATCGTCCGTGGCGGTGCAACAGGTAGCCCAGTGCGCAGCTGGCGGGGATGAGCGCGGCAGGCACCAGGTTGATGGGCACCCCCGCGACGCGAGGGAGGTGGCCCGGCTCGTCTTCGACGTCGGCGCCGGAGATGGCCAAAGCCGGGAAGAACGGCACCCACGCGGCCGCGGATAGCAGCGTGGCGGTAGTCACGGCCATGTCGTGGTCGCGTGCTTGCTGGCCGGGCCGCCACAGCAGCCATAGGGCAAGGAGCTGGGACCCGGTCACCGTTCCCCACCCTGTGGCGTTATGGAACCGGGCGTGCGGTGGCCAGGCCGGGTTGAACACGTGGGTGGAATTGAGATCGGCGCGCCCGGTGCCGATGATCGTGCCGATCGCCGCACCGCTAAGGATCAGACGGCTGATTCTCACTTGTCCTCCTGCCGGTCCGGCGCTTTGGCCGTGCTGCGGAGTCGTGTGGCGGACCGAGCTGCCTGACGGCGTGACAGTTCGCGGGGAAGCAACGGGAGCGCCCGCATCGCCATCCGGTACGCCCGGCCGGGGAATACCAGTGGCACGCCGCGGTCAAAGCCCGCAAGTGCCTCCCGCGCACATTGCGCCGCGCCGATCCGCAGGAACTGCGGCGGCCCGCCGGTCATCCCGCCCGCCGACCCGGCGACCTGATCGAACTCACTGTCCACCGGGCCGGGACAGACCTGGGTGACCACCACGCCGGTGCCGGTCAGGTCGGCGCGCAGCGCCTCACTGAAACCGTCCATGAAATGCTTGCTGGCTGAATACGCCGCCGCCCCGGGCATGACCGTCAGCCCGGCCCCTGAGCCCATATTAAGTACTCCCCCTTGCCCGCTTTTTACCATCGCGGGCACCAGGGCCGTGGTCAGCTGGGCGACCGCCAGCACGTTCGTGCGCAGCAGGGTCCGGACCCGGGTCCAGTCTGCCTGGTCAGCCAGGACCTGATCGCCGACGCCAGCGTTGTTCACCAGGACGCCGACTTCTCCGGCCTGCTCACCTAGTGTGGCCAGGACCCGGTCCACGTCGTCCTCGTCGGACAGATCGACGGGCAGGGTCAGCACCTGCAGCTGCGGGTGCCTGGCCAGCAGGCTGCCGCGCAGCTCTTCCAGCCGCCCGGCCCGGCGGGCGAGCAGGATAAGCACACTGGCCCGCGGCGCGAGCTGTATCGCAAGCTCACGGCCGATCCCCGCCGACGCACCGGTGATCAGGATGGTGCCACCATCAACGGGAGGATGTGCGTTCCCGGCCACCATCACACTTCCGTCCCCCTGGTCTGCCATGAGTAAACCGATTACCTGATTACAAAGTGGGTGCCGCCGACCTCCTGAACGCGGAAGGATGACCGGCATGACATTGCCTGCCCTCCCTGAGGAGTCCTTCCAGCGCGTGCTCTGCGTCGTCGCGCACCCTGACGACATGGAGTACGGCACGTCCGCGGCTGTCGCTCGCTGGACCGCGCGCGGCATCAAGGTCGGCTATCTCTTGCTCACCCGCGGCGAGGCCGGCATGCCGAACCCTCCCGAGGAGACGGCTCGCCTGCGGGTCGCCGAGCAGCAAGCCGCCTGCGCCGTCGTCGGCGTCAAGCACCTGACCGTCCTCGAACATCCCGACGGCGTGCTCGTCTACGGCCTCGACCTGCGCCGGGACATCTGCCGGGAGATCCGCCGGTTCAAGCCCGACGTCATCCTCGGCACCGGGTACGAGATCGAGACGCCCTATGGCTTCGACCAGGCGGACCACCGCGCGGCCGGGCTCGCGACGCTCGACGCGGTGCGCGACGCAGGCAACCGGTGGGTCTTCGCGGAGCAGGTCGACGACGAGGACCTCGAACCGCACTCCGTGCGCTGGCTCATCGTCCCCGCGCTCGCCGGCTCCGCGACCCACGGCGTCGAGGTCACCGGTGAGCCGCTGCGCCGCGGCGTCGCCTCGCTCGAGGCGCACGCCGCGTACCTGGCCGCGCTCCCGGGCCACCCCGCCCCCGGCGACTTCATCCCGAAGTTCACCGCGATGAGCGGCAAGGCCATGGGCGTCGAGCACGCCGTCCTGTTCCGCGCCCACGACCTGCAGGCACCACCGGAGTTCTTCACCGAAACCACGCAGGACTGACCCGGGTCACCCCGGTTCCTCCATCGCCTCGTCAACCAGATCGCTGAAGGCCAGTAACTACACCCTCAATCCCGTGGCCAGCGCGGCGCCAGGTTTCAGCCCTCGCTTCGCTTACGAGCTGACGCGTGCTACGTGTGCGAACTGGCGCTCGAGCAGCTTGGCTGGGCTATCGCGCCAGTAGGCGGCCATGGGCGCGGAGGCGGGATCGGGGAAGATTTCTTCCTCGCCGTTGTCGACCGCGTCGAAGATGGCCAGGGCGACCGATTCCGGGGAGGACTTTGGTGTGTCGGATCCGCGGAGCATGTCGGTATCCACCGGGCCGGGCAGGACCGCGTGAACCCGGACGCCCTGCCCGGCCACCCGAGCGCGCAGCGACTGAGTCAAGGAGAACGCGGCCGCCTTCGAGACAGAGTAGGCCGGGATGATGAACGGCAAGGGGGCGAGAGCGTTCACCGACAGGATGTTGACGATAACCCCGCGCGAGCGGGTCAAGGCCGGCAGGAAGGCCTGAATCACGGCGTGGGTCCCGAAGAGATTCACGGCCAGATGGCGTTCGAGTACGGCGGGGTCGGTCAGGTCGTCGGGCAGCGCGATGCCGGCGTTGTTGATCAGCATGTCCAGTGACTCGACCTGGCCGGCCGCCGCCTGAATCTGCGCGGCGCTGGTGACGTCAAGGCTCAGCGGCGTCAGCCGGTCGTCTGGGTGGGACAGAGGCCGGCGGGTGCCGGCGTAGACCCGCTTGGCGCCTCTGGCCAGGGCTTCGGCGGCCAGCGCCTGCCCGATGCCGCGGTTGGCTCCTGTCACCAGGACCGTCTTGCCTTTGATGGTCATGCTTGTTGCTCCTGTTGTTTTCTAGGTCCGCCTGCCTACACCCAGGAAGACCCGGCGAGAACGGGAAAGGAATCGCTCACAACGCGTTTCCCCGTCAGCAGGGTGGCGCCGGCCGGAACCCGAACACGGTGAGCAGTCCTGGGTCGCCGAAGGATGAGATCCGGCGGACGCCTGCATCGGTGACAGTGAGCACGCAGATTCCGTACGGCTGGAAGTTCCCGTGCTGGTCACGGGTGTAGGCCGCTGCGGCTGGCTGCCCGTTGGCGCTGGTGGGCAGCATGCGCCAGTCACCAGGTGAGGCCAGGATGTGGCGGCGCAGGAACGGTACGCAGGTCTTGCGGCCGGCGAACCAGGTGCGCATCGGCGTTGCCTCGATGGCGGCGTCCTCGGTCAGGAGCCGCTCCAGTGCGGCGGCGTCGGCACCCTCGAACGCCGCGATGTACTGGTCGAGGAGCGCGCGGGCTCGCGGCGCGGTCGGCTCGGTGACCTGGCCGGCGGCCAGGTCCAGATTCCTCAGCCGCGCCCGGGCGCGTTGCAGCGCGCTCTTGACCGACACCGTCGTGATGCCGAGCATGACCGCGACCTCGCTGGCGGGAAACGCCAGCACATCCCGCATGACCAGCACCGCCCGCTGCCTCGGCGGAAGATACTGCAGGCTGGCAATGAGCGCCAGCCGCAGTCCCTCGCGCGCCGCGACGATGACCGCGGGATCAGCCGAGTCCGGGGCCACCATCGCATCCGGCATCGGCTCCAGCCAGTTCACCTCTGTCCCGGCCTCTTCCGGGTATGCTCCGGGATCCGGTTCCGGATCGCACAGGCCGGATGGCAGCACGCGCCGGGTGTGCCTGGCCAGCTCGGTCAGGCACGCATTAGTGGCGATCTGGTACAGCCAGGTGCGCACCGAGGACCGTCCCTCGAAACCGCCGTAGGACCGCCAGGCCCGCAGGTACGTCTCCTGGACCAGGTCCTCCGCATCCTGGATCGAGCCAAGCATGCGGTAGCAGTGCGCGAGCAGCTCACGCCGGAACGGCTCGGTATCCTGGACGAATCCGGCGCTATCGGGCACGGCTCACGCCCCGGGACGCGGCCCGTCTAGATCCTCGGACCGGGTCTTCGTCGCGATGGCCAGGGACTCCTGGAGAGCCTGGTCCGGTGAGTCATCCATCAGTCGCGATCCTCTCCCGCATGATCCGCCTTCAACCATGTAGACCCGGCCGGGGCGGAAAAGGAATCGCTCCGGACCCGTTCGTCGGCGGCAGTGCTGCGCACGAAGTCCCGCCCTGCGGGCGGCCCCCGCAGGGTCTCACCCCACGTGTCGTGCCCGCGGCTACTGGATATACGGACGCGCCGTGGTGGTCACCTTCCACCTTCCGCCAACGCCCGATCGGCTGTCATCTCGGACCACCAGCCCCAGTCGCTGAAGCGCCTCAAGTTCCTGTAGGACGGTCCCCTCGCCCGGGCCATATCTCGCATCAACCGTCAGGTCTATCCGCCTAGCGTCCCAGTCCCCGCCCCCCTCAGCGACGACCGCCAAGAGTTTGATCTGACGATCGGAAAGAGGAGTGTCACTCATGGCGCCAGCCCAGGATAGAAGAGGTCCGCCCCAGAGATCCCGTAGTCCTCGAGTGCCGCGGTATGGACGTTATTCCATACGTCGTACATCTCAGGGCTCCCGATATCCACGCCTGATTCGGGTCCGAAGCCAAGTCGGGCATACCTACCCGCCTCATCCAGTTCGTGAGTGTAGAAATTCAGATCATAAGTTGTCGGCTCCGTGTCGCCAGCCGCAATGGACGTCAGCCGATCAAGCATCGCCTGCTCCGGAGCCTCCAGGGGACCACCTCCAGTGAACCTCTGAAGGTGAGTCGCAGCTTCCTGAACGCCTTCATTGGTTATTCTCTCTTTCCCAGCGTCAAGCTGCTGGATCGGCCCTCCCGCCGTCTCAGGATCGAACTCACGCCCCGAAGCTGGTCCCCTGGCGCCTGTCAGCACGTCTTCTGCGGCAGTTCCTATGGCCCCGTATCCGGGGCCGTTGGCGTCGTGGACGAGGACCGGTGTCGTCCCGGCGACGCCACGGTACGCGTCGCCGTTGGCCAGTTGGGCGACCATGTAGAAGTCGCTTTTGTCGTCCCGAGTCGGGCCGTCGTCCTCGGTGATCCCGTTAGAGACCTGGAGGTTTTCCAGTTCGGCGGCCTCAGTCGGCCGGTCCTTGCCCTCCAGGCGGTCTTCAAGGCCTGTCAGGGGGCGTTCCAGGTCTTCGGTCTCGGTGCGGCGCATCGCCGGGGTGAACGGTTCGCGTTCGAGTTTTTCCGTTCGGGCATGGCCGTGGTCGATGGCGTACTGGCGGCAGGCATCGACAGCAGCGCTATAAGCTGCGGTCCGGTCCATACGCAAGGCTGAATCCAGACAGGCACGAGATGAGTCATGGGGACCGTCACCACCGACTGCCTTGTCTTGGTCCTTGCCAGCGGCGTCCGGATCGTCGGGAGCCGGCTGGACGCGGCGGGCCATATCGGCGCTGCCGGGCACGTCGGCCAGGTCTGACCGATCGATCCGCACGCGTCACCAACCTCGCGGCATCATGCCAGTATCGAATGTCCTCCTGAGGGAACGGCTGGATGCTGGCTCCGGTTCACCGTCTGCTACCCGCCCCGGTGAGGCTGCGAAACCGTCATTGGCCACCACAAGACCGAAATGGGCAGGGCCAGCCCGTCCTGCGCTCGGCGACCCCGAAGGCGTCATGCGGTAGATGTGGAGCGTTGTTCTCCGTGTACCAGGCCATCTGCCGGATCATTGGCATCGCTGTCGACGCGGCGGGCATCCCCGGACAAGATCAGCTTCCCGTACGCCTGGCCGCGGCAGATACCATCGCGGCTTTCCCCCTGACCAGGCAGACCTCGCCCTCGCCACGTTCCTGGCCATGATCTTCACGCCCGGCTTAGCGTTCCTGGGTAACGGAGGGAGGGGGTGCGTCGAGTGCCGGGCAGGATTCGGATTAACCGATCATTACCGGACTTTGCTACACTGACCGCAACATCCCTTACCGCCACCTTTGCGGCTCCTGCCGGTCCTGGCCAGCGCCGCCGCCCGGCGAAGGCAAGCGATGATCCCGCCCGCGTAACAACCCTGGAAACAGGGACGGTTCGTCATATGACGGACCATCTGGCTGGTAGGTACACCGGCTACGCCTCGTAACGGGCTGCGCGTCGGCGGACTTGCCTGCCAGATGGACTGGCAATGCCCGCGAAGGGTTTATACGGAACGGGACGAAGTCATGCACTTCAATCTCAAGAAGGCAGTGGGGATCTCTGTGCTCCCGCTGCTCGGGGGGGCCCTCGCGGTAGGTGCAACAGCACTACCAGCAAACGCACAGACGTTTCAGGACACCGCGCTCCAGGCGTCCAACCTCACCCAGCCGACGACCACGACCGGAGCGGTGGTCAACGGGGTGGCCAGCGGCACGGGTAAGGGCGGCACGCTGACCTTTACCGCACCGAGCGGTGAAGCCTTTGCCTCGGCGGTCTTCACCAAGGGCACAACCGACGCCGCGCTGACCGTCAATGCCACCAATACCGCACTCGTGCTCACGAGCGGGGGCACCGCGACGGGCAGCGGAAAGCTCACGTTTACCATCAGGAGCGCGACCAGTGGCGTCACGTGCACCGCCGCTGAGACGGTGATGGTCAGCGAGTCCGGCGGCACGATGGGCGAGTCGGCCACACCGACGTCTACCACCAGCGAGAAGGTGACAGTTAGCGTCTTCAACAACAACGCCACCGGCGCCGTCGAGTTCAGCGGCGCCGTCACGCCGGCAGGCTGCAGCGTGACGTTCTCGGAGAGCAACTTGCCGTCCGGACTGACCTCAGGTAATCCGCTGGTCCCCGGTAGCGCGGCTCCTGGCACCTACGGCGGGGTCCGCTACACGGCCACCGATCCACTCGGCTCGACGTTCACCGGAGGCACGTTCGACCTGAAGGTCATCGGGCACGTGGTCGTTCCTCCGGGTAACTTCGGCGACGAGGTCAACCCGTTCGGCAACGGGTTCGATGTGTTCCAGCAGCACCAGGCGGTGAACGCGATCATCGCCGGCTGGACCGCGACCCAGGCCGACCCGGCGACGCACTTCATCCGCGCTTCTGGCACGGTCTCGGGTGCGTTCAGGTTCGAGTACGCGCCCCACGGGTCCGGGACCGGGCTATGCGTGTCGGACCCCGGCTTTGACGCGGCGGGCACCGGGGTGACGAACGGCCTCGTGCTCCGCGGCTGCAACAACGGTCCGTGGCAGCAATTCGTGCCGCAGTCGAACGGCACGTTGAAGAACGTGGCCACCGGCCTGTTCGTCAACCCGAACGGCACCGGCGCGCAGCTGCGCGGCAGCACCGCTCCCGTGTCATGGGGCGGCTCGCGCTACACCTGGACGGACTTCGCCCACCTGCCTGGCTAGGAGGTAACTAACCGAAGCGAAGGGACCCCAATGGGGTCCCTTCGCCTGTTTGTGGGGTCTCAGCGCCAATGACATGTCGATCGTGCGCGACCTGGGCTTTCCGGTTGTCTCGCTGGCCAAGGCCCGCGTATCACCCGATGCGGGGCCATGCCGGGGGTCGCAGGTCCTAGGCCGATCGGCGAGGTGGTCACGGGACTTGCGGCCGATCCGGCTGGAGGGGTATCCGCCTAGCCTCAGAGAAGGCCGGACTTGCTCCCGTAGGCAAGAAATGGATGGCCATGCGAGCGATTCAGGTGGACAGGTATGGCGGGCCCGAGGTGCTGAAGGTCGTCGGGGTTGCTGATCCGGTCGCCGGGCCGCGGCAGGTCGTGGTCGAGGTGGCCGCGGCCGACGTGCTGTTCCTGGACTGTCAGATTCGTGGCGGGTGGGGCGAGATGTTCGGCGTGGTCCCGCCGTACATACCCGGAGGCGGCGTAGCCGGCGTGGTGGTCTCACTTGGCGACGGAGCCGACCGGAGGTGGCTGGGCAGACAGGTGGTGGCCCTGACCGCTGCGGCCGGCCCGCAGAGCGGCTATGCCGAGCGCGCGGTCGTCAACGAGTCCGGGCTGGTCGCGGTTCCCGGCGATCCCGGGCTCTTGCGACAAGGGCTGAGCCTGCTGCACGACGGCCCGACCGCGCTAACCCTGGCCAGGAACGCCGCGATCCGGCCGGGCGAGCGGGTGCTGGTGACCGGGGCGGCCGGAGGGCTGGGCATCCTGCTGGTGCAGCTGGCGAACGCGGCCGGCGGGCATGTCGTGGCTGCGGCCCGTGGCGAGCGCAAGCTGGAACTGCTGCGGAGCCTGGGCGCCGAGGCGGTCGACTACAGCGCACCGCAGTGGACACAGATCGTTCGACGGGAAACCGGCGGTGCCGGGCCTGATGTGATCCTGGACGGGGTCGGCGGACAGATCGGACAGGACGCCTTCACCATCGTCGCGCCAGGCGGCCGGTTCTCGGCACACGGGGCTCCGAGTGGTTCCTTTGCCCAGATCGACCCGGCTGAGGCCGGGCGGCGATCGGTGACCCTGCGGGGAATCGAGCAGGTGCAGTTCGACCCGGCCGACCTTCCGCCACTGGTGGAACAGGCCCTGGCCGAGGTATCGGCCGGACGGCTCGAGCCAGTCATCGGGCAATCGTTCCCGCTGATCGAGGCGGCCCAGGCGCACCGCAGCATCGAGTCCCGCGACACGCTGGGAAAGACACTGCTCCTGCCGTGATACGGGGCCGTGAAAATCACATAGCCCCCGCGTTCGCGGCCGTTTGCACACCTGGGTGATCGTCCCGGCGGGAGCGGCGGCCTCGATCATCTCGTAGATGGCCGACTCGACTGTTTAGGCCTCGCGGGCGCGCTCGTAGGTTAGGTGGGCGAGGCCGTGCCCCACGGTCTTCGTGTGGATCAGGCGCAGGGGCCGCTTGTCGCTGGTCTCGCCGAACAGGCGCTCGCCCGCGCCGACCGCAACCGGGAAGACAGTCAGGCGCAGCTCGTCGACCAGGTCGTGCTCCATCAGCGTGCGCACGAGCGGGCGGCTGGCGTACACGACGATCTCCCCCTGTATCTGTTGCTTGAGCTTCGAGACCTCGCTGACTACCTCGCCCGCCAGGACGGTCGCGTTCGTCCATTTGGGCTCTCGGAGCGTCGCGGACACGACGTACTTGGCCAGGCGGTTCAACCTGTCCAACCACTCGCCGCTCATCATTGACGACCGTGCGCCGAAGTACTCGTCGCTCCGCCGACCCATCAGCAGCGCTTCGGCGCCTTGTGCCTCGGCCAGTTCGAGCTCCGCCCACGCCTCCCAGTCCTGGCCCATGAACTGAACAAACCAGCCGCCGTGCCTGAATCCTCCCTCGCCGCTCGGGTCCTCGACGACGCCGTCGAGCGTGACGTTCTGGCTGACCACGATCTTTCCCATCTTGATTCTCCTTGTATCCGGGGCGCGCCCGGACCGGGACCGCCTCCAACCGGGTAGACGCCACCGCCCGCCCGAGTCGGGCGGCGCAACGCCGCCCAATCCGCCAGACCGACGGCGTCTTTATCGGTGAGCGAGCCGAACGCTCACCGCGGAAAGAAGAAGAGCGAGGATGCATGCCGATGGAGATGGACACGACGGACCTGATCGCCCTGGCTCGGGCCGGCGACCACAACGCGTTCCGCGACCTGGTCCAGGGCCACTCCCACGAGTTGCAGGTGCACTGCTACCGCATCCTGGGATCCCTGCAGGACGCCGAGGACGCACTCCAGGAGACCCTCGTGTCCGCCTGGCGCAACCTCGGCGAGTTCGCCCAGCGGTCCTCGCTCCGGACCTGGCTCTACAAGATCGCGACCAACCGGTGCCTGGACATGCTGCGCGCCGACAGCCGACGCCCCCGCATCGCCCTCCCGCTGCCCGAGGCCACCCTGCCCGAACCCACCGGCATCGCCGACGCCCCGCCCTGGCTGGAACCCTACCCCGACGTCCTGCTCGACCACCTCGTCGACGAGCGCCCCGGACCGGAGGCCCGCTACGAGACCACCGAGGCCATCTCCCTGGCCTTCATCACGGCCCTGCAACTGCTGCCCCCACGCCAACGCGCCGCGCTCGTCCTCCGCGACGTCCTGGGCTACCACGCCGCCGAAGTCGCCCAGATGCTCGGCACCACCCAGGAAGCCGTAACCAGCGCCCTCAAACGCGCCCGCGCCACCGTCGACAACCACCTCGCCGACTCCAGCACCGGCGGCCGCGGCACCGGCAGCCGCAGCCGCAGGCCTGCACGCCAGCCCGGCACCGCCGCCGAACACCGGCTTGTCGCCCGGTTCACCGGCGCCCTGGAACGCGCCGACCTGAGCGCCCTGATCGAGCTGCTCGTCACCGACGTGAGACTCTCTATGCCCCCGGCCATGCTGGAATACCGCGGCATCGAATCAGCCCAGCGCGTCTTGGCCGCCGTCTCCTTCCGCCCCGGCCGCACCTACCGCGTGGTACCCACCCGCGCCAACGGTCAGCCCGCCTTCGGCTTGTACCTGGCAGACCCCCACGCCAGTGTCTACCGCGCCTACTGCCTCCTGGTCATCACCACCGCCGGCGACCACATCACCGCCATCACCAGCTTCAGCACCAACGTCATGACGCGCTTCGGACTACCCCGAACCCTCCCCGAAACAGACTGACAGGCCTCTGGCGCCACCCTGTTGTCCCGTGCCTGAAGGCAGAGCCCGGATGGAGACGCTGCAGCGGCCTGTCCGTCTAGCCTCCGGCATTCAACGTTAGCCGTGAATTAGGCCGTTGGTGGATTTTGCATGGCCGTGAGCTGGGATTTCACTGTCTCTTGCCTGGCTGCGGGGATTGCGGGGTGCACCTGATGGGTGCGGGGCCTGGCCGGGCGAGTTCGGCTGCCAGCACGATGCCCAGGAACTGTGCCGCGCACTAGATGGGCGCTGCCTCAACGCCTCCGTCCAGGTCGTCGAGATCATAGTTTCCGACCTTGCCAACCCGCTTTAGCGCCTAGTGTTCGAACAGTGGACACGCGCTTCACCCGCCTCGTCGGCTGCCGGCTGCCCTTCCAGCTCGCGGTGCTCGGCGGCGTCGGGACGACCGAGCTCGCCGCCGCGGTGTCCACCGGAGGCGGCCTCGGCATGGTTCCCTACGGCGTCGGGCCGCCCGCAGCGGAGCTCGGCCCCTCAGGGATCGGCTTCCTGGTCCCGTACCTGCCGCCGGTCGAGGTCATCGCGGAAGCGGCCAGCCGGGTGAGGGTCGTCGAGTTCTTCGAAGGCGACCCTGACCAGAGCCTTGTCACGGCTGGGCATAGCGGAGGCGCTCTGGTTGCGTGGCAGGTTGGCTCGGCCGACGAGGGCCGGGCCGCAGAGGCGGCTGGATGCGACCTGGTTGTCGCTCAGGGCGTGGAGGCGGGCGGCCATGTGCGCGGGACGGCGCCCCTCGACGAGCTGCTGCCCGCCATGGTCGCGGCCGTCGGCGTGCCGGTGGTCGCGGCCGGCGGGATCGGGACCGCAGAGCGGGCGGCCGCTCTCATCGCCGCGGGCGCCGACGCCGTCCGGGCGGGCACTCGCTTCCTGGCCTGCCCTGAGTGCAACACCCACCCCGCGTATGTCGAGGCATTGCTGGCGGCGGGGCCCGGCGACACCGTCCTCACCGGCGATTTCGACGACGGCGGCCACTGGCCGGCCGCGGTGAGGGTGCTCGGCGGCTCGCTGGCCCGGGCCCGCCGGGCCGGGAACCGCAGCACGATGCCTCCGACGCGGGAGGCTGAAGACCCGCTCGCAATGGCCTGCTACGCGGGCATGTCGGTGGCCGACCTCGCCCGGATCCAGCCGGCGGCCGAGGTCCTACGCGACCTCGCCGGCCAGCTGTAGCTAGCCGGCGGCCCGAAGGCTGCGCCCCAGCGGCGACAGCCCGTCACCAGCAACAGCCGGGGAAGCGATCGCCGCCTAAAGATCTTGATCCGCAGGTCCTGACAATTAATCCTGGCGACGCGGCCGCGCTTCCCCCAGCGGGCAGTTTGACGGCGAAGAGCGCCCTGGCCCTGCGAGATTACGCGGTAAGACCACAATCAGTAACCACACCCAGGGAGCCCTGACCGATTGAGGCTAGGGATTGGCCATGTCGACAAACCGCGAATAATGACCCTGGAATGCCACCGTCACGGTGGCGGTCGGGCCGTTCCGGTGCTTGGCCACGATCAGGTCGGCCTCGCCGGCCCGCGGCGACTCCTTCTCGTACTGGTCCTCGCGGTGCAGAAGAATTACGACGTCAGAGTCCTGCTCTATGCTGTTATGGGCGATTACTCCGTCGGCGATGAAATTGTGCGTACCTTTCACGGTGGCGTCGTAGACGGGCTGCGGGCCCAGCGGCTCGATGCTGACGATCCGGTCCCAGTAGATGTCGCTGCTGGCCGCCTCCCTGAGCACGTCGGAGTCCAGCGCCTCCGCGCAGCGTAGGAGCCGTCCGCGCGACGGGCACGACTTGTAGAGGGTGTGCCCGCAGTAGTGCGTGCCGATGGTCGCCTGGAACTGGCGCTCGGTCAGGCCCACCCGGATGCGCTCGGCCTTGACCAGGTCCCAGATCTCGAGTGGCAGTGTGTCCGCGTTGGTGTTCGCTAGCCGACCCTCAAGGTAGGCGGACAGTTCGGCGACCAGCTTGCCGCGCGCGCCGTGTACGCCGATCGAATGGCAGAAGATATGCAGGCTGGGGCCGTCGGCCACGATGACGTGATAACCGGGCCGGTATCCGGCCTTGGTCGCCTGCCGGATGCGCGCGATGATCCCGAACCGGCTGAGCAGCAGCGCGACGCCGTCGGCCAGGGTCCGGCTGGACGAGGCGTAGTACACCTTCGGAGCAGTCCTGGTACGCGGGACGGTCACGTTCCCGTCCGTCGCCCACAGGTGCCGCAGGAAGATCGCGACTTCCTCATTGCTCGCCGAGTACAGCGCCTCCGGGATCCGCTTCTCGTGGGAGCGCAGATCGTCGATGCCGAGTTCGCGGAACCATACATGCAACGGGTTCAGCCGACCGTGGGTGCAGTGGTACGGCGCGGGCAGGTAGGTACGCCACCAGGTCTTCTGAGCCACGCGCCGGGGTGAGATACCGAACTCCGCGGCCGCCGCGGCCTCCACAAAGGCCAGGTTGGCCTCGTCGTTGGAGGTGTAGTGCAGGGGCTGGCTGCGCAGGACGCAGCCGTCGCCGAGGAGATGGGCCAGCAGACCCAGCCGGTGCTCCGACCAGTCAAGGCCGGCCGCGACAGGCTCCGGGTTGCGACGGGGAATGCCTAGACGGCCACTGACGGCCAGTTCCTCTAGCGGCAGCCAGCCTTGAAGGGTAAGGAAGCGGTGGTTGCCCGAGGCCTTAACCTCGCGGCCGGAGGCCAGCCGCAGCCGGTACACCTCCTTGGTGCCGGAGGCGAAGACGTTCGTGATCGGCGCGGGAACCAGCCGGTGCTCCTCATCGACCGACCAGACCAGGACTCCGTCCCAGCCGTCGCGGATCAGCCCGGCGAAGGAAACCGGGGCGCCGGTATCGGCCCGGATGAGCGTCGTGTCCGCGGTCAGGCAACCGGACTCGCGCAGGTCGGAGAGCATCGGTTTCTTGTCGGTGCGCTGTTCGGGGCCGCGGTTGAGCTGGGAGAGCGCGACGACCGGGACCTCGAGTTCCTTGGCTAGCAGCTTGAGGGACCGTGACAGCTCGGAGACCTCCTGCTGCCGGTTCTCGACCCGCTTGGGCGAGGACATCAGCTGGAGGTAGTCGACGATGACGAACTTCAGGTCGTGCCGCTGCTTCAGCCGGCGGCACTTGGCCCGGATCTCCATCATCGACATGTTCGGCGAGTCGTCGATGAACAGCGGCGCGTCGGCCACCTCGCTCATCCGCCGGGCCAGCCGGGCCCAGTCGTCGTCGTTCATCTGGCCGGTGCGCATCGTCTGCAGCGGCACCCGCGCCTCGGCCGACAGCAGCCGCATGGTGATCTCGTTGCGCCCCATCTCCAGGCTGAACAGCACCGTGGTCATGCTGTGCCGGATGGCGGCGGCCCGGGCGAAATCCAGGGCCAGGGTCGAGTTGTGGGTGGGAATCATGTCGCGCCCGGCCAGATACAGATGATCCGCGCTGTCCACCTGCACGCAGCGGACCGGCCGCGACTGCGCGGGCCGGACATCCATGACGTACTGCCAGCGTTCGCGCCGGTGCAGCACCGGAGGCGGCGAGAGCAACTGCGCGGCAGCGCCGGTCAGCCTGATCGGGGCGGTCATGGCCACCGCGTGGTTGGACCGGCGCAGTTCCGGCTCGCAGCGCAGGGTGCGGCGGATCTCCGCGGTGGTGACGACCTGGGGCGGGACCAGGCCGCCTGCCGGGTGGCTCCAGGTGACCCACTGGTGGTTCTCGTCGGCGACGATCACGTCGCCGCCGGAGAACTCGACCTCGTAGCAAGGGCGGCCACGGAGAACCTCGGTGGCGGCGATGACCCGGGTCGGATGGCCGTCAGAGTCGGTCAGCTGGTCGCCGACCCGGACCTTGCCCATCGTGGTCCAGCCCGTGGGAGTCGGCAGCGGAGTGTCCAGGGCCAGGGCCTTGCCCATGGCGGGGCGGGCGGCGATGACGACCATCTGGCTGGGGTGCAGGCCGTTGGTGAGGGCGTCCAGGTCGGCGAAGCCGGTGGGGACGCCGGTGAGCACGCCGTTGCGGCTGCCGATGGCCTCGATCTCGTCCAGGGCGCCGGGCATGATCTCGGACAGCGAGTGGTAGTCCTCGCTGGTGCGGCGCTCGGTGACGGCGTAGACCTCGGCCTGGGCCCGGTCCACAAGCTCGTCGGCGTCGGCCTCGCCGGCGTAGCCGAACTGGACGATCCGGGTGCCCGCCTCCACCAGCCGGCGCAGGATGGCGCGCTCGCGGACGATGCGCGCGTAGTAGCCGGCGTTGGCCGCGGTCGGCACCGAGGAGATCAGGGTGTGCAGGTACGGGGCGCCGCCGACCCTGGTGATCTCGGCGCGGCGGGTGAGCTCGTTGGACACCGTGATGGCGTCGGCCGGCTCGCCCCGGCTGTACAGGTCGAGGATCGCCTCGTGGATCAGCTGGTGGGCCGGGCGGTAGTGGTCGGCCGGGCGGAGCACCTCGATCACGTCCGAGATGGCATCCTTCGAAAGCAGCATCCCGCCGAGCACGCACTGCTCGGCCGCCACGTCGTGTGGCGGTGTGCGCTCGAAGTCGTCGTTCCTCGGAACGATCTCGGTGACGCTCACCTAGCCCCCTTCCCCCGTACGAGTGAACGCGGAGCGAACGCGCTCTTGCTTTCGACTACCACCGTTCTACCCCATGGCTACGACATTCTCGGGGCACCGGCTCCCGCAGCACCAGCCGGCCCGGTGGAGAGCGTGTGGAAAAGGTGTGCAAACACGCCGGCCACGTTGTGCGCAGGCTGGGGAAATAGTTGTGGAAATTGCCGGAAGAAAGCCAGCGACGTGCTGCCTACCTGCGAGAACGTGATCCACTGGGTGTGTGGAAGAAAAACTTCGCGGCTATTTTGTCGCCCAGAAAATCCACAGGCGCTATCCACAGCGTCAGGCCTGGCAGACCACTGGCGAGGGCTGCGCGGAAGGGCCCGCGCAGGGTGTGCCGGGCTGCTACGATTCGACGGTGTGTTCGATCGAGGGGGGCGCGCTCCGGCGCGTGGCGGAGGCTATCGACCGGCTCGAGGCCGACCGTCAGAACACGGACGCCACCGATCTTGAGGCCCGGATCGCTGCCGTCTGGTCGATGGTCAGCGAGATCGACCCGGAGCTGGCCCGGCTGGCGTCCCGATACCACAAGCCCGAGTGACCGGCCGGCGTCCCCGCCGCGGAGCCGACCGGAACCGAGCTGGGCCAGGCCCGGCTGGCGTCCGGGAAGCACGAGCCCGGCTGACCCACTGGGTCAGCCGGGCTGGCTGACTAACGCTGACTCGCGCCCGCTCGCCGGGGAGGCTAGCTGGCCACGATTTCGATGTCGACCGGGGCGCTGACCTCCGGGTGCAGCCGGACGCGGACCTGGTGCGAGCCGACCGTCTTGATCGGGTCGCGGACCTCGATCCGGCGCCGGTCGAGCTCGGGACCGCCCGCCTCGCGGACCGCGTCGGCGATGTCCGCGGCCCCGACCGAGCCGAACAGCCGGCCGGTGCCGCCGGCCCGCCGGCGCATCCGCACGTGCAGCGCCTCGAGCCGCGCGGCGATGGCCTTGGCGTCCTCCACGCCGCGGATCTCACGGGCCGAGCGGGCCCGCTTGATCAGGTCGATCTGCTTCTCCGCGCCGCGGGTCCACGGCATCGCAAAGCCGCGCGGGATCAGGTAGTTGCGGCCGTAGCCGGCGGCCACGTCCACCACGTCACCGGGCGCGCCGAGGCCGCTCACCTCCTGGGTGAGGATGAGCTTCATGGGTGTGCGACTCATCTGCCGGTCTCCTTAGCGCGCCGTGCTCGTGTACGGCAGCAGCGCCACCTCACGAGCGTTCTTGATCGCGGTCGCCACATCGCGCTGATGGCGCGTGCAGTTGCCCGTCACCCGGCGGGCGCGGATCTTGCCGCGATCGGAGATGTACTTGCGCAGCAGACCGGTGTCCTTGTAGTCGACGTAGGCGATCCGCTCCTGGCAGAACACGCAGACCTTTTTCTTGGGCTTGCGCAGTGGTGGCTTGGCCATCGTGGTGCTCCTTCAAGCAGAGCCCCGCCTGCGGCGGGGATGGTGTGGTTCTGGAATTGGTTCTAGAAGGGCGGTTCGTCGGAGAAGCCGCCGGGGCTGTCACTGGCCCACGGGTCGGAGTCCCCGCCGCCGTAGCCGCCCTGGCCCTGCGCGTTCCCGGCGCCGGAGGACCGGCCGCCGCCCTGGCCGCCCTGGCCCTGGCCGCCCTGGCCGCGCTGACCGCCGCCGTAGCCGCCGTCACCGCCGGACCGGGCCACCCGGTTGACCTTGGCCGAGGCGTTCCGCAGGCTCGGGCCGACGTCGTCGACCTCGACCTCGTACACGGTCCGCTTCTCGCCCTCCTTGGTCTCATACGAGCGCTGCCGCAGCCGCCCGGACACGATCACCCGCATCCCCCGGGTCAGCGACTCGGCCACGTTCTCCGCCGCCTGCCGCCACACATTGCACGTCAGGAACAGCGAATCACCGTCCTTCCACTCACCCGTCGCGTTGTCCCGGAACCGCGGCGTGGACGCCACCCGGAACCGCGCCACCGGCTGCCCGGCCGGGGTGAACCGGAGCTCCGGGTCATCCACGAGATTCCCCGCGATCGTGATCTGCGTGTCGCCTGCTGCCATG
>Ga0070735_10001666_pt1 | contig 20967 bp, 17 predicted proteins | sample Coa_R1_FD_66443 | JGI IMG/M metagenome (GOLD analysis project Ga0070735, IMG submission 66443) | Surface soil microbial communities from Centralia Pennsylvania, which are recovering from an underground coalmine fire - Coalmine... | ecosystem: Environmental > Terrestrial > Soil > Unclassified ... | reverse complement strand
GCGCTCGCGCCCTCGGTCCGCCTGCTGCGCACCCCCGGCCACACCGCCGAGGACATCTCCACCGTCGCCTCCACCGCCAGCGACCTGGTCGTGTGCACGCACGCCTGGTGGGCCGCGTTCGGCCCGCCCGAGGACCCCCTCGGCGCCGACGCCGGCCAGCTGCACGCCAGCCGGGCGAAGCTGCTCACGTTCGCCACCCTGATCATCCCCGGTCACGGCGCCCAGTTCCGCCCCGGCCTGGACACCCCCCGGTAACAGAAAGGTCCGCGCAGATGAGGCTGCAGGGTTGCCTCATCGACGCGGACCCTCCCACGTCCGGCACGGCCGCGGCAGGGACTTTGGCCGTGTGGAGCAGGGAACTCTGCTACAAATCATGCCCGCTCACTTACTAGGACCAACCCTCGAAGAAGTTCAGGTTTGACTAAGACTTCAGAGTCCAGCCGACCCGCGACGGCCACCCCTCGCAGTACCCCAGCCCACCGCACTTCTTAAAAAACATTTTTGACCGAACGACCCGTGGCCCCCGCCCCCCGTACCCGTTCCCGCCGCCCTGCCCGCCGCCCGCCCTCCCGTTCCCGCTCCCGGCTGCACCCGACCTGACCCCCCGGTAAACTAGCCCCCGGGCCCCGATAGCTCAGCGGATAGAGCGACTGCCTCCTAAGCAGTAGGTCCCGCGTTCGAGTCGCGGTCGGGGCGCAGGTCAGAGAGGTGTAGCTCTCAGGTAAGTGTCGCTGGGAGCCAAACTGGGAGCCAAAGAGTTACGCTCCAGTCATGTCCGAGACACAAGACCGGCGCCGCGGCTACAGGGAGGACGGCATCTACCTGGATGCCGCCAGGAACCGGTACATGGGCGCGGTCTCGCTTGGCTACGGTCCCGACGGGAAGCGGATCCGGCGCAAAGTCTCCGGCAAGACCAAGCAAGAGGTCCGCGCCAAGCTCCAGGCGCTACACCAGGAACTGAACGCGGGCGTCAAGTCCTCCCGCACCTACACGGTCCGCGAGACGATCGAAGACTGGCTGCGCGAAGGACTGGACGGCACGTCCGAGCGGACGCGCACCCTCTACGCGGGCCTGCTCGAACCGGTGGTGGAGATGATCGGCGCCAGGTCACTGCGCGACCTGTCCGCAGGCGACGTCCGGTCGGTACTCGGAAAGCTGGTGACCCGGTACTCCACCCGTTCACTCCAGATCACCCGCAACTGCCTGGAGCGGGCCATCCGGCACGCCGAGGCCGACGACCTCGTCGGGCGTAACGTCGCGGCCCTGGTGAAGTCGCCGCGTGGCCGCACCGGGCGGCCGTCCAAGAGTTTCACCCTGGAGCAGGCGAAGGCCTTGCTGGCCGCGGCGGAGACGACGCGGTGGCACGCGTATGTCACGCTGAGCCTGCTGGTCGGTATCCGCACCGAGGAAGCCCGCGCGTTGTGCTGGGATCACGTCGTCACCTGGGTCGACGACGCCGGATGGCAGCCCGTCGCCGCCGCCGGATTCGACGCCGCGGAATCGGGAGACGACAACCGCTACGCGATCTATGTCTGGCGCTCCGATCGGTACGGCGGGGATACGAAGACCGAGAAGTCACGGCGGACCCTGGCTCTGCCGCAGCGCTGTGTAGAGGCATTGCGGCGGCAGAGGGAGCTTCAGGGCAGAGACCGACTCAGAGCCGGAGAAATCTGGCAAGATCACGGCCTGGTCTTCGCCTCCAGGATCGGCACGCCGCTGACGGCCAACAACGTGATCCGCGCCTTCCGCATCATCACCAAGAAGGCCGGCCTCGGCGAGGACTGGGTGCCCCGAGAGATGCGGCACACCTTCGTGTCGGTTCTGTCCGCCAACGACGTCCCCGTGGAGAGCATCGCCCTGCTGGTCGGCCACGACCGCACGGCCACGACCGAGTCGGTCTACCGCCACGAGATCCGCCCCGCCCTCACCCAGGGCGCAGAGCCAGCTGGTCAAGCTAGGCACCTACCGCGGCAAGAACGGCATGACCACGCTGCTGCCCCGGCTGGCAGGCGACGATGCCGGACTGGTCAGCATCTACTGCGACAACGGGTCGGCCTACCTTCAGTTCTGGCGCAGCGTGTTCGACCGCCGTGCGCCGCGCGCCATCCCGGCAGTCGAAGCTGCCGCCAAGACAGAGATACGGCAAGGGAACACCACCCGGGACGTCACCGAGCAGCTGCTCGAGGCTCTGACACAGGCCTACCGCGAAGCCGCCACGGTAGCCTCACCGCCACCAGACAAGCCCGCCAGCAGCAGCCCGAGCCGCAATTAAGCGCACACTGGCAGATTCGGGCGCCTAACGGGTCTGCGTATAAGTTACCGAACGATATTTACTCTGAGTGTTGACGATCACGAATTTCGTGATCGTCAACACTTAATCGAGTATCCGTCGACATATTCGAGCGGTACGCGCTGGAAGAGCACCCGGATAAGCACGAGCGGTAGGCCGCTGAGGCGTGGCTGCTCGGGCTACACCGCGAGGCCACGGGTATGCTCCCGTTGTGGATGGCGGACGGCCTGGCTGGCTCGGGTACGTCCGCTTGCGGGTGATCAGGCGGCGGTCCCAGGACGGCAGCGTGCCTGGCGTGACGAGCCGGTGAGCGCGCCGCGGTTGGCGGCAGGGTGGTGGAGCCACCCGAGCCGCTTGACCGACGGGTGCCAGCACGGTACTTGAATCCGCTTGCCCTGTAGGAGGACCTGGCGTGACCGATGCGGAGGAGTGGAAGGTGAGCCTGCCCTCCTGGCGGGACGGCTCCGCGAGGCGGGCAGTGATCGCCTTTCTGCAGGAGATCACCCAGGGACCGGGCGCTCTCCCCGTAGCTGACCGGGTGGCTGCCTTCGACAATGACGGCACGCTGGCCTGCGAGAAGCCTCATACGGCGCTGGCGGGATTCCTCCTGGACCGGGTCGCCGCCGCCGGCTCAGCTCCGCCCGAGGTGGCGGGCGGCCACGACGTGCTGCGCGAGCTAGGGGTGCTGTTCGCCGGCCAGAGCACGGCGCAGTACGAGGAGCAGGCGCGCCGCTACCTCACCGGAGCACTGCATCCGCGCTTCCAGCGCCCCTATCCGATGCTGACGTACCAGCCGATGCTGGAACTCATCTCCCTATTGCATGCCCTCGACTTCAGCGTGTTCATGTGCACTGACAGTTCGCGCGACTTCATGCGGGTCATCGCCGGCCCGGCCTACGGGCTGCGGCGCGAACGGGTGATCGGGTCGGAGGTGCAGATCCAGTCAGTGGGCGGCCGATTGGTCCGCACGGCCCTGCCGGTCCCGATGGATGACGGGCCGGGCAAGACGGTGCACCTGTGGGATCGCACCGGAACTCAGCCGGTGCTGGCGGCGGGCAACGCCGCCGGAGACATCGAGATGCTCCGAGCGGCCCGCTTCGCCCTGGTGGTTCACCACGACGACGCCGTGCGGGAATACGCCTACGAGGATCATCAGATACTCGACGCGGCCGCCGAAGGCGGCTGGACCGTGCTCAGCATGCGTGACGAATTCACCCGTGTCTGGCCAGCAGACCTCGCTGCTGGCGCGCAGTTACCGACGGGATCCCCCCGGCCTGGTCCTCAGATCCTTTTCAGCACGCGGGCATGGTCAGTGTTTCGCGGCATTCTTGACTTTTTTGCCCTTGTGCTTAATCTTGCCGGCATCTTTCTTAGCCTTGCTCTTGGCTGCCTTCGCCTCGTGCTTTGCCTTCTTGGCCACACCCATGACCGACTCCTCTTCCTCGCCTGAGACGCCACGATCCGGTGGCTGCCATCTTCCACGCTGGATGCACCTTAAACCCCGGGATGGGCGGCATCGGTGCCGCCGCGAGCGCCGCGGACCGAGCCAGCTCCCGCCGTATGCGTCCGAGCTCAACCCCGTCGACCTCAGTAACTTCAACAATTGAAGATCGTTAGGCTCCACGGTCGATCTCCACCGCATATCCGCCAGGAGATAACCAACGCGATAGAAAATGCCGTTCTGCGAGCCTCCAAAGAGCAAACCAAAGGGACCTTTCCAGTACAGAACAGGCGGTGAGGTGCGCGTTCATGCTCGTGAGCAGTGGCGAGGCCTGGCGACATGCCAGGATCGGTCTCGGGGTGACCCGGTGCGGAGGAGTCGCTTCGTCGGCCGCCGGCCAGCGGAACACCCGGATGCCGAAGTCGCGCTCCTTGCCGGTGAGGCTGATCGGTCAGCACAATGGAGCCGTGTCTGCTCGGGAGATCGACCAGTACCTCGATGCCCTGGAGGAGCCCAAGCGCGTCACGCTGACCCGGCTGCGGCAGACGATCCTCGAGATCCTGCCCGAGGCCGACCAGGGGATCTCCTACGGTGTCCCGGCCTTCAAAGTCCGGGGCAAGACCATCGCGGGGTTCGCCGCGTTCAAGAACCACCTGAGCTACCTGCCGCACAGCGGCTCGGTCTTTCCCCAGCTGCACAACGAGCTCGAGGGTTACACGACCTCATCAGGCGCCCTGCGCTTCAGCATCGATGAGCCCCTTCCGGTGTCGCTGGTCGAGAAGCTGATCGCGGTGCGGCTCCAGCAGGCCTTTCCTGCCTGACCTGCCGCACTCAGCCGCCGGTGCATAAGCCGTCGCCAGCGGATGCCGCTGATCCGCCAGATCACCCCTGTCTGCGCTCCACGACACGCAGTAGCCACGGCGTCGGACTGCCGCTCGTAACGGCGGCATTGTGCGTCCGCCCCAGGCGATGGCCGATTACACAGCGTAAGGCCAAAGATGTCGCCCCTGCGTGATCCATGCCGCCGACTGCGTATGGCGTAAGGGCAGAGCTTGCGACTGTCGGTCCTGGCTCAGATCCGGGAATCTGGGTCGGCGTCGCGGCCGTGGTGCGTCATGAGCTTGCCTCAGCGCGGCGCTTCGTAGGTCCGCGGCTCCGGGGCCCTGTCCCGGGAGGTCCCGCCCGGGCGCTGAGCTGCGGGCCACGGGCCGGGCTGCGTCCGAAGCCTGCTGGGGGCGGGCGTATGATGCGCCTGTGCTCGGGGCTACGCGGGTGGCGGTGATCGGGGCCGGCCAGGCGGGCCTGGCGGTGAGCCACGAGCTGGCCGGGCTGGGTGTGGAGCATGTCATTTTGGAGCGAGCCCGGGTTGGCCAGGCCTGGCGCGGCCGGTGGGACAGTTTCTGCCTGGTGACGCCGAACTGGACGATGAGCTTGCCCGGCTGTGCCTACGCCGGCGATGATCCTGAGGGCTTGTGGCCCGCGATGAGGTCGTCGGCTACCTGGAGCGGTACGCGTCGAGCTTCGGCGCCCCGGTCCGGGAGGGCGTGGAGGTCGAGAGCCTCGAACCCGGCGCGGCCGGCGGGTTCGTGCTGCGGACCTCGGCGAGGGAGTTGCGCGCGGCGCGGGTCGTGGTATGCACCGGCGCCTACCAGCGTGCGCACCGCCCGGCGGCGGCCTTCCCGCCGGGGGTGCTGGTGATCGATGCCGCCGGATACCGCAATCCTGCGGCCCTGGCTCCGGGGACGGTCCTGGTCATCGGCAGCGGCCAGACCGGCTGCCAGATCGCCGAGGAGCTGTGCGAAGCGGGCCGTGAGGTGTTCCTGGCCTGCGGGCGGGCGCCGTGGCTGCCGCGGCGGCTAGATGGCCGGGACATCGTGACCTGGCTGAGCCGGACCACGTTCTTTGACACACCGCTGGCCGCTCTGCCGTCGCCGGCCGACCGGCTGGTTGCTAACCCGCAGGGGACCGGCCGTGGCGGCGGCCATGACCTGCACTACCGGACGTTGCAGGCGATGGGCGTCCAGCTTGTGGGCCGGCTCGCCGGCGTGGACGGCCACCGTGCCCGTTTCGCCGGGGATCTGGCCGATTCGGTGGCGTTCGGCGACGCCCTCTATGCCGCCGTCAAACGGCTGCTGGCCGAGCAGCCGTCCGGCCGCGGCGGGCCGGCGCCGGTGCTGCCCGATCCGCCGCCATTCCGCGCCGACCCGCCGCTGGCGCTGGACCTCCGGGGCGTCGCCGCGGTGATCCTCACCTCCGGCTACCGCCCGGACTACACCCGCTGGGTGCGCTTCCCGGCCTTCGACGCCGCCGGATTCCCCCTCGCCCCCGAGGGGCGCAGCACGGTCGTCCCGGGACTGTGGTTTTGCGGCGTCCACTTCTTGCGCACGCGCAAGTCGTCACTGCTGTTCGGGGTGGGCCAGGACGCAACCGTCGTGGCGCGGTCGATCGCCGCTGACTGACCCGCGCCGCCCGCGGGTGCCGTCGCTGCCGCCGACGGCCAGGATTTACCGGTACCGACACAATGCTGGTTCGCGCTCGCAGGGGATGCCCTCGCGGCGGGCTGCTTTGAACACGGAGAAGTGAGCGTCACCTGGGCTCGATTTTGACCGCCCCGTAGCTCAGCGAGGTCCAGAACTTCCGCCCCTGGCCAGGCCCGAGGACCACCGGTCACCGCGGGCCTCCTTGGCTGTAACGTGGTCACCTTTATTCTGGCTGGTTGCCGCCCGGCGGGTGTTGAACTGGTGTGCCGGTGCGGCCGGAGATAGGGGTGGCCGGCGTTCGCGGCGTGTAGGGTCCGGGTGTGCCCGCCGATGAGGACCGCCACCGTATGAGGTTCTGGCCGCGCTGGTAGCCTCGCCGCGCGGAGCTGGCGGACGCGCTCGGCGCGCTGGAGGAGACCCGGGCCGAGCTGGCGGGCGCGCGGGAGCGGATCGCTGAGCTTGAGGCGCGGCCAGGGGCGGACGTCACGGAATTCGTCCAGGCCGCCGTCTAGTGAGGGGCCGGACAAGCCGCCGCGGCGGTCGCTGCGGAAGGGGAGTGGCGGCGGGCCCGGCGGGCAGGACGGGCATGAGGGCACGACGCTGGCGCAGGTGGCCCTCCTGCGCCGGGCTCAGCCTTGGCAGGCCCCGACCGGCGCAGGCCAGGTCACGCAAAGCGGCGGTACGCACGTCAAATAGGCAGCCCGCTGATTGCGGTCGTTGCCGCTCACGGCGGCACGGCATCCGCGGCGCTGGGCGCGGGGATGCTGTCGATGAACGCGGTGATGAACCGGGCGAGTGCGGCTGGCTGCTGCAGTGGCATCAGGTGGTTGCAGCCGGGCAGTGTCTGGGTGCGGGCGTGGGGGAGCATCGCGGACAGCCGTTGCACGGTCTCGGCCAGCAGCGGGGCGAGCCGTGGGCTGTCGGCACCGAGCACGAGCAGCGCCGGCTGGGTGATCCGGGCCGCCTGGCCGGGGCCGAAGTCCCATTCCTGGACGGCGGGAGCCTCGTCGGTGAAGAAGAATGCCGATTCCGCCCGCGCAATGTCCAGGCTGCCGGGACCGAGCTGCCCGGTGACGGTGGCCGGGTAGCCCGGGCCGCCGATGCCGCGCATGAACCGGTCGAACGCGCCGCCGCGATCACCGGCGAAGAACGCCTGCATCGCCGGGCGCAACGTGGCCGCAACGAACTGCCCGGCCGCCGGACCCTGCAGGTCGCCGCCGGGGGCGGGCTCCAGCAGGGTGAGGCTGGCGACCAGGTCGGGCCGGTCCTGGGCCAGCTGCAGCCCGATCAGGCAGCTGGAGGAGTGGCCGACCCAGTGCGCCGTGCTGATCCCGAGAGTGTCCAGCAGGCAGGCGGCGTGCCGGGCGTGATCGGCCAGGGTCAGGTGCCCGGCGGGCGGTGCCGTTCCCTGGTAGCCGGATCGGCGCATCCGCACCACCCGGAACCGGCCGTCCGGCAGCTGGCGGCTCAGCGGCCCGAACCAGTCGCTGAACACCCCCGCGTGCACCAGCAGGATCGCCTGGCCGTGCCCGCGGTCGTGGTAGCCGACATCGCTGCCGCCGCCCACCGGCAGCAGCCGGAGTTCACCTTCGTCGTTCCGCATCGCTGTCACCACTTCCTCGGCAATCGGCTTATGTGGTGCCAGCTTCAGGCAGTTAGTCTGTTGACGCATCGGGGAGCACCCCCATCGCCACCCCCATCTTCGCGGCTGTCCGCCGACAGGCGGGAGGCGTGCAGCAGGAGCGGCTACCCGGCCGTCAGCGGGCGGCAGGCGCCTGCCTGCCCGGGCTGATCCGGAAGCTCGCGGCGAACGCGGCCGCCTCGGCGCGGTTCTTCAGCCCCAGTTTGCCGAGGATGCTGCTGACGTGGTGCTCGGCCGTCTTCGGGGTGATGAATAGCCGCTTGGCGATCTCCGGATTGGACAGGCCCTCGGCCAGGCACGCCAGGACCTCCCGCTGGCGAGCGCTGAGCACGTCCAGAGCGGTCGGTGGCCGCGGGGGCGCGGCCACCGGCTGCCCGAGTCGGCGAAGCAGATCTGCCGCGATACTGGCCTCCGGCGCGCCCACGCTTGCATACAGGTTCAGCGCCGCCTGAGCCGCGACGACCGCCGACGCAGGTGCCTTGTCCTGCTGCACACGGGCGAGTTCGAGGTGGAGAGCAGCGGCCAGCAGCGGGCAGCTCTCACCTGCCAGCCGGGCCAGACCGGCGTCAAGATGATCGGCAGCCGACTCCACCTCGCCCTTGGCTGCTGCCACCTTGCCCAGGCCGAGCGCTGCTTGCGCGCCCAGCGCAGGCACCTGCGACCCTTCCGCCAATCCAGCAAGCTGCGCGGCCGCCTGCCCGGCCCCGGCCGTGTTGCCGCAGCTGAGCTCGGCGTCAATCACAGTCAGCAGCAGTGGCGCCGCCCGGAGCCGGTCCCCGCTTAGCTCACGGAGGGCGTGGCGCGCCACTGCCGCGGCCAGGTCGTACCGGTGCTGCGCAAGGTACAGCCGCGCCCGCGGCCCCAGGATCTCGACACGATCCACGCTGTCATCGACGAGCTGCGCCGCCTCCTCCAAACGGCCCTGGCGTATCCACAGGTCTGCCAGTGCGGCACGGGTGGCCAGCTTCATGTGGCGAACCGACGCGTCGCCCGTGGCCAGGCCCATGCGCAGCGCCATCTCCCCCTCCTGGAACCTCCCCACCTGGCACAGAACCGAACCGAAGGCCGACCAGCAGTGCGCAAAGGCGTGAAGTGCCGGCCCGTGCAAGCCGCCGGATGCGGTGTCTTGGATGTAGCGCAGCCAGGACCGCGCTCGCGTGATATCGCCGCAGCGGTCACACGCGCTCAGCATGCCGCACACCACCTGATGGCTGACCGCGGGGTCCGTGCATTCGCCGCCGACGATCATCGTGCATGCCTCGTCGAGCCTGGCCATGCCATCCCGGACGTCGCCCATCGACACCAGGGCCAGTCCCCAGTCACCCAGCGCCTTGCACTCCAGAGCGCGATCGCCGAACCGGTACGCAAGATCAAGAGCCTCCCGCGCGCTGCTGCCCAGGTGATCTGCGCTGGCCACGCTGGCGCCCATCAGTCCCAGCAGCGCGTAGCCCTGCTCCACGCACGGCTCCTCGCGCTCCAGCAGCCGCAGCGCGCGGCTGAGCCAGCCACGGCCTACCACGGACTCCTCGAGCCCGTCCGCATGCAACTGCCCGAGCTCAACCGCTGCCATCGCGGCGCGGCGCTGCAGGCCTGCTGCCTGGAATCCCCGGTAGGCGCGTTCAAGCTGGTCCATCGCCTCGGCGAAGTCGGTCGCCACGAATGCCATCCGGCCGAGCAGAAGCCGGTCCTCAGGATCGCCGGAACCCTCGACGATCGCACGCAGAATTGCCCGGGCGCCACGCAGGTCGCCCTCGCCAAAGAGCCGGCGGGCGTCGGCACGCCCCATCTCGGCATCAGCTGCCATGTCAACTGTCGCATTCCCAGCTCAGCCGCCCCGACGGCAGGACCTCTTGATCGTGCTCGATGCCATCACACTCGGCTGACCGACCGCGGCAAGACCAAGCGCACCGCCGCTGTCCCTAGCATGCCCCAGCCGTGTCACCACCTCAAGGGCTGGAGACTCCCAGGGGCAGCACGAGCTCAGGCCGGGAGTCTGCCCGGGCCAACACGTCACACGAGACTGCCCGAGACGGCCGAGATGCGCGCGCTGTCGCTCATGACCCAGCGATCGAGGACTCCCTCACGGCAGGCCCGGCATATTGAGCTGCCGGCCAGCGGCCGCCGAGACAACCCGCCGCGGTGCCACGCTCACATAACACCCTTTCGCGTACGGCACGAACATCCAGCTTCTGCGCCAGGTCAGTCACGCATATCGGCGGTTCGCGTTCGCGCTGGGATAGCGGTGCGTCACCGACGAGCGGCGATCGCATTGTCAGGCGACAAGGTTCTGTCTGGCGGCCAGCGGCCGCCAGACAGGGCTTGTTCCAGCTGATGCCCGCTACCGGGCGGCGCCCGCGACATACGCGGCGGCGATGTAGGTGGCATGCCGGTCGAGGCTGCCGCGGGCCCGGTCGTACCGGATCGTGGTTCGCGGATCAGCATGTGACGCGGCCTCTTGCACGTCGCGCAGCGGCACCCCGGCATCAAGGGCTGCGGTTATGAAGGCATGCCTGAGCGTGTGGGGCGTGACGGCCTTGCCGGTGCCCGCCCGGCGGGCGACCTTGCGGACGACCCGGCCGGCGCTGTGCCGGTCCAGCGCGACGGCGTGGGACTCGTAGTCCACCCGGGGACGGCGGACGTGCGCGGCCGGGGAGTGCTCCAGGAGTTCTTCTTCGACTGCGTACTTGTAGAACCCGGCGATGGTGCTCAGCCGCCGGGTGACGGTCGCGCGGGCCCGGCCCTTGGCCTCCAGGTCACGAGCGAAAGACTCGATGTCAGCGCGGCGGACGGCGAACAGGGCCAGGGACCGGGCGCGGCACCACGTCGTGAACTGGCGCAGGTCAACTGAGTAGGCCTCTCGTGTCAGGCCGCGGTATCCGGCTAGGTACCCGGCGAGGGCGAGCCGTTCGGCGTCGGTGAAGACGGGCTGGATCGTGGTGAGCGCGGTGGATGGGGCGGCAGTGGTCATCGGGTACCTCCCGGCCGGGCTGAGACCCGGGAGGCTGGGCCAGCTGCGGGTCCCAGCGATTGAGCGGAACCTCACCGTAAGCCCAACGGTCCCATCACGCTATGCCACCGAAGAACGCACGCCAGAGCACATCAGGCCTCCGTGAAATTGCTCCGGATCGCCGAGTATTTGTCTGCGGCAACAGCATGCGACGTCCGCTTCTTGGCGTGCAGATCATCCGGTTATGCCGCGTTCTTCAGGCTGAGATCGGTTTGGGATGGTCTGTGCCGCGACCGATCTGCGCTGCCGGTGCCGGGGGGCGTGCGGGTTCACGAGCAAGGCTCAGGGGCGGAGACGGCGGCAGTCGGCGGAGCGTGGTGTATCAACCGGTGGCTGGCTTGCTCCGTCACTACGTAAGCGCGAGCAGCAGGCCGGTCCGGAAGGACCAGCTGAGCCGCTGTCACGCCTACTCCATGCGATACCCCTGGGTGACGAGGAGGAGGACTCAATGGCCCATCACTACGCGATCCGCACGTTCGACGAAACCGCGCCCGTCGTCCGCGGCGGGGCCACGGCCGCCTACGAGGCGGCCGGCAACACCCTGGCCACGGTGGTTCCGCCCGACTGGCGGCTGATCCAGCTCATCGAGACCGGCCGGAAGACCGAGCTCGACGCGGTGACCGTGTCGTTCGCCGCGCTGCTCCAAGAGGTCTGAACCGCCGTCGCCGACAGGGGGAGCTGCCCGCCGTGCGCGGCGCGGCGGGTGGGCGCTCGAGCGCGACAGTCACGGACATGAGCGCGTCGAGCGCGGCCCGCTGCAGGAGCCTGCGGATCCGGCGCCGCGGGCGCCGGCCTGGCCGGCGCCTGGCAGCATTGCCTGACCACGCCGGCAAGCAGCACTCCAGGTAGCAGAGCCGTGACCACCCCGAACGTGCCCGCGGCCAGGCGCCGCTGGCGGTCACCGCTGCGCCGCTCAGCACCGCGGCGGTGATCAGGCGCTTGTGCCCTGCCAGAACAGCCGCCCGTGGCCGGCCGAGGCGCGCACTTGGGCGCCGAACTGGCGCAAGCAGAAGTGCCCGGGCACACGACCGGCTTCCACGTAACCGGCCGTGTGCCCGGGCATTCCTTCACCCAGCGCGGAGCCCCGGTCACGCGTGTCCGTCACGCGCCTGACCGCACGCATATCATCCCGATCTGCATCGCTGCGGCAACTCCGACGACACGGGTGAAGCCACCCCGAACGGCGGATCTCGCGCGACGGCCGCGGACCTGCCCACAGCCGCCTGTGTGTGACCGGAACGCTAACCCGCTAAGTTCCTTATCTCCGGTCAGTGCGGCTCGGAGTTTGGATCGGCCCGCATGGCGCCCCGCACATATGGGCCAGTTCTGAGCCAGCCTGCCTGACAGACCGTAGCTGGCGAGGGCCAGGCTGCGGCCGGAGTTCATCTCGGCGGCATCCGCCGCACCGTCTTGGTTGAGCCGGGCCTGCAGGCCGTCTAGGCGGAGAGGTTCCGCCGGCGTTGGTGAGCGCGGTCGGCCGGGCCGGGCATGTGCTTCGATCTCGGCCTGCAGGGCAAGGGCCGCCGGGTGGCGGCTTGCCACGGGCCGGCCTGCAGCTAGCAGATTTCGTCTCGACGCCGGCGTCGCGGTGCTCCGGAACCGGTCTGAGCCGCCGGCCGCGCCGCACGTCCGGGGAGTGGCATTGCAGGTCCGCTTCCTGTCAGGTCGGCGTGGCGGCAGCCAGGAACACCACGATCGGCCGGTAGGGCTGCATGATCGGACGGATCGCGTCGGCGGCATAGGATGCGATTTCCTGTGCCCGGCGGGGGCCGATGCGGTCGAGCCAGCTGGCGAACAGGGGCTGGCCGAGACGATAGCTGACGAGCTGCTCGGGCTCGGTGACGCCCACGTCGACCGGCCGTTCCCCGGCCACGATGCCGACGAGCCCGGCCGCGTCCGCCGCCGCGCGCATCGCCCCGGCGGTGCCGAGGATGGGGACAGCGGTCGTTTTGAGGTCTACGTACCAGCCCGGAACCTGCCAGCCCGCATCCTGAGCGACCGCGTCGACGCGGTCGCGGGCCTGGCTTCGGCTGGCGTTGCTGAACACTGCCGCGAGCACGGCGCCACCCGGCCTGGTGACGCGGACCAGTTCAGCCAGGCCGGCCGACGGCTGCCTGAGGTGGTTGAGGACGAACGCGGCGACCGCGGCGTCGACGCGGCCGGCGGGCAGCGGCAGCGCGCGGATGTCGGCGACCACGCACGGCGGCCTGGCGCGGGCATTCCAGGCCAGCATGTCGATGGACAGGTCCATCGCGACGGGATGAGCCCGCCGGGCGGTGAGCGCGGAGCTGACCGCTCCGGTGCCGGCGCCGACGTCGAGCACGGTGCGCCCGGCGAGCCGATGCGGGCTCATCGCGACCAGCTCGGCGGCGATCGGGCCGTAGACCAGCATGGCGCCGGTCGCCCACCGGGGGCCGGCTCCGGCGTAGCGGTCGGCTTTCACCCGGCTGGCCCGGGGACCGGGATGCGCTGGCGGGCGGCGGCACCGGCGACAGCGCTCTCCCACCAGGACAGCTCGGCGTCGTCGCCGAGGGCCTTCTCCCAGCCGAAGGTGGCCATGATGGCGATCAGGCACAGGTCGAGCTGGGCGTCCCACCAGCCCCCGGTGGCCACTCCACCTGCCTCCAGGGCTGCCCGGAACCGGCCGATGGCCGCCTGCTTGGGTTCGGGCAGCCGGGCCCGGTTCAGGGCCAGATACCAGCACAGGTCCCAGCAGGCAGGACCGGAGCCAGGCAGCGTCCAGTCCAGCAGTATCGTGCGCCCGTCGGGGTGCGTGCCGAGATTGCCCATCTTCCAGTCACCGTGCAGGAAGGTACGCGGCGTGCCGGCCAGCGGCCCGGTGACCAGGCCGGGCCTGTCGTGAAGCAGCCGGGCCAGGCCCGACAGGACCGGTGACCGGCCGGGCAGGGCGCGCCATCCCGCATCAGCAGCGGCGATCGGCCCCGGGACATCAGCGGCCAGCAGCTCGGCGGCGATGTTGCCGGGCGCGAAGAACCGTATCCGCCGTTCCATCGGGGTCAGGCCGATGTCGTCGTGCCAGCCCCAGAACGCGCAGCTGAGGTCGGCCATGTGCTCGATGAAGCCGGCGTGCTGGCTGGCCGGCACGACAGCGTCGCCTTCGGGGACCAGGAACGCACCGACGTCGCGCATGACCGTCGTCAGCACGGCGTCCTCGCCCGCGCCGCTGACCTGCATGGCCACCACCGTGTGGTCGATGCAGCCGGGCGAGCGGGCCATCATCCCGGACCGCCAGAGCAAGTAGGGGCGGTGCACGTGATCACCAGTGACCCGCATGATCCAGTCCGATGCCGGACTCAGGTGCTTGACGAAAAACCGCTCCCCGCCGACCAGGACCCGCTCATACCGCGCCCCGGCCTTGCCGTCACCAGGCCGGACCTCGGTCCGCCAGGACGCCCGCGCCAGCAGCTCATCTACCGATCCAATCGCCGACATCCGATCCCCTGCCCGCGGCGGAATGACTCCCGAACTAGACGCTCAGCCTCTTCGGCCGAGCACGCCGGCCGGGGCGCTGGCTCCACCGCAACAAGCACGCCGTCACCAAACGCGCCGCTCCGCCCAGAATGCCACTTCCGGCACGGCAAGACGACCACGCCCGACCAGCCGGACTGCCGCACCGAACGAACCAATTAGATGACATGCATCGGGCCGGATCGGGACGACAGTTCACGCTCGCATACCCGAGGCCAAGACCGGCGGATAAACACGGGCGGTCCCATCAGATGTCCGGCCCGGCCGGGCCGCCCGGGAACAGTCGAGGTGCGGCGCGCCGGTCGTCATCGCGGGCTGCCTGCTGGCAGGCCCTGGTCCAGATGCCGGGGGCCGGCGCCAGGAGCCGGGCGTGCCGCAGCCTGATTTCCCGGCGCCGCAACCGGCGCCACTAGCCGCCTGCCGGGCCGTGCCCGGCAGGTAATGCGCAGGCTGAGATGAGGGTTGCCGATGACGGCCGAACAGAACAAGCTGCTGGTCCGCCGTCTGGTTGAGGAGGCGGTCAATCCCGGCAACCTGGCTGCGCTGGACGAGGTAGCCAGGGGCGAGTTCGCTGCGGCGGCACGCCGCTGGGGCCGGCCCTTCCGCGGCTCCTTCCCTGACTTCCAGATGGAGATCGCCGACCTGGTCGCCGACGGCGAGAAGGTGGCCGCGTATTTCCGGTGCTCTGGGACCCACCTGGGGGAATGGATGGGTCATCCGCCGACCGGCCGGCGGTTCCACGATGTCGATGAGATCTACATCTTCCGGGTGAGCGGCGAGAAGCTGGCGGGCGCGTTCGGGGTCGAGGACAACATGGACAGGATGCGCCAGCTCGGCCTCAGCACATGAGCACGGCCTGCCTCCCACGCCGGACACAGAACTCCCATTCCGGCCGGGATCCACAGCTGTCCAGCCGACCCGTACCGCCGCGCCGAACGGCGGTGCTGTGCGCCCATCAGCGGGAAAGCCGTGATGCGGCGTGTCCGGCGGGCAGGGCGCTGCCGCGCAGTCGCTGGCTTCCCCGCCGGCAGCCGGAACTCGGCAGCTATCGTTTCCCGCAGGCCGGCTATTAGGAGGAGCAGTGTCACAGGTCGCGATCCTGGCCCGCGTTACCGTCAAGGAGGGCAAGGCCGGACCGTACCTTGCCGCCCTGGAACCTCTGCTCGAGCAGGCACGGAAGGAGCCCGGGACGCTCCTGTACGCCGTTCACCGGTCCGCGGACGACCCGGAGGTGTTCTGGACCACCGAGATCTACGCCGACGATGCCGCCTTCGCGGCCCATCGCGCGACCGAGGTCCATGCCGCCGCCGAGCCGGTCTTCACTGACCTGATCGCCGCGGCCGACGTCACCATCGGCGAGACCGTCATGGCGACGGGCCTGGGCCGGTGACGTGGCAATCGCGCCGCAGACGCGTATGCGCGCATGTCACCTATGGTGACAGCGGATTAGCCGTTGACGCCGCACACGCATTCCCGGACGCCGACTCTGCGCTCGTGTGCTGCTGGCGGGTTGGCCGTGGCGGCGCGGCACAGAAGTGCCGGCTCTGTTCGGAGTCGTGGTGCACGTAGCGGACGTATCCGGCCACCTGGCCGGTGGGTACCGGGCCTGCGGGCTGACTGTCGCCGCGGGGTGCCGGTGCGTCGGCTCGCTGCCACCGCAGGCTCAGGAACTTGAGTTCTCGCGGGCGACAAGGGCGGCGAACGCCCGCGCCGATCGCTGCTGAGAACGGGTAATGGAACCTCGGACGGCCCGGTCGATGAGCGCGCCGACCGGCCCGAACCGCGGCGTGTAGCGGACGGTGAGGGCGAAATCGGTGTCCTGGCCGGCGGGCGAAAGCTCGATAATCACCGCCATGTTCTTCGCGGTGCTGACGCCCTCCCCCTGTTGCACCTGCCGGCGCGGAGGGTCGAACTCAGTGACGCGCCACCGGGTGACCGACTTCCAGGGTCCGGCTATCCGGGTGAGTTCCTCCATGGTTGCGCCGGGACGGGCGGGCCCGTCGGTGTGGATCATCCGGAGCGTGTTTTCCACCCATTCGGGATAGCGGCTGGTGTCGCAGGCGATCTCCCAGACCCGTTCCGGCGGCGCGGGGATGATCGCTGACGCGATGATCGAGGTCTGTCTGGCCATTCCCTGTTCCTTTGCTCCGTGTGGCGGTACGAGCCTGGCTGCCGGTCTCAGGCCGAGCCGGGCCGGCTGAGCCCGCACCCGCCGCCGTCAGCTCCGTCTGCTGATCCACACCGACACGTGGGCGGGTTCCAGTGCCGTCTGCACGACGCTGGCCAGGTCATCGCGGACGGCGTCCAGGTCGACCGCGTCCTTGAGCCGGGCCGCGAACGCGGCGACGGTCCGGTCGGCGTCGTACCGGGCCCGGTTGAACCGGCGGTCGATCACATGCTGCACCCGGCGGCGCAGCGGGTTAAACAGCGCGGCGACCGTCAGAGTGGAGGCGGCCACCGCCACCGTGCTGTGGAACCGGAACACCTGGGTGGCCAGCAGCACCAGCCCGGCGTAGATCCCGGCCAGCAGCCCCGTGACGATCGCGTAGGCCAGGGTGCGGGAGATGACCCGGTCGATGTCATAGAGCCGGTACTTGAGCACGGCGACCGCGACCGCGACCGGCACCGTCACGATGGCGACCATGAGCGCGCCCTCGGCGATGCGGGCGGCCGTCCCGGTGCTCAGCGACAGGATCGTCGATGGCACCAGCGTCGCAGCCACCAGGCACCCGGCGCAGGCCAGCCACTTGATCTGCTGCCGCACCAAAGACGTCCCCCGCCGGGCGCGCACGAGCAGCGACCACACCGCCAGCACGACGCAGCCGAGCAACCCGGCCAGCCCGACGGCGATCGCGGTGTCCGGCACTGCGGCCGGATGGACCCCGAACGGATTCCGCAGCGCTCTCAGGTTGACCACCACTCCCGGAGTGACGGCCAGCCCGGTGACCGCAATGACCCCGCATCCCGCGGCCGCACAGCTGACCGGCCGCCAGCGCGACCCGGGTAGCCGCCCATCCGGGAACAGCAGAGGAAGGTAGACGGTGATCAGCGCGACGAACGGGACCCAGATCCACAGCTGCAACCAGCCCGCATACACACCAGCGGGCAAGTCCCGATGACCCACCACGGCGGCCAGGGCGTACTCGAAGCTGGCGAAATCCACCGCGGCCAGCATCCCCGCCGCCGCGAAGATCCAGCCCACCGGATGGCCAGGCCGGCGCCTGGTCAGCAGGGCGCCGACGCCGCCGAAGCCGACCGCCCACAAGCCGCTGAACCCGCGGACCCCGAACGACCCAGCCGGCACCGGTATCGACCAGTCCCAGACCATGAGCGCCAGCCCCACGGCGGCGACCACCAGCGTGGCCGCCCGCAGCAACCACGCTGACCTGCAAGCCCATCGCATCGCGCTCATGCCGCCTTCAACGGGCAGCCAGCGAACCGCTGGCTGCGCCCCCGCCCACGAACGCCACGCTACGCCTGCACCGTTCCGGGAACGTTACGCAAGGAGCACCATGGGTGCGCGACAGCACCACGGCCGCCCAGAGCCCATGCGAACACCGGTTACGGGCGATCTCTCCCGGACTAGCCGGGTCTTGCGGGCACGAAGCCCGCGCCACGGATTAATCACGAGCGGCATGCGGGCCAAGCATCTCCGAACTGATCCAGGCGCGTTCCGGCCAAGCGGCGCCTCAAGCAGGCCAGCGAACAGTGCCGTGCATGCCATAAACCCTTATCTGCACGGTCCCCGGTCCGGGCCAGCTTGATCACCGCGGCCCGACCGAATTGGGCGGATCTCGCGGGACGCCCAAAATCAGGGATCGTCGCGCAGCGCGACTGGCGTTCCAAAGCGTGAGCGTACCAATCGACGAATATGTGCGAGCGGCGGCCGACTGGCGAGCAGCTGGACGTGCCGGTATGTACACCCTCGTCGAGGGCCAGGGCGGTGCGCTTTTGTGTGGCCAGTTCGAGAGGCTTGCCGGGCCAACGGTCGTCATGTAGGACGGGCTACATGCATGCGATCCGCGCTCGCCACGCCTACGACGGCGAATCATTTCTGAGTGCCGGTGCCACCGTCTTGGTTGAGGACGGCTTGATCATCGGTGTTGAGTCCTACGGGTTTCAAGTTCCCGGGGACTGCTTGGTCACCGGCCATGAAGGGACGCTGCTGCCGGGCTTGATCGACGCGCACGCTCACCTTGTCGCCGACAGCGGAGACTCGGCCTTGGACCGGGTGGCAGGCTACTCGGCCGAGGAAATCGAGGAGGTCATCTCCCGGGCGTTGCGCGATCAGCTCCTGGCGGGTGTGACTACAGTCCGCGACCTGGGGGACCGGCGATTTTGCGTCCTTGACCGCCGGGACCGGCAGCAGTCCACCCCCGCGATCGAGCCGACGATCGTCGCCTCAGGGCCACCCTTGACAAGTAAGGGCGGCCATTGTCACTACATGGGCGGTGAGGTTTCGGGGACCGGCGAGATCATCGGTGCTGTCGCGGAACGAGTGGAGCGGGGCGCGGACATCATCAAGGTGATGGCCTCTGGCGGTGTCAACACTCCCGGCACCGATGTGATGCTTACCCAGTTCACCACCGGTGAGCTTCAGCTAATCGTTGACCGGGCTCACGCGGCCGGTGTGGCGGTGACTGCACATGCGCATGGAACACCTGCCGTAGAGCAGGCGGTTGCGGTCGGAGTCGATGGCATCGAGCATTGCTCCTGCGTGACCGACCGCGGATTCGGGCAAGTCAGTGAGGAGACGGTCTCGGCCCTGGCGCGAAGCGGCATCGCGGTCTGTCCCACCATCGGCGTCGACGCGCAGCTGATGAAGGCCCCGCCGCCAGCGATAAAAGCGCTGATGGCCCGGATGGGGATGACGGCTGAACAAATGCTGCAGGCCCGGTCGGACTTCGTGGGCCGGCTGCACCGAGCTGGGGTGCGTCTGGTGTCCGGGGTAGACTCCGGCATCGGGCCACCCAAGCGGCACGGCGTGCTCCCGCATGCCGTGTGTGAGCTAGTAACCTCGGGACTAAGCGTCACCGAGGCCCTAGCCACGGCGACCTCAGGTGCCGCGCAGGCATGCGGGGTCAGCGCACGCAAGGGCCGGCTCGCCCCTGGCTACGACGCCGATCTTCTCGTCGTGGATGGTGATCTTGAAATCGATGTGACCGCCTTGCTCCGGCCCCGATCGGTGCTGCTACATAGCCTGCCCGTAAGCGTCTGACCGAGGACAGCGCCTCAATCTCGACGATCCGCTCCGCCAAGATCTCTCATCGCATATCTAGTAGACCTTCTCCTCGCGCGAGAGCTGTGCGTGGGCGTTGGGGACCTAGACCGCTGCTGCTCTGCGGTGGCCTCGGCCTGCCCGGGCTCCGGGGCGTGGCTGCCGCCGGTGGCCGCAGGTGGTGTTCGTCTATGCGGGCTGCTGGTCGGGGCGGTCCAGGGGGGCGCCGAGAGCGCCGAGCGCCGCGGCGGTGATGATCTCGACGTAGCGGCCGGGCGGGATCTGGGCGTCGGTCACCAGGTCGTCCCAGACGTGGAACGAGGTCAGCTCCGATAGCAGGGCTGCCGCCTCGGCGGTGGTCCAGGTCGGATGGAGCCGCCCTTCTTCGCGCAGCCGCTGGATGATGGACTGGGCTCCGCGCAGCCGGTTGCTGGTCCGGTCGCGCCATGCGCCTGCCGCTGACGGGTCGGTGTGCCGGGTGCTGTCCAGGGCCCGGGCGATGGCCGCGATCCTGGGGTTGTGCCAGGTCTGCATGTGGGCCCAGGCGCGGATCTGGCCGGCGGCGTCGCCGGCCGCCTGGACCGCGGCGATGCCGGCCTGGAGCTGCTCCCGGTCATCGAGGTGCGCGACCAGTGCCTGGAGGAGCTCGGCGTGGTCGGCGAAGTGAAGATACAGCGCCTGCCGCGAGATGCCCGCCGCGCGGGCGATCGCCGACATGGTGGGGACGGCATTGCCCTGCTTCTCCAGGAGCTGGCGGGCGGCGTCCAGGATCCGGTCCCTCGTGCTTGACACCTGTCAAGTATAGCGCCTATGCTCCGTGCTTGTCAGCTGTCAAGCACGGGAGGGATTCGCCTTTCCGGTCGGCCCAGCGACGAGGAGGGTCTCATGAACCAGCGAGCGGCACCCTATGTGCTCACGCCGGACCAGGCTCGCAGCCACCCAGGCACCTTCCCCCCGGTCAAGGCCGGGGCGGCGGACACCGGCGGCTTGCTCACGGTGAGCGAGGGGGTGCTGGAGCCGGGGACGCCGGGTCCGCCGCTGCACTTGCATGAGGACAACGATGAGTGCTTTTACGTGGCCGAAGGCTGCCTGCTGCTCCAGGTCGGCGAGGACCGCCACGAGCTGGGCCCGGGGTGTTTCGCGTGGGTGCCCCGGCAGGTCCCGCACACCTTCGCCAACGTCTCGGCCGGCCCGGTGCGTCTCCTCGGGATAGCCGTGCCCGGCGGGATCGAGGAACTGTTCGCCGAGCAGGCCGCCTACTTCGCCCGGTTGCCGGGGCCACCGGACCTGGCCGAGCTCGCCGCCATCGGCGCGCGGCACGGTGGCCGGCTGCTCGGGCCGCCGATCAGCGTGGACGCCGAGGCCGCAGCGAACCGCCCATGACCACCTGCACCAGCAGC
>Ga0070735_10001664_pt1 | contig 20992 bp, 19 predicted proteins | sample Coa_R1_FD_66443 | JGI IMG/M metagenome (GOLD analysis project Ga0070735, IMG submission 66443) | Surface soil microbial communities from Centralia Pennsylvania, which are recovering from an underground coalmine fire - Coalmine... | ecosystem: Environmental > Terrestrial > Soil > Unclassified ... | reverse complement strand
TCGGCGGCTTCGGCGACCGCATTGGCGTGGTCGATCTCAATGGCGTGATCCTTTCGCCGCAGCCGGTGGTGGATCAGCTCAAGAAATTTGGCGACGACTCGTCGATCAGAGCCATCATCCTGCACGTGAATTCTCCGGGCGGCGGTGTGGCAGCGTCAGAAGAGATTTATCGTGAAGTCAAGCGCGTCCGCACCGAGAAGAAGAAGAAAGTCGTGGTCTCGATCGAGACGGTGGGCGCGAGCGGCGCCTACTATGTGGCCTCGGGGGCCGACAAAGTCTACGCCGACAATGGCAGCATCGTGGGGTCCATTGGCGTGATCGCGCAGTGGGTGAATTACGGCGATTTGCTGAAGTGGGCGAAGCTGAAAGACGTCGTACTGAAGACCGGCGAGTTCAAAGATACGGGAAATCCGTCGCGCGATCTCACTCCGAACGAGCAGGCCTACATGCAGTCGCTCATCGATAACATGTTCGGGCAATTCGTGCAGGCGGTCGCCGACGGACGCGGCATGAAGTTCAACGATGTGAAATCCATTGCGAATGGCAAGGTCTGGACCGGCGAGCAGGCGCTCTCCATGAAACTCATCGACGGCGTGGGCGACTTTCAGACCGCAGTGACCGAGACGGCGAAGATGGTCGGCATCAAGGGCGAGCCTACGCTGGTGCGCCCGGACAGGGATCGCAAGACTCTCATGGACCTGCTGCTGGGCGATGTCTCGCAATACATTCCCACGCGCGAGAAGCTAATGGATCAGGAGATCGGGTTCTACTACCTGTGGAAGTGATGCCTGGAAGTGCAAATCAGGAATAAGAAGTCAATGCAGAAGTGGTTTCGGCACTTAAGCCTAAGTGTGTCAATAGAATCCAAGTCGATGAACCATCCGTAACTTTGGCTCATTCTGACTTCTGACCTCTCAGTTCTGACTTCGTTCAAGGCCCGCTGAGAGTTCCTCAGTCGCAACTTGCATGAAACCCCTGAAATTTGAGAAGGTTATGGAGGTGGAGCGGCAGGAGTTCGGCCGCTCCGAAGTTCGTGGCGTCCGCGTATGTGGCGAGTGCCATCGGAATAAGAGGGGCGTATGACCAAAGCCGATTTGATTGACGAAGTCTCGCGTTTAGCAGAGCTTACGCGGAAAGACAGTGAAGTGATCGTGGAGACGATTTTCGACAGCGTGGTGCGCTCGCTGCGCGCCGGCGACAAGATCGAAATCCGCGGCTTTGGCAGCTTTCGCACCCGCCAGCGCAAGCCCCGGGTCGGCCGCAATCCCAAGACCGGCGAGCGCGTGGAAGTTCCCGCCAAGAAGATCCCCTTCTTCAAGCCGAGTAAGGAACTGAAGGATTTGGTCAACGACAGCGCCGCCGCGGCCGTGCCTCCAACCCCCCAACCGCCAACAACTTCAGCGCCACCCACGGCGTAAACCGGTCGCAAAGACGTTGCTCGCAACATCTCTCTAGTCTGGGAGAAATCGAGCTCGACGAAAATAATGTTTTGTGTGGGGACAGCCGCCTTCGGCTGTCCGGTGCGGCGAAGCGACCCCATGTCGGGTGACGTCCAGAGCTACGGCTTCGTTCCCAGATAGAGCTCCGCAATTCTCAGCGCGAGCCCTCCGGCATCAGCGTCGGCGCGGTTGGCCAGCACGATGATCGTCAACTTGTCCGCGGGAAACCGCTCGATGGCAGTGCGGAACCCGACCGTCTCGCCGTAGTGCCACATGCGCGCGTGGCCGCGGTAGGGATCAAGAAACCATCCAAATCCGTAGGCGACCGCGCGGCCATCGAGTTCTGGCGGGCCTCCGGCGGTGTGCACGGGAGTCAGCGCAGGCTGCATGTCCGCTCCGCTTAGCAGGGTGTGCTCGCGAAGGGCGCGGTCCCATTTCGCTAAATCGTCGATCGAGGAATAAATCCCTCCGTCGCCCAGCACGGCAGATGTCGAACTCTGATCGGTCTCGCGCCAGCCGTCTTTGTCTTTCTCTTTGTCTTTCGTATGACCGTAAGCGCGATGCGGGACTTCGTTCTTTCCCTTCTGGTAGGCGAGCGTATTCTGCATTTTCAGCGGGACAAAAATTCGTTCGCGCAGAAATTCGCTGAACGGCTTGCCGGAGACTTTCTCCACGATCATCGCCAGCACAGCATAGCCGGAGTTCGAGTATTCCCACTTCGTCCCAGGCGGGAACTTTCCTGCCGACTGCTGCTCGAGCAACTTCAGCACGCCCGCATCGAGAATCTGCGGAATCTTTTCATCCGGGGTGTTGGGATATTGCTTCTCGAGAATGTCTTCATAGTCGGGCAGCCCGGACGTGTGGTTCAGCAGATTGCGCACCGTGATGGGCTTCCCGTAGGCGGGGAATTCAGGGAAGATGTCGGTGAGGTGGTCGTCGTAGCGGAGTTTGCCATCGTGCGCGAGCAGCATGATGCACATCGCCGTGAATTGCTTGGTAAACGATGCCAGCCGGAAGTTCGTGCTCGAATCGATGGGATGCATCGTGCGCAGATCGGTCACGCCATATCCGCGCCTGAAAACAGTCTGCCCGTCGTGAACGACCAGGACCGCGGCGCCCGGAGCGTTGGTGGACTTCAGCGGGGCGAAGACCGCGTCGATCTGTGCGGAGGAAACCTGGGCGGAGATGGTCATCGTGCAACAAGCAAGCGCAAACAACAAAGGGGCTGCACGACTTAGTTTCAACGCGATTCCTCGGGACGTTAGGTACCTCTTGCACAAAATAGCAGACCCGGCGACCACAAGCACTCAACTCATCCTCCTGGCGCGTTCGCATCTATAATTCGCATTCGCGTGGGGAGCAACCAGAATGGATGAATTGCGCCTGCCTTCGGCTGTCGAGAGGAGTCAACGTATCCTCGTGGCGGGCGCCGGTGGCGGCTTCGACGTGTATGCCGGGCTTCCAATCTACGAACGACTGCGGCTACTTGGGAAGACAGTATTTCTCGCAAACCTGTCGTTCGTCGCACTCGGAACCACCGGCTCCAAAGCATTAACCCGCGCTCTTTATGAAGTCGACTCAGCCACCACCGGACAAGATTTCTATTTTCCCGAGCGCACGTTAGCTCAGTTCCTTTCCCGCCGAGGAGAAAGGATCAAGATTTACGCATTCGAAAAGATGGGGGTTGCGCCAATCAGAGAAGGCTATTCTTACCTCGTTCAATCGCTAGGTCTAGATGCGATTGTGCTCGTCGATGGCGGCACCGACATTCTCATGCGCGGCGACGAGGCAGGTCTTGGCACGCCAGCTGAAGACATGGCAAGCCTTGCCGCAGTTGTGGCGATGAATGTACCGACCCGAGTCGTCGCCTGTATCGGCTTCGGTGTCGACACTTACCATGGCGTGTGCCATGCAAACTGGCTGGAGAACGTGGCAGGTCTAGCGGCCGATGGGGCCTTCCTCGGTGCGACCGCTTTGTTAGAAAAAATGCCCGAAGTTCGGTTGTACCTTGACGCCGTCAACGCCGCAGTTATGGCAACTCCTCTGCAACCGAGCATCGTCAACGGAAGCATTGTGTCTGCGATCGAAGGACATTTCGGCGACTATCATCGCAACGCGCGGACGCGAAGTAGCACGCTCTTTATTAACCCTCTGATGAGTTTCCTTTGGACGTTCGACCTCGCAGCCGTCGCTCGGCGCAACCTCTACTTGGACCGGTTGGCAAATACGGAGACGAGTTGGGACATCCATCTGGCGATCGAAAACTTCCGCGAAACAGTTCGCCGTCGACCGTGGGGGACGATACCGCACTGAGTTGTATCCAGGCGTGGCTCCGCGGGCGGGGCGCCCGCGCCACATCTACCTCATCACTTCCGCACTCCCACCACTCCCATCATCCGCCCCGTCTTCCCCTTTTCCGCGCGATAAGAGAACAGCAAGTCTGGACGACAGTTGGTGCAGAACTCTGACGCTTCGATATTTTTCTTGAGCACGCCTGCGGCCAACAACTGCCGGCGGTTCGCTTCGACGAGGTCGAGGAAGATCCTTTTCGGCAGCTCGCTATGCCCCGGCGCACGCGCCGTCAGAAACAGCAGCGGATACTTCTCGCGCACGGGATCAGAATCCTTCACCTCGCGGAACAGGCTGGCTCCGTATTCGAATTGCGATTCGAATTTCGTGCGAACCTCTTCGCCCACTTCATAGCAACATCCCTGAATGCCGGGCCCAATCGCGGCCTTCAGGTCGCGAGGGCGGCTGCCGAAACAGCGATGCATCTCGCCCACACCTTTCTCGACGATGCGCTGCACGGTTCCGCGCCTGCCGGCATGAAATACGCCGACTGCATGGCGCTTCGTATCGACCAGAATCACCGGCAGGCAGTCGGCGGTCTGAATGGCAAGCAGCAAGCCGGGAGTCGCGGTGATCATTCCGTCACCGGTAAGTGGCTCGTCGCGGCCCGAACCTGAAGCGGAATCCACGCAGTGAATGATGTCTGAGTGCACTTGACGCAGCGTGACGAGCGGCCACAGTGACGCGCCCGGCTTCCGCGATCCAGCTTTTCCCGAGCTGCGCCGCGCCTGGGTCGCGGCCCCGAGCGCGCGAAGAAATGCTGCGCGATTACGTTCGACGGCGGCCTTGGCGTCGTCTTTCGTGAAGCCGAGATTGAGATTGCCCTTGCCGTAGGCGCGCGAGAATCCTGCAGCACGCGTGGAAAAACCGTGCACAAGCCACGGCACTGCGCTCAACTGCCGCGCACGAAGGATCGTGAGTTTGGTTTTGTTCGAGACCCGGGTTGGCACAGATCCATGTTACTTGAAGATCATGTGTGAAGCGGCAGTCTTGCCGCTGCCTTTGCAGTTGTGGTTGCTTTTGGCTTGCGCTTTGCTTTTGCCGGCTCAAAGTCAAAAGCAGCGGAGAAGACTGTCCGCTCTACGTTTAGTACTTCCAACTCTTCAAATCCGCGCCCGGAGGAGCTGTCTCCTCCATGTGCTTCACCATCTCGGGCCAGTAGTGCTGGTTCAATCCCACGCCCGGATCAATGTCTCCGGCGTAGCAATGCGGCTTGCGCATGCCGAATTCGAACGTGCCGTGGTAGTAGGGATCAGTAGTCGACTCCAGAAAATCCTTCAGCAGATGCACGCCGCGATCGAGATAGAACGTGTCTGACTCGCCGACATACAAGTGCAATTTGCCGGCGAGCTTCGGTCCCAGGGTCTTCCAGTCGCGCTGCATGATCGCGCTCAGATCGTAGTGCTCTTTCCAGTACTTCGCGGTCTCGTGGTCGATGACTCCGGTGCGCTTGTCGAAGATGCGCTTCGGATAGCCGTCATCGCCCACCGGACTGAACACCGCCTCCCAAATATCGAACTGCTCGCCTGACCGATCGTGCGTTCCCTGCACAAGCTCGTAGCGATTCATCTGCTCCATAGTCGAGAGGAGGAGCCCGTCGGGCTCCCGCATCGAAGGCCGGGGCACGCGCGCGTAGGGAGTCTCGATCCAGTAGGCGTTCTTGTCTTCATAAATATTCGTAGTGACGTACGCGCGGAAATCGACGACGTCAGGACAGAAAACCCACGCCCCGTTGTAAGTGTCGGGATAAAACACCTGCGAGGCCAGCGCCTCCCAACCCCCGGTCGAGCCGCCGTACACGGCGCGAGCCCATCCTTGCCCGATGCCGCGGAATTGTTTCTCAACGTAAGGAATCAGTTCTTTCGTGATGGCGTCGCCGTAGGGCCCGACGTTTTCTGAATTGACCGCGTAAGAGTCGTCGAAATACGGCGTCGCATGTTGAATCGTGAGCACGATGACGCGCGGCACACGGCCCGCAATCCAATCCTGATAAAGCTTGTAGCCGTTCTTCGCCTCGGCTAAATCGCCGTCTTTCAAGTTGTCGCCGGGCGGCGTGACGCGAAACGAGATCACTCCCGGCAGGTCGCGATGAAAGTGATCCTGCTCGACGATCAGCGGATAGTGCGCGTCAGGATGCTCCGCCCATCCGTCAGGCACTAACACCACAGCGCCAAGATACGTTGGCCGTCCCCAGAACTTGGTCAGCAGGTCGCTCTGAATGCGAATGTGTTTGACCCACTTGTTGTCGACGATGGCGTGCTCATCGTTGGCGCCGCTCCATCCGTTCATGGAGTCGATCGCCTTCGGTTCCTCTTCCGCGGAGGGAACTTTCTCGCTCAGCGATATTCGAATGGTGAGCCCAGACTTGGGATCGAAATGAATTTTCACCGGCTTGCTGTAGAGATTGCCCGGCTTCACCTGCCAGTGCTGGCCTTCGCCTTTGTCCGGCGGCAGTTTCACGGTGTGTCCGTTACCGAGATGGAACGTCTCGTAGATGTTGAGAGCGCCCTGCACCCAGTAATCGCCCGCGGGCACGTCGCTCAGACTCTCGGCGGGATAGCCGAGCGTTGATGCATCGATGACGGCTGGCACTCCCGGCGCGAGTCCGTCGATATCAACGCCAAAAGCCTGCTGCGAAGTGGTTGTGTCAAAGCTGATCTCGAAGCGCGGCTCCCTTTCGTCATTGTTCGAGATGAGCAGCAATACGCGCCCGTCGAGCGGCGCGGCGCTCACGTCCTTGGGAAACGAAATCTCGAATCGCGGGCTAGCCGCCTTTGCAACGGCCTTGTTCGCAGCGGCCTGGGCGGCGGGTACGCAAAGCAGAAGAACGATCCACGATAAATTTCGCTTGAGCATTGAAGGATTCCCCTCGGGCGAAGGCATGTATAGCAGCGCATAGCGCGCGGGGTCAAGGTAAGGTCAAAGACTTCATGCGGGGACAGCCGCGCGCTGTCGGTCGAGAGCAGTTCGACTTTTTGCCGGTCGCAGCGAGTTTGCTGTCCCGCGCCCGCTTCGCTATAGTTTCAATATGTTCGAGAACTTCACCGCGACTGATCGTTGGACGAAGAAACCGGTTCACTGTGTCTACCAGGCCATGATCGTGGCCATCGCCACGCGGCATGCCGATGCGGTCGACATCAAATTTCTGGTCGACGGACGAAGAGTCTGGGTGGCTCTGCCACATCCCGCGTGGGTCGAATACAAGAAACGCACCGGCAAGTCGATCACCGATTCGCTGGCCCAGGAAATTGCAGGACACTATCTGAAAACTGCGCTCGAAGCAGGCGAAGGCGTGGGCCGCGAAATGTATTCGCTGACGATAGAAGAAACGCTGACGCATCTGGATGCGGTTGTCGCCGAAATACAAGCGCAGCCGGCGTAATGCTGCAGCGGACACTCCTATCCGCTGCTGTTAATCGTTATTCGGCCTGCCAGGCCTTTCCCGTCCGCTCAGCGCCTCGGGCTATCAATGAGTGAAATGACGATATTTCGCCAATCATCAGTGATCGGCCTCACAGTCAGGTGACATTGCAACAGGGCAGAATGTGTACCGGATGACTTCGCGGCAAGTTCTGCTTACGGGCATTATTCTGGGATTCTGTGCGTCGATGGCAGTCCTTATGCTTCTGTGGTTCGGCGTTGCCGGGGTTCTCATCGTCGGGCACACCGACACGATGTACGTACTCTGGCCATCTTCCTCGATCCTGACCGTGGGATGGCGCAGCACAGTTCCCGGCGTGATGACCACGATGGCATCAGTCGCTATCAATTGCTTGCTTTACATGGCCATCGTGTACGTTCTTCACCGCGTCGTGCGGATTGTTCGCGTGAAATTGCGGTCGTAGAGCGGGTTTTCGGATCATTGAGTGAAATTGGGATATTTCGCCAACAACCGCGCAACCGGTGATGCTGATCACAGTATGGTTCGGTATATCCCTAGTAACATTCAGCATTAGAATGAGCGCCAAGCTGCAGCCGTCGCCCATGCTTCGCTGGCCTCTAAAGAGGCCTGCGACGCGTAGTACGACAGCTAATCTCCTCAACGCAGCAGTTGGGGCAGGGACTATTCTTCTGGCGAACTTCCTTGCCACTTGGTTTCAGGGGCATTTGGGCTTTGCCACTCCGCTAGCTGCCAGCTCGGGCGTAGGACTAGCAGGAGTGGTCACGGTCTTTTGCGCCGGGCCTGGCGTATTCAAGAGGAGAAGTGCTGCATTGCTGTTCATTGCCCTAATCACGGTGGCAACTTTCGTTCTGGCTTTGCTCTGGATCGCTGTTACAACAAGGTAGGCCGGCTACCAAAGGGAGAACGGAGCTGATTTTGATAGTTAACGAAAGCCGGCGTTTACACTCAAAACCCGACCGGAGAGAGCGCATAAGGCTCCCTAAATCACCACCGCTTCCTTGTATTCCCCAAACACACGCCGCATCGCATCCGAAATCTCACCCACAGTCGCGTTGGCCTCGACGGCAGCGACGATGCGTGGCATGACGTTTGCGCCGGACCGCGCCGCCTCTTCCACGCCCGCCAGCGCTGCCTTCCACGGGCCGGCATCCCGCTTCGCCCGCAGCGCCCGCAGTCGCTCGACCTGCTTCGGTTCCAGCGCCGGATCGATTCGCTGAATCGGGATCGGCTTCTCCTCTTCAATTTCAAACCGGTTCACGCCGACAACGATCGCTTCCTCGTCGTCCACGCGCTGCTGATATTCGTACGCCGCGTTTTGAATTTCCTTCTGCACGAAGCCACGCTCGATCGCTTTCAGCATCCCGCCGAGCACTTCGATCTTCCCCAGATACTCCGCGGCTCGCTTTTCAACCTCATTGGTCAGCGATTCGATGTAATACGATCCCGCGAGCGGATCGATCGTCTGCGGAGCGCCCGACTCATACGCGATGATCTGCTGCGTGCGCAGCGCAATTCGCGCAGCCTGCTCCGTGGGCAACGCCAGCGCCTCGTCATAAGAATTCGTGTGCAGCGACTGCGTGCCACCGAGCACGGCAGCCATCGCCTGAATCGCTGTGCGCACGATATTATTCTCCGGTTGCTGCGCGGTGAGCGTCGATCCGGCAGTCTGCGTGTGAAAGCGCAACATCCACGACCGCGGATTCTTCGCCTTGAAATGTTCGCGCATGATGCGCGCCCACATGCGTCGCGCTGCCCGGAACTTCGCCACTTCTTCCAGAAGATTGCTGTGTGCGTTGAAGAAGAACGAGACCCGCGGCGCAAACTTGTCGACGTCGAGTCCCGCCTTGATCGCCGCTTCCACGTAGGCCATGCCATTGCCCAGCGTGAATGCAACTTCCTGCACGGCGGTCGATCCCGCCTCGCGCATGTGGTAGCCGGAAATCGAAATCGTGTTCCACTCAGGAACGTTCTCGTTCGTCCAGGCAAACATGTCGGTGATGATCCGCATGGCCTGCTGTGGCGGATAAATATACGTTCCGCGCGCAATGTATTCCTTGAGCACATCGTTCTGCACTGTGCCCGAAAGTTTGCGGACGTCCGCGCCCTGCCGCCGCGCGACGGCCACATACAATGCCAGCAGGATCGATGCCGTCGCATTAATGGTCATCGATGTAGAAATCTTCGTCAGTTCGATGCCGTCGAACAACCGCTGCATATCTTCGATGGAATCGATTGCGACGCCGACCTTGCCCACTTCACCCGCAGCCAGCGGATGATCCGAGTCGAGCCCGATCTGCGTCGGCAGATCGAACGCCACAGAAAGTCCCGTCGTGCCGTTGGCCAGCAGATATTTGTAGCGCTTGTTCGATTCCTCGGCGTCGCCCATGCCCGCGTACTGGCGCATGGTCCAGAGACGGCCGCGGTACATGGTGGCCTGCACGCCGCGCGTGAAGGGATACTCGCCCGGATATCCAACTTCGCTTTCGTAGTCGCAGCCTTTGAGATCGGCCGGCGTGTAGAGCGGATTGACGGGGATATGAGAGGAGGTTTCGATCTCGGCAGCGCCGTCGGTGCGGGGTTTCAGTTTTTCGGTCATCGCTTCCCCGAACAATAGTCCAAGCGTCAGTAAGAGAGTAAACGAGAACGTTAGAGAATTCTGAAGACCAGCATCATCGGCCCTGGCTCTTCCGCCGCACTCGCCAGAACGAACTCAACCCGAACCACGCAAAGGTGACGGCAAAAACAATTGCAACTGCCACGCGCCCCACACCCACCTGCCCCGCATGATATTTCCCGTACTCCTTCACGCTCGCGCCGGCGAAACTCAGGGCCATGACCAGGAAAACGACTCCGGTCACCTCGAGCCACAGCAAGTGCAGAACATGTGCGAACGAGCGCGCGGTCGTACGCGCGGCGCCCATCATCGCGTTGAGCACGCGGTTGCGTCCGGCCTGCTGGCCGGCAACTCGCGCCACCACTCCCATTTTTCGTAAGGTTGAAACCTTGCTCACGCCTCGATTTTACCAGTCTCCGGCGCTACAATGACGCAACACGCACGCGCCGCCGTACCGGGAAACGAACCGATCTCTCGCCGCCGGCATCTAAGAAAGTAGCGCTCATGCAAACGGTCTCTCCCGATCTCGCGCAGCTCAAGTCAGGAATGAAGGCCACCTGGATGGCCGGCGACTTCGGCCAGATTGCAAACTTCATTTCAGGCGAAGCTAAGAGTTTTGTCGATCGCATGGGCATCAGGACGGGCGCTCACGTGCTCGATGTCGCCTGTGGCACCGGCAATAGTGCGATTCCCGCAGCTAAGTCGGGTGCCAAAGTCACGGGCGTGGATATCGCCACAAATTTGCTGGCACAGGCGAAGCAGCGGGCCGCCAACGAAAAACTAAACATTCGGTTTGACGAAGGCGATGCGGAAGAACTTCCATACGCTGACCAGTCTTTCGACGTCGTCATCAGCATGTTTGGCGCAATGTTCGCACCGCGTCCTGAACGCGTGGCCGCGGAACTGGCCCGCGTTTGCAAACCAGGAGGTCTGATCGCGATGGCGAACTGGACGCCGCAGGGCTTCGTCGGCAAAATGGGGCAAGTGACCGCAAAATTAGTGCCGCCTCCGCCGGGCGTTCCGCCTCCGTTGCTTTGGGGAGATGAGCCTACGGTGCGGCAGCGACTAGGGCCAACGAGTACGCAGCTGAATTGCGCAGCCCGAAAGGCGCGGATCGCCTATCCATTCCCCCCGAAAGGGACCGTGGATTTCTTCCGCGAATACTTCGGGCCGACGCGGATGGCATTCTCGAGATTGGACGCGGCCGCACAGGCAACGCTCGCCGCGCAGCTGGAATCGTTGTGGGACGAACACAACACGGCCACCGATGGCACGACCGCGGTCGAAGCCGAATACCTGGAAGTGCGCGCCGTTCGCGCGTAAGTCAGGATCGTGGTAGGTTGATTTAAGAGGGGGGATTCAGTGGACCCACAACTCAAGCAGCTCATGAAAGAACTCGGCGACGCTATCAACGAATCTCTGTCCGATTCCGAGCAGATTTCCGAAGTTGTCTCACGCATCAAGGAAGGCGGCTACGACATTTTTCTGGTGCTCGAAGCGACCATCGGCGTGAGCAAGCAAGGCGAGAAGTCCGACAAGACTTCGCTGGTCACCACGCTCTCGACGAATCCCGAGTTCAAGGTCAGCGATCAGGATTTGAAATTCCTGAAGTCGCTGCGCATCAAGATCGAGGAAGAGAAAAACGACAAAGACAAGTAGGCGGCGCTAAACAGAGCGCTCGATTCCGAATGAATTCGTTCTCACTCTGCTAACACCTGATCCAAAAGCTGTCCTACCGCGCGATCCGCCTCAATAATCGAAGACCTGTGGTCGGCCACTCCCGATAAGTCGGTGTTTGCGAAAGCAATTCGCCCGAACGGCGCGGATCGCAGCACATCGCCGGGCGCGGGCTTGCCGTCTTTGCCGAAGAAAAATCCGGGAGCGGGACTCAAATAAGCGTGCCCCCACCGGTTCAGGATAATTCCTGCAATATCGCGGGAGGCGTCGAATCCAGACCGCCCAAACATGTCGGTGAACTGCTGGCGAATCTGCCGCTCGTAATCGCGAAATGGAGTGGAGATCATCTCAGCGCGGCCCATGTGTCCCTGCATCTCGGTCGGCTGACCGGGATAGGTATAAAGAACTTTCAGCGTGAGGACCGTCGGCGAATCCGGCCCAATGGTTGGTGAATCCGCGCCGCAAGTCGCGAGTTTGCGCACTTGGAGATAACTGCCCAGCCCTTCGAACCACTCGCAGCCCGAGATCCCCATCTTGTAAAGGAATCGCCAGTTGCGCACCGCGACGTTCGCCATCATGCATGGAGTGCGGTAGAACTGGCCGTAAGCCTCCGCGCGATCCGTGGAGAGATCGCGCACGATGTGACGCGTCGTCCAGCTTCCGCCCGCCATCACCACCGAGCGCGCTTTCACGCGATACGTTTTCCCGGCGCGCGTGTAGGCGATTGTCACGGATTCCGCTTTCGCCGGCTCTCCGTCATGCTTCACCCAAACAGCGGTCGAGTCCAGCCGGATTCTTGCAGTTGCACCCGAATGATCCAGCGCCGCAAAGTTCACCGCGTTGCGGCAGACGTTTTCCAACGACTCATCGCCCGCAATCGAATCGGGAATGAGAGTCTTCACGATCAGCCGCGCGATGCCGCTGTTGCCGTCGGGAAACATCTGCTGCCCAGTCTCGTCGCTGATGTCGAGCGGATGCAGCATATCGGCCGCATACGCGGTGAAACCCGAGAGTGCGTCGGGGCCGAGTCCGTACCCCGCGCCATCGCCCGGCGACAGAAATTCGCGAATCGTCTCGCGGCTAATTCCACCCCGCGCCATCATGTGATCTTCGAGCGTGATCGTGTCGAGTTTGCGCGAAATGGCATCGCCGGCGTACTCGGGCGCGTGGGCATCCGAATCGCTCGTAGATTGAAACTTCGCCAACTCGGCCCGTGCCTTTGGCGGAATCGGAGTGTTCTCCAGTTGCTTGCCCCAGGGGTCGGTCAGCCACAATCCTTGCTGCTGGCCGAATTTGGCGCCGAAGTAGGTAGCGGTCGGTCCCGACCCGAGATAGGGTGTGGTACTAAGTTTCATCTCTGGCGCCGAGCCTGCCCACTTCTGATATTCGAGCCGGGGCGTCTTCAGTCCAATCGATTCGTAGAAGTGCGCGATGAAGCTGTGGGGATACGGCACCGGAAAAAATGCTGAACCCTGATGCGCGATCAACCGGTGGCCGTCCACCAGAAATTCGTTGCGCTTGGCCTCGCCACCGAAAATCGGATGGTTATCCAGCACCAGACAGGTCTTCCCTTTCCCCGCCTGCTTTTTAAAAATCAGAGCCGCCGCCAACCCGCTGATGCCGCCACCGACAACAACGCAATCGTAAGTCTCACCGGTATCAATGACGCTTGCCGGCAGGCTTTCGAACCGGTGATCGCGAATCTGATGGCCGGCCTCGAGCACGGCGAGAGTGTTGCCGTTGGAGTTTGCGTAATCCCCGACGCCGCCGTAGCCGGTCCACTCATCTTCATTTGGGCGTGCATTCGAGTTCGAGTTCGCCCGCGCCGCCAGCAATTCCGCCGGGGACGCCGCGTTCAGCAACATTCCCCCCGAAGCCAGCAATGTCGCATTCAGGAAATCGCGCCGCGTGACACCCGATTTCGTCTCTTCTCCCATCCCAAGCGCCTTGTCGGCGCGAGAATTATCGCGATCTAACCCGTCCCTTCGTGGCTGCTGCAATCGTGTTGGTCTCATATTTCGCATCACGGTCCCGACTGTTTTCAACGGCGCATTCGGGGAGCATTATACGGGCTCACCTCACGATGAGGTTGCAACCCCGCACGCTGTGCTAACATCTACTGTTTTCTTCTCGCATCTGCCGTGCGGAAGACAAGATTCCGCTGGGGCAAGAAGCACAGCGACGGAATCTGAGGGAAGGCATGAAAGATACTCTCGGGGTTCTCTTGGCAGGTGGCGCCGGGGAGCGCCTGTATCCTCTAACTCGCGATCGAGCCAAGCCCGCAGTCACGTTCGGCGGCATCTATCGCATCATCGATATCACGCTCTCCAACTGCCTGAACTCCGACCTGCGCCGCGTTTACATTCTCACGCAATACAAGGCGCTCTCGCTCAACCGGCATATCCGTGAAGGCTGGAACATTCTCGGACGCGAGGTCGGCGAGTTCATCGAAGTGCTGCCTCCCATGAAGCGGGTCAGCGACCAGTGGTACCAGGGCACAGCCGACGCGGTGTATCAGAACATTTATTCCATCGGGTCCGAGCAGCCCAAGCACGTCCTCATCCTTTCCGGCGACCACATTTACAAAATGGATTACGGCAAGATGATGAAGCAGCACCAGGACTCAGCTGCCGACATCACGCTGGCAACCATCCAGATCGATCCTGAACAGACGTACCAGTTCGGCGTTGTCGACGTCGACAAAGACGGCCGCATCAACGGTTTCGAAGAGAAGCCGAAAGTGACGAAGCTGCGCTATCCGCTCAATCCATCGAAAGTAGCGGGATCCATGGGCGTGTATCTCTTCAACGCCGACGTTCTCATTCCCGTGTTGCTCAAGGACGCCGAGAATCCGCAGTCCAGCCACGACTTCGGGAAAGACATTCTGCCCAAGATGGTCGACGACTACCGCGTCTTCGCCTACGACTTCGTCGACGAAAATAAAAAAGAAGCTTTGTACTGGCGCGATGTGGGCACGCTTGAGGCCTACTATGAAGCGAACATGGACATCGTCTCGGTGTCGCCCATCTTCAACTTGTACGACGAAGAGTGGCCGATCCGTACGCACCAACGCCAGTATCCGCCTGCGAAATTCGTCTTCGCCGAAACTGGACGCACCGGCACGGCGCTCGATTCCATCGTCTCCAATGGCTGCATCGTCTCCGGCGGAATCGTGAAGAACTCGATCCTGTCGCCTGACGTGCGGGTGAACTCTTACTCAGAAGTGGACGACTGTATTCTCTTCTCGCACGTCAGCGTTGGACGCCGCTGCCGCATCCGAAAAGCGATCCTCGACCGCGACGTGCACGTTCCTGAAGGGACTACCATCGGATACGACGCCGAAGCCGATCGCCAGCGCTATTTCGTCACCGAGAGCGGCATCACCGTCGTCACGCGCGACTACTCGCTGTTCGAGAATCCCGTCACGGTGGACTACTTCACGAGCGAGTAATTCGGGCAGCCTTGCCCGCGAGATCAAGCCAGCGCCCAAGAAGTCCTCGATGAAGAAAAGAAATGAAGCGGATGCCCCCACCCTTCTCGCACTTCTCAGCGAGAGGGTGGGGACTCTGACTTCCCCTCACTCCACAAGCTCGAGTTCCACTTCCTCATACATCGGATCCACACAAGCCCGAATCTCCACCACTCGCAGCAAGTCCCAAGCCTCCCGATACTGAGCCCACTTCGCCCGCTTGCTCCCCGCCGTGAAGTGCAGCGTCTTCTTCTTCCCCATCGCCTCATACGGAATGATGTACCACTCCCCCACCGGAATCACCCACACCGCAAAAAAATCCACCGTCCCTTTCTTGTATTGCTTCCTACCCGGCCCCATCACATTCAAGCTGTACTCATTCCCGCGCCGACAATAGATCGTCGACTTCACCTGCACCCGCCAGATCGGACCGCCATTCTCTACCGCGACGTCATATCGCCCCGACTCCCCAAACGGCTTCAACACACCCAACCCAAGCCCCTTGGCCAACGCCATAAAGCAGAGCTCTGCCCACTCCCCGCGCTCCTTACAAGTCCGTAATCCACTTCGAATTGTTTTTCTTCTTCATCCTTGAATCCCTTGTCCCTGAATACAGTTTGTCCATTCCCAATTTGTCATTCCGACCATGAGCCCCTGAATACAATTTGTCATTCCGACCCCTGAGCGAAGCGAAGGGGGAGGAACCTGCTTTTCCCCGCCCCCATCCCCACTATTCCCGTTCTGAAATCCTGAGTAAAGGTTGTCCGTCACACTCCAGCCTGAGGAAAACTCCCAAATTCTGTGGAAAACTCCGGATTGGGCGGTCATTTCTGTCCTCGTTAAGGCGGGCTACTTGTCGCGGCTAAATCGTGCAACCGCAGACCCACAAGCTCATTGTCACTCGGAAAGACGCAGTACCCGAGGAGATGCCAGGAGGTCGCCAACTCGTGAAACGTTGCTAGAATAATGCTTGATGCCGGATGCCAACTCCACCACGGCCGCATCGATACGATTCCTTGATTTAGACCTGCTAGGAAGGGCTCGCGAGGCCTCAGTAAAGACCCGGGAAGACTTGGACCGCCTTCTCTCGGCCAAGATCGGAAAATACACATCCGAAGATACGAGCCTGGTTGTCTTCGGGTCCCTTGCCCGGGAAGAGTGGACATCTAAGAGCGACCTTGATTGGACATACCTGATCGACGGTGGCGCCAATTCCGATCACCTGAAGATCAGCCAAGAGATCCAGAGGCTTCTCAAGGACGAGGGGTACGCGGAACCGGGTCCGACCGGGACCTTCGGAAATATGGCTTTTAGCCATGACATCATTCACCAAATCGGCGGGCCAATATGACACGAACAAGAACACAACCCAGCGTATCTTGCTCTTGCTCGAATCATGTCCCATCGGCAGAAGAACAGAGGCCCACGAGCGCGTATCCGTGGCGTGATAAACCGCTATCTTGAAGAAGACGTTCACCCGCTAACTCGCGAGTCCACGAGATATCGGGTTCCCCGTTTCCTTTTGAACGATATCGTTCGCTTTTGGCGGACGATGGCTGTCGATTTTGCCAGCAAGCAGAGGGATCGCGCAGGTGAAGGTTGGGGATTGCGTAATGCAAAGTTGCGCATGTCGAGGAAGTTGATCTTTGCTTCGGGTCTGCTGCTCTGCTTCAGTTCAAATTTGGATCCGGAGCTCAACGACCAGATTTCCACCGACAAAGATGCTATAAAGCTGAAACTGGTAAATCACATCAGAGACCGTGTGAGACTCACTCCTCTGCAGATCCTGGCAAAGTCGATTGAACAATACGGCGTTCCCGATAGGACTGCGAACAAACTGTTTGGAGCCTACGCGGAGTTTCTGGGCCTGCTTGATGACGAGGAATGTCGGAACGCCTTGAAAGCCCTTCGCGCTTCGGACTCGCGAACAGATGCGACGTTTCGAAGAGTAAGAGACATTAGCCGGGCTTTCGAAAGTGCTTTGGATGACATCTTCTTTGTGAATCCACAGCTGGCGCCGCTCACTCGAAAATATGGGGTTTTCTAAAATGAGGAATATCGGCTTTTCCACGGGTGCGCTGGCACGAGGGGATTTTCGGGCGGCATTGCGCATGTTGGCGGGGAAAAACGGTTCGGCCGTCGAGCTATCGGCCTTAAGGCAAGACGAACTCGCCCCGCTTGTGGATCAGCTCGATCACTTGGATTTGGGGATCTTTCAATACATCTCGTTTCACGCGCCCAGCGCAATGGAGCCTGAATTTGAGGCAGCAGCATTGCGACTCCTCGGCCAAGTTGCGCGGCGTGGATGGCCCATCATCGTGCATCCCGATGCGATGTATGAGCGACAGGAGTGGGCGTGCCTCGGTGATCGTCTCTGCATAGAAAACATGGACAAGAGGAAGCCGATCGGACAAACAGCCAACGATCTTGGTGAGATATTCAAAGACCTGCCCCATGCTTCGTTCTGTTTCGACATCGGCCACGCCCGCCAGGTGGATCCCACGATGAGCGAAGCTTCCACTATTCTGCAGCGCTTCAGCGGCCGGATCAGACAGCTTCACGTAAGCGAAGTGAACGCACAAAGCAAACACGATTGCCTGAGCCTCGAATCCATACTTGCGTTTCAGAAGGTATCCCACCTCATCCCGGCCGACGCTCCGATCATCCTAGAGAGCAGAGTCGACGAACCGGAAATTAATGAAGAAATCCAGAGCGCTCTCGCCGCGCTGAATCCGGCCAATCAACTGGCGGTTGCGGGCGACTAGGCAGACCTTGCTTCACCCCAGTCGCGAAGCGACGCAACGAAAATAGCCCAGAGCCCACCCTGAGCGCAGCCGAAGGGACTTCAGTCCTGGGGGCCAAGAAATGGAACCGACTCCTGTAAGGACGGCAGAAGCGCCGCGGGCAGCCCCGGCCTTGGATCTCGCCGGCTCAACCACGAAATGGCTGCCCCACCCTTCGCGGTTTTCGCAGGGTGGGCGCTCCGGTCGCGGAGCGAAGGCATAAGGTAGCCCAGGACTGAAGTCCTGGGTTTACTGTTTCGTCCTATCTCGATTTAAGAAACTCGGATATCTGCCGCACGGCCCTGGACTCGTCCGAAAGCTGACACTCCCATAGGACCAGGACTTTCCAGCCGCTTTTCTCGAGCTTCTTACGATTTGCTCTGTCCCGGGCCTTATTGCGCTTCAGCTTTGCATCCCAATACTCCCTACGCGAAAGCGGGGCATGAGCCAAAACGCATCCAGAATGTACATGCCAGAAGCAACCGTGAACGAAAATGATCTTCAGCAATCTTGGGAACACTAAATCTGGTCGCCCCGGCAGTCGCTGGTTGTTTAGCCTGTATCTCGAACTGAATCCCAACTGGCACACGAGCCGCCTGACGACGATCTCAGGGGTAGTGTCCTTGCAGCGTATGCGCTGCATGTTACGGCTTCGCTGCTCTGTCGAGACGCTATCCAACGCTGGGGGTGCTCTTCTTCTTTTTAGGGTTTCTCGCTTGATCCACTGCCTTCTGGACCGTTTGGGACATAAGTCCCATGGATGGCAGATTCAGGGTTGAATTGAATGCTTCCTTGAAATTCTCGACTGCCGTGGTGAACTGTCCCTGGACGCGCAATTGGCGAATCTCGCCCGGAGCGGAGGTCGGGGCTAGGTCATACCAGCGAAATGTGAGTGCGCCAGAACGCATTGGCCAAGGCGACAGTTTTGCTCCAAGCCGTTCCATCAGCTTCTTGTAGACAGGAGCCGGACAAACGAAGAACAAACCCTTGCGACACATAGATTCGCGTCCGAAAACGTTGCCCTTAGTAAGTAGCTGAGGGATGATCCGCTTGTTCACGTTCTCCCAATTGATGCTGGGATCGGTTGGCTCGCAACCGATCGGCAACTCTAATTCGTTCATCTTGTACCATTCGCGTTGGTAGCTTCCTGTCGTATCCATCGTCTGGACTTCAACCGGGACAAATTCCTCAACTTCAGCAGTTCCAGAAACTCTAGCAAGAATCCAATCGGCTGCGTAGCCGTTCGCGTTCTCTCCCGACTTGGGAACTCTGAGTTCCTTCCCCCAACGCTTTCCAAAGACCACGACTCGATTATCCTCTCCTTGTGTACCGTTCAAGTCGTCAGGGCCAAGCAGTCTCATCGACGGACCGAACGCCTCAAGAGATACATCCTGAAGAATGCGGAAATTCTCTGCGTATAGCCTGTCAGGGCAAATGATGACCTCTTCGCTCATGGGTGGTTTGACAGCGCAGGTGCCGTGTACAAGGCCGCCATTGCGGAATCGCTTCCAGCAAGGCTTGTTTAGGAATGGACAGACTTTGCTGTTGCGTTGTGCGAGTGCAATGTCACAGGTGTCGGATGCGGCATACCCGAAGCTCTCGGTTATCAGGAGCGCCATTCGGGCATTGTACTCAGTTCATACTCAGAACGAAGCGGCTTTATCGTTGGTTCCCAGAATTGTCTCTTTGATATGGTTGGCAAGTACCTTCGCTAGGAGCGGGGGTACAGCATTGCCAACCTGCTCGAACTGGGATACGCGACTGCCGTAGAAGCGGTATGTGTCTGGAAATGATTGAATCCGTGCGGCCTCCCTCACTGTGAGGGCGCGATTTTGAGACCAATGGAAGAATGATCCCCAATGAGGATCGCATTTGGTTAGAACAGTTCCGCTCAGCCCGTTCGGGTCAATTCTGCCATAGCGGCGCGTGTGGTCGCTTCGTCTCGCTCGTTTCATGCCTTTCGGGAGCAACTCGAACGGAATGTCGCGCCAGCTTCCACCGGGAGGGATGTGTTTCAGCCGCTCCAAGTTTTCCTTCGATAGAGCGCCCGCAGAATGATTGTAGAGCTTTGCCGATTTGCGGCGCATTACCTTTTGATAGGGCGTGTCTGGCGGTGAAGGGTAATCCGTCTCCTCGCTTCCTTCCCGTATGGCGAGGCGAGGTAGGTCGCCAATGGCGTCTTTCACCGGAATAAAAGGGCGCAATGGACACCGCAATCCATCGTACTGAAACGACATCTGCCCGTTGGACCCGGCGTACTCGTCCTCGCTTTTCATAAACCTCAACCACGTCAGGTCGCGCCCGCCTGTAAAATTTGCGCGAACTGGAGCATGATGGGTCGGTTTGGGGAATGTTATGTCGATGTCCTTCAAGAGAGTTCCTACGAAGATCAGCCGCCACCGCTCTTGAGGAATACCGTAGTGCGCGGCGCAAAGAACCATGTGCCGCATCTGGTAGCCGGCGCCTTGAAATAGGGCGTAGATCGCCCTTATGAACTTGCCGCCCTCCAAAGACAACATGCCAGGTACGTTCTCCATCACCACTACCTTGGGGCGCAGGCCCTCTAGCACTAGACGACCGTAATGCTGAAACAGTCGATTCCTGGCATCTTCCTGCGACCGCTTCGGTGCGTTGATCGAGAACCCTTGGCATGGAGGGCCTCCAATCAAGACATCGATATCGTACTTCCGCAGACCTGTGGACTTAAGAAGATCAGAAGCGCTCAGGTCCTCGATGGAGTCCTGAAAGAACTTTGTACCTGTGTGATTCTGCTGGTAGGTGTATGCATATTCCGGATTAACATCATTCGCAAACGCGATGTGAAATCCAGCCTGCTGGAAGCCGAATGACAGCCCCCCTGCTCCGGAGAAGAGATCAGCCGCTACAAGGTTGCATGTGCTCATGGCTTGCAATTGGTCAGAACCAACGCCAATCCTCGCCTCCATTATGTTTGTAACGATAGCTGGAGGCGATGGCGAAAGTAAAGCGAAGAACCATTTTGGCTGGAAAAAAGTCCTTGCCCAGATTCCGAAAAAGAAAATTCCTCATTTTGAACTAACCACGAGGACGGGGCGAGTCGTCCGTCCCCACACAAGTAAAACTGTACAACCTTTAGCTGCAGCCACTAGTGCTGCCGCAACTGCCGCATCTGTAGCAACTACCGTTTCTGGTCATGATGCTGCCGCAGAAGCTGCAGCTGGGAGCGTCCCCGAGATCGATCAGGCTGGAGAGCGCGTCGGCGGCGTGAACGGAGCCGGA